>Ga0129351_1000837_pt1 | contig 11928 bp, 15 predicted proteins | sample CPBDNA_8_FD_94423 | JGI IMG/M metagenome (GOLD analysis project Ga0129351, IMG submission 94423) | Freshwater to marine salinity gradient microbial communities from Chesapeake Bay, USA - CPBay_Sum_27_0.2_DNA | ecosystem: Environmental > Aquatic > Marine > Coastal | place: USA: Chesapeake Bay... | reverse complement strand
TATAAGTATTGGAGTCAGATTGAGTGTCGTGAACCTGATCCAAATGCAAAGTCCATGCCTATCACTACTCCGATTGGAAATGAATACGTATGTTACAAGCAGACCAAAAGACCCCAGCAATAAAAGTTTATGATTTACTAGTCATATCACCATTTGCGTGGGTAATCAGTCAGTCAATGCTTACTGGTAATTTTCTTTTTTTAGCCATATCATATTGCATATTTTTACAGTATGCATATAAAAGGAAAGAATATTATGGTTGATGATTTTTTCGATTTCGGTTTTACTGCTGTTGATGAAACAGAATTAAAAGCAGTTCAACAAACTCAGGCACTTGCACAGGATGCTGAACAAGCAGCATTAAGCACTCAAGAAAAACTTGACAAGTTATATAATGCTATTCAACCTCTATTATCAAATCTAAAAAAGAATCCAGAAAAAGAATATATTTTGTGGCCTAATCGCATCGAGAAGGTCGATCAGTTTGAAGATTATCTGAGAAAAATTTATAAATCGTAAATTAATCCTTTACTATTCTCAAAAACTATGATACACTTGTGTGGTAGTTAATTGAGGAGTTTATTATGAATCAGAAAGATCGTTTAGCACTTATCCGTAAAACGTCTAAAAAGTTTACTAAAAAGTTGAAGCGCAACCAACGTGTCCGTAAGACTGAAACGAAGTCTTTTGACAAGTATGATACTGATAACATCAATGCTTGGACAGATGCTCCAAAGTATGTCGACGAATACTATGGCGATCGTGCTCGTGCCCAAGAATCTTATGAAAGGGATTGGGACTAATGCTACCGATCATGACCAGTGATCGCCTGATGGCGTATCGTGTATTTCAGGGTGAGATCGAAAAACTTCGTACCATGAAAAAGTCCCCACCTGATAATACTAACTCAGATCACTTATCTGGTACAGAAGCACTTGTTCTTCAATATCTAGAAGAACGTTGTAAAGAAATGATAGAGAAAGGTCACTTTTGGTATGACAATGCATCTGATTAGAGGAATGACCTCACTCAATACTCGTAAACGTAAATCAAAGAAAAAGACTGCGGCAGTTCTTGAAGAAGAACGCAAGATGCGTGAGTTGCTACTGAAGGTTGGTTATGACCGTCGTATGTCTCAAGAATGGAAAGCACCTATCCCTGATTATAAGGTAACGAAATCAGCACCAACCTCAGATCTTATTATGAAGGTTGCTGGTAAAAGAAAAGCAAACCAATATACTGGTGATGAACTTGCTGGGATCGGAACTTTACATAAATCTAATATGGTTCCAATTCGTAAAGATAGTAATGATGCTAAAGAGATAGCAAGAATGAGGAGAGGGTAATGCCAAATCATGTTACAACAACTGTCCGTTTTGAAGGTTTAAACGAAGCAGCAATTTTAAGATTAAATGAATTATATGCAAATATTCGGAATGATCAAGACTATAAATGGTTCTCTGATATTTTCGTCTCAGAAGAAACGCCATACGAATTGCTAGAAACTCGATCTTGGAATGTAGATAATACTGGTGCCAAGTGGAACTACTTTGATGACTATGACAATGACGGTTTTCAACTTACTTCTGCATGGGATAGTCCATCTGAAGGTATTAAAATGGTCATTGATTATCTAGCAGAAGTTTGTAATAACTTTTTGACCATCTCCACATATGAAGATGAGTTCCCCAACTTTATTGGAATTCAAATCTGGAAGGGTACTAAGTTCATCGAGGATGAGATGATTCATTGGGAAACTATCGTTGAACGTGCTGAACAGAATTATCCAGAACTGAATGATCAGTGGGACGAAGAAGAAGGTGATTGGAAAACCGAAGAAGCGCAAGACTTCTGGTTCGACGTTCAATGGGAATTCATGTATGAATTGCTTGATGAGATAGAACAAGAAACACGAGATATCTTAAATTAGTCCTTTACTTATTCTAAAAAGTATGATACAATTGTTGTAAGTCATATTTCTAGAGGAGTTAATCATGGCGAGATCTAAAAAGAAAAGAGTTGTTGTTCGTAAAAGTGGTGTTGGTGCTGCTCCCTTCGATAAAGGTATTGATGCGGTTCACTCATACTTTCACTTTGAAGTAGAACGTAAAGATCTTGTTTCTAGTCTTAAAGGTTATGTAAAAGATAACGAAACAAAGCAGAATGTAAAGTATATTAATGCTTGTCCAGAATATAAGTTTTGGGGATTCACTCATCATTGTGCTACTGCTTCGTTCCTCCAAAATTCTGCTATTGATAATGAACGTGTTGCATATTGGAAAAAAGCACTTCACGATTATATCAATACACTCATTGAGATGGGTAAACAAATTCTTTCTGAAAAGGAAGAAGTAGTCTCTGTTAATGTAGTATCCTTATCTCCGATGCAGAGACTACAAAATAAAATATCTAATACGGTTATGCAAGACCTATTAGATCTAGAGGACGGATGGATTGAAGGTGAAAAGTCTTATATCGATCTATATGCTCTCTATAAGAAACATGGATTGGGGGCATCTGCGACTCTCCCAGTTCGTGAGGTGATTGAGGGATGGTTATCTGATTATGAAGATGCCTACAACAAGTCATGTCCTGATGCCGTTGAAGGTTACTCACATTTGAAAAGACCTGAACTCAATCGCCGCATTAAAGTTTGTAATGATATGCTGTCAGACCTAGACCGTATCAAGTCTGCGTCTAAAGCAACTCGTAAGACACGTGTCAAAGCACCCAAGACTGCTGATAAGCAAGTCCGGAAGGTGCAGTATAAGAAAGAGGATACTGAGTTTAAGTTGGTTTCAGTACCACCTATTCAGATGATCGGTAAGGTCAGACTATTTGCTTTCAATACTAAGACACGTGATCTTACTGAGTATGTGACAACTTCAGTTTCAGGATTTGAGATCAGTGGTTCAACTATCAAGAACTTCGATACCGTAAACAGTAGAAAGATTAAACTGAGGAAACCAGACGATATCTTACCTGATGTCTTGAAGAAAACACCAAAGCAAATTGATTCTATTCTTAAAACCATTAAGACCAAAGTAAAAGTCCCGAATGGTAGGATCAATAAAGATACTATTCTATTGAGGGTAATGGATAAATGAGTGAGAAAGTCGAAGAGTCTTTTTTAAATAAATCTAAATTTTCAAAACTTGTGGAAAACACAGTAATTGAAAAGTCTATTGGGTATATGGAAGCAATCTTATTGTTATGTGAAAAGAACAATATCGAACCAGAAGATGTTCGTAAGTTCATTTCACCTGTCATCAAAGATAAACTAGAGGCAGAAGCAATGGGACTCAACTTTATACCCAAAACAAATACCATTGATTCAGCATTGTTTGAATAAAATGTGTATAAATAACTTTACACTTCAGTGTAAATATGATACAATACTACAGTTAATATTTCAGCATATACAAAGGATAATAATATGTCATTCGAAAACTTAAAACGCAATCGCGATCAAATCTCCAAATTAGTTCAAGCAGCAGAACAGGCAGGTGGCGGAAATGCCGAGAAGAAGTCTTATGGTGATGAACGACTTTGGAAACCAACAGTAGACAAGGCAGGTAATGGTTATGCAGTACTCCGATTCCTACCAGCAGCAGAAGGACAAGATCTCCCATGGGTACGATACTGGGATCACGGATTCAAAGGTCCTACTGGTCAATGGTATATCGAGTCAAGTCTTACATCTATTGGTCAACCTGACCCTGTTGGCGAACTCAACTCCCGACTGTGGAATTCTGGGATTGATGCCGACAAAGAAAAAGCACGTGCTCAAAAGCGAAGACTCCACTATGTAACTAATGTTCTTGTTGTTCAGGATCCATCTAATCCTGCTAACGAAGGCAAGATCATGTTATATAAGTTCGGTAAGAAGATCTTTGATAAACTGATGGATGTTATGCAACCGTCGTTTGCCGATGAAACACCAGTTAACCCATTTGATATGTGGGAAGGTGCCGACTTCAAACTGAAGATTCGTAATGTAGAGGGATATCGGAACTACGATAAGTCTGAGTTTGCTTCACCTTCATCTCTATATGATGGCGATGAGTCTAAACTAGAAACAGTCTATAATGGACTTCATAATCTTGGTGAGTTTACTGACCCAAAGAACTATAAGTCTTATGACGAACTCAAAGCAAAACTAATGCGAGTTCTTGGTGAAGAAACTGAGTCTGGTGCCCCAACGATGGCGCAGGAATCTATGATGAATGAACCAGTAGCGACACCAATGCCGACTCCTGTTCAGGAACCTATTACTGCTGAATCTATGGGTAATGATGATGACGATACTATGTCTTATTTTGCTAAGTTGGCAAACGAAGACTAATATCCACCAGTACCAGCAAAAAAACCTGTTTTAATTGCCTGAGCATTCCCAGTGGATGCTCGGGTTTCTCCTGCCAATACTGTACCACCTCCACTAACTTGAGATGAATTATCCTGAATGATAATCGGTTTGCCTCCTGGCATTGTTGCAGGAACTGGTGCCATATCATTTTGTTTCGGACCTTGCCCACGTACATCACTTCCTCGTCCGTTGCCAATACCTTCTAATCTTTCAAGTTGATCTATAGCAGCACCAGCATGTACTAAACCTCGTATAGTGTCTTTCACTGCTCCTCTTGGTGCATCACCACCATAAAAAGCTGCTTCAAGTTTTGGCATGCTTCTGTAAAGTGAGTTGGCAAAACTACCAAACTTTTGACCCATATTACTATCAAAGTCTAAGGCAGCAAACCTTTCAAGGTCTGTTAGAATATCACCGAAACCAACAATGTTGATATCATTTAAACCCTCAAGTGGTTTTAATTGTTCAACCATTTTTGCAAATTTATTATCTTCTTCAGTCCCGAAGAAATTGTTAAACACATCTTTGACACCCTGAGTTAAACTTCCAATAGCATCACCAGCAAAGAACGCAGCAATACCTAAACCAATTTTCGGTAGTGCTTCCCCTAATTTGAGTAGCATATCACCGTCAAGTCCTGTCAGTTGTTTCAACCCATCTGACATATTTGTCATGAGTTCTTTGGTATTCTCTCCATTTGCACCAATCACATTACCGAGTGCTGCTAAACCTTCAAAAGCAAGGAAGAACGAAGCAATACCTGCACCAATCATACCCATACCAATAGCAGCAGCACCACCTAATCCTGTTGCACCAAATATAGCACCTGCTGCTAAAAGACCACCAAGAGCAATCAATGAATTCTGATCTAATGCCCCAATTGCTGCCCCAAAGTTCTTGACGAGTTCAACAGCATGTTCACCAGTACCAACGTTTGCTGCTATAAAGTCTGTTGCCGCAAATCCTAAGAAGAAAGCAGCAATACCTGCTGACAAAGCACCAATACCAAGAACCATTTTCATTTTGGTTTTTTCGTCAGTGATTTTACCTAATATCATGCCAGTGCCGAGTATTAACCCCAACGCTCCCATTGCTTCTATCGTCATATTGCTGATTGCGTTACTAAATCCCTTTGTCGCTTTTGCGATATTACCAAAGTCCGAGTTCAACCAACCCATCGCTTTATCACCGATAGCAAGACCAATAAAGAATCCTGAGATACCAGCACCTAGAGAAGCAACTCCTAGTGCTACGTCAGTTGGTTTTTTCGCTAAAGCACCACCGACACCACCTGCGGTAAGTAGAACGCCAAGTATAGCAACTGCGGCAGGATCAAGTGACATGATCATATTGGAGAACCCTGCCATCGCTCCCTTTAAACCAGAGAAGTTAAGGTCTACCCAACCCATACTGGCGGCACCGCCAATTATAGCATCACCAACTAGCAAACCACCAAGAAAGGCAGATATTGCAACACCCATAGTTCCAAGACCTTTGGCACCTTTAATACCACCGACTGCTGAGATACCCATGATACCAGCAAGAACTATAAATGATTTGGGATCCATAGACATAATCATATCTGAGAATCCAAGTGCTGCTGCTTTTAATCCTTTGAAATTAAAATCTGCACCTATTGATTTCATAAATGAAAGGGCAGCGTCACCTGCTAATAGACCTCCAAAAAATGCTGGAATAGCAATACCCATTGCTGCTAGACCCATCGCACCCTTCATGATGCCACCAGTCATTTTGCCTAGTATATCGCCGAGACCTTTACTTAAGAAGTTGGTTCCTTTTTTGGCATCATTCTTAGCAGGAGTTGGGGCACCACCTGCTGTGGTACCAGTAGATCCCTCACGTTTTGCTTCTGCTGCTTGCCTGACTGTCTTTTCTTGAAGTCCATACAGTTTTTGAAAATCTTCTCTTAAACCATGTATTCCACGAGCAATTGACTCGTCCACTTTCATTTGTGAACTGAGTTTCTGATTAATATCGCTTAAAGTTACTTCTGCCATCTAAGATCCTTGTGCAGCTTGCTCTTGCCTTTGTTTTTCTTCCTTCAGGTGTTGGACTAACATAGTAAGATAGACTTCCCTCTCCCATGGCACCATTCCCTCAAGTTCTGAAAGGGAATAACTGTAATGTTGTAGCAATTGAAAATTAGTGTTATAATAATTTTCCATTGTCTCATGTGAGAGGCAAACTAGAAAAAACTGTCCATACCCTCCACTAGCATATCGTTTTCATGACCACAATGTTCACAGGTAAATTTATCTTTAAAAGTTAATTTTGGTATATCTTGAATAAACTGTGCAACTTTCTCAAACTGTTGACTGTTCAGAGAATCAATGAAATTAATTCTTTCTTGCATTGATTCGTTTTTCATATCAATACGTTCTTCTTCGGTGAACAATGTTTTCATACAAGATATAATCAAGTTCATTGAAGCATCACTTGCGGTTGGAGTTTCTTCTCCATCAAAAACGCTAGTGTTTGCCATGAGGTCTTGATATGTCGGATAATGCATCTCAACTGAAATTTCTGGTGTGAGTTGTACTGTCTTTGCTTTCATATCACCAACGATTTCAGTTTTCATGATATCAACTTTTACAGAATTTTCACCTTCACATTCAGTGCATTTCATAACCAAGTCAGATGTTTCACCAACTGATTTGGTTCTTATTCGTGTAAAAATATAATCTACATCAAAAGAAGATAATGACATTACATCGATATCTTCTTGCACACATGATTTAATTGTATCTGTGATTGCTCGGATAACCTGTTTCGGTTGATTCGATTCTCCGGCAATAAGTAGAATTTTTTGTTCTTTTACAAGGAAAGGACGATAGTGAATAACTTCCCCTGATGATGGTAATTTAAGATCATACCAAATTGTTTCATTCAAACGTGGCAATGCCATCTTTACTTTACTCCTATCCTAAAAAGCCAGAAAGGGATCCTAAACTGGCGTCAAGTGAAAATAGTCCCTGATTATCTACAATCGGTGACCATTTAGTATATGTCATTTCAACTGTCAACTGCATTATACCATCAGCATCGTTGGTGAATTCAGTTTGCGTTATATTTGTTGGGAATGCTTCTTCTAATAAAGCACTATAAACAGTTCCTTGCCCAATACCAATATTGAGACTGACCGGACCTGCACCAAACCGTTTATTGGTTATGGGTTTTCTTAATTGATGTATCTTAAGTTGCCTTGCATAATTACTTTGATATAATGCCTTGCCAGTATTTTGTGCAACTGTTGAAGCATACCATGTATCAAAATATTTACGAACACTATAATCATTTAAAAGTAGGAAGGTCATATTTACAGACCCAGCACCAGAATACCCATAAGCAACTTTTCGTGCGTGAACGCCCATCTTTTGATCTAATGTCAAAACTGTTTTTGGAGGTATGCCAACCTGTTGGCAAAGAAGGTTCAGTTCATTACCACTCATCAAGTTTCTAACAGCACTGAGGATACCACCACTATTTGAACCGAAGTCTGTTGGGAGTTCTATCATAAACTGATTAGGTTTTGCTACCCCAAGTTTAAACGATACTGCGGATTTTAATTGGTCTATGCTTGCCATTAAATCATCTCTCTTGAGTTTTTGTAAACTTGTTTCCCACTTGCCTTTGCCCAATCAGCAGTTGGCATAAAGGTTGCTATTTCCCATTCCGTGGGTGCTACTCTCCCGAGTCTTGATTTTACATGAGCAAAGAGGTAATGTTTGAAGCAAGGTTTATAATATCTCAATGTCCTTACTTTATTCATCATTTCATATCTTGCTTTGAATCTAGTTGTATCATCAAATTTCTTATTATTTGTGATATCCATAAGACCATCTAAAAACTTTGCTCTGAGAACAGGAGGAAGATAATGTAAATTCATTCCATAGAAACCTCCTGGCGCTGGTCCAGAAATAATCGCTAAAGGGAATCTATCATAGAATGGTAGTGTATCTTTTGTTTTCGGATCATAGAAAAACATATTCATTGTTCCGATAAGTGGTCTTGACTTATTAACAAGTTCCACTTCATCTGACCGCATCAATTCAAGACGATTTACACGTCTTAATTGTTGTAGTTTGGTACGAAACCATTGGCGAGATTCATCAGTGCGTGGTGTGATTCCAGCACGGAATGCTTCTAATTCTAAATTTTTAAATAAGTTGGCGTCGCTCATAATACTATTTATATCACTTTTTGCGTTTTTTCTTATATGGTTTCAGAGGTTTTAATTGCTTCAGTTTCTTCATAATACCCATAGAATAAAGTGTTTCTTCTGTCCATATCTGGAATTCCCAACCTCTATCCTTTGCATAACTATTTGCTGCTTCCCATTTATTCATATTCTTGACATAAGTCATCGCCTCACCAATATATCTTTTAGACTTATCAGGTCTTTTTGGTGGCGCAGTTTCCTTATCTGGTTTGATTTCAACCAATATAGTCTTATTGTTTTGGAATGTAACTTTCAAGTCTACAAAGTATCTATGCATCTTTTTGTCAATATCCCATTTATAGGGAACGACAACCTCTTCGGATGACCACTTTACAACGTCAGGATTTGAGTCACACCATATAAAACATGCTTTTTCCCAAGATGATCTGTACGTCACCTTGTCAGGATCTCCCTGATACTTCTTAATGTTCTTTACTCTATATCTGCCAGAATATGCCATGTTTCATTATAAATAGGTTTATATTTTTTTATTTATGAAGGATATAATATGGCAATATCATCAGCAGATCAGCACGACCCAAGAGGTAGGCAACAAATAGGAACTTCCCCAAATCAAGGTGGGAATAATACTCCTCAGGAAACAGGGTCTACGCAAGAAATAAAGAAAAACAAAACGGTTTCAGAGGTAATCAAATTTCCTTTAAATCGCCAAGATATGTACCCTGCGCATATTGTATTTCATCCATATAAGATCGATACAGGTTTGATAGATGCTTCTTTAGGTGAAGTCTTTAACAGTCCTCTCGTAAAAAATTATAAAGAAAAAACAAATTCAAAGTCGGTAAATGATGACGTTGCTGCAACAGGATATGATGAAGCAGCAATGGGAATTGACCCTGCAACCTCTCAGAATGATGCTAATGTAGTAGTCGAAGAATCACAAGAACAAGGTGATCGTGCTGCAATCAGGAAAGAGATTGCAGATACTCAAGAAGTGATGGGCAGTAAACAAACTGACCTTCGTGCATACAGAGACACTAAAGCACCTGCTATCCAATTATTTTTCCCACCTGCTTTACAATATAATGATGCAGTAAACTATAACAGCGCAAACTTAGGTGCTGGAGGTGCGACTGCTCTTGCTGCCCTAAATCAAGGTGAAAGCATCGTTGGAGCATTGGGTAAAGGTTTGGGCGAAGGCATGGAAAGTATTTTTAATCTTGCCTCCGGATCTTTATCAGCAGAAGCAGCAAAGGTTGCGGCATCTAGAATATCTTCAAAACTTCCAGCAGGATATGCTGCGGCAGGATCAAGTGCATTACAAACAGGATTGAATCCTGGGACAAGATTATTGTTTGATCAACCAGCGATGCGTAGTTTTTCGTTCTCTTTTAAATTAATTCCTACTTCTCCAGAGGAAGCAAGAATAATTAGAAGAATCGTTAAAGAACTTAGATTTCAAATGTATCCGAGAGAAATTGATTTATCTCCTGGCATTCCTATCGGTTATCAGTTCCCTAACATCTATAGAATCGAGTTCGGGTTTGATAACGGAAGTTTACAAATACCAAAGATCCAATATTGTTATCTGAAAGATGTTCAGGCAGCATATAACTCTACCAGTGGCGGTGTCTTTTTTGATGATGGTCATCCTACTGAAATAGATTTAAACCTTACATTCCTAGAATACAGAGCATTAAGTAAGAGAGATATTGAGGCAGGATTCTAATGCAATACTTTAAAAATTTCAGAAAAACTGGTTACACGTTTGGTGATGCCCATGAAAATATTGGTGCGGCAGTACGACAAATAGAACTGGTCAGAGACCTTACTCAGTATGTTGATGTGGTAGATCAGGTCAGAGAAGGAATACATTTCTATGAACCATATAATATCATAGACGGTGAACGTCCTGATCAAGTTTCTCAGTTCCTATACGATACTCCAATTTATCATTGGACATTTGCTATGATGAACGATAGTATTCGTGAACATGGTTGGCCATTGACCTTGAATCAAATGGATCAAAAACTAGCAACTGATTTCCCTCATCAATATATTTACGTTCGTGCTGACCTTTCAAATGTGTTTTTACAAAATGAATTTGTAACTGGAGCGATATCAGGAACTCGTGGTAAAATCATTAAACGTGATCTTGATCATGGGATAATTGTTGTGGACACTTTTGCTTATAAAAATGCTGGAAGGTCTAGCACTTTCAGACAAGGGGAAGCAATTACTTGTACAGGTCAATCTGGAAATACAACTACTCTTACAATTCAGGGGACTGGTAATGAGTTTCTTGCTACTCACCATTTTGAAGATGGTGATGGTAATCAGGTAGATATAGATCCTACATCTGCACCGCCAGCAATATATAATGAAGTAACAATCACCGATCGTTACCACCGAATAAATAACTCATTAAAGCAAATAAAGGTAATCAAACCTTCTAACATTATTCAAGTCGCGAGTGCGTATAAGAGAGCATTGACCAGCTAATGGCAGAACCAACTAAAAAGTATGTCTTAGACAGCGTATTGATATATTCATCTCGCTCTACAATTCCAGTAGAGATCGCTAATCTCGTCTCTGACCTTGATATATACGAACATCTAGACAGTCCATTTCTAACTGCACAAATTGCATTTACAGATGAATCTAGACTGATGGATAGACTTGATATACAGGGTGCAGAGTTTGTGGAAGTTAAGATTAAACCTTCTACTGATAGTGAACCTCTTATCGAAAAACGATTCGTTATTGAAACGATTATAGAAGAAATTAAAGTCAATCAAACCTCTGAAATGGTAGTCTTAAGTTTATATGAAGATATTCTTTTTAAATCAAATTTTAAAAATGTAAATAAATCATATGCTGGTGACCCTTTCCAAATTATATCTGATATCGCTTCTGAGTTTTTAGATAAAGAAGTTGTTCAAGCAGGTGATGCTTCTTTTCAAAATAAAATGAAAGTTATCATACCAAACCTTGATCCTCTAAAGGCAATTGCTTGGATTAAGAATAGAATGACAACCTCTGATGGTGTTCCAGACTATATCTTTTCTACATTAGGACTTAAAAGTTTAGTTGTTAATGATCTTTTAACAATGATTGATCAAACACCTGTCAATGAATCAAAACCTTTTATGTACGCATCAACTCCTAACGAAGCAGAAGATCAGCGAGTGGGAACTAATTACCTTCCGATTCTCAGTTATAACGAAGGTCAAAAAGAAAATATGTTTAAAATGATTGATGATGGTGTCGTTGGTGCTGATTATCAATTTTATGATGCTTTTACCTCGAAGGTTCATAAACATAAATTAGATTTCAAAAAAGATGTAGCAGATTCTCTTCC
>Ga0129351_1000833_pt1 | contig 11948 bp, 9 predicted proteins | sample CPBDNA_8_FD_94423 | JGI IMG/M metagenome (GOLD analysis project Ga0129351, IMG submission 94423) | Freshwater to marine salinity gradient microbial communities from Chesapeake Bay, USA - CPBay_Sum_27_0.2_DNA | ecosystem: Environmental > Aquatic > Marine > Coastal | place: USA: Chesapeake Bay... | reverse complement strand
GGTTTTGGAGATGTGAACGGGTGATGCATTGCGTGAAACGCACCAGTTTCTTCATCCCATTCTAATAAAGGGAAATCTACAACCCAAAGTGGTTTAAATTCTTCGGGATTTTTTAACCCTAAATTTTCAGCTACGTGAACTCTTAAAGCGCCTAGCTGAGTTCTTACTTTGTCTTTATCTCCACTTAAAATAAATAAAATATCACCCTGTTTTGCTCCAGCTTTATTAGACCAGTTTTCTAAGTCTGATTGATCGTAAAATTTATCAACAGATGATTTATAAGTGCCATCCTCTTGAATTCTCAAGTATGCTAAACCACCAGCTCCGATTTGAGGTCTTTTGACCCAATCTGTATATTTATCAATATCTTTTCTGGTAAAACTATTTCCACCCTCAATCAAAAATCCAACAATAAGTTCAGAATTATTAAAAACATTAAAGTCTCTGTTCTTTGCTACATCATTTAATTCAACAAATTTCATATTGTATCTAAGGTCAGGTTTATCCGTTCCATAATTTTGAACAGCATCATCGTAAGTCATCACAGGAAATTTATCAAGCTTAATATCTTTAACTTTTATAAAAAGGTGTTTAACCAAATTTTCAAAAGTATTTAAAATGTCTTCTTGACTAACAAAAGCCATCTCGCAATCTATTTGTGTAAATTCAGGCTGTCTGTCAGCTCTTAAATCTTCATCTCTAAAACATTTGACAATTTGAAAATATTTATCCATACCAGCTACCATTAGAAGCTGTTTAAATGTTTGAGGAGACTGTGGAAGGGCATAAAATTCACCAGGGTTCATCCTTGATGGAACTACAAAATCCCTAGCACCTTCAGGAGTTGATTTTATTAAGTATGGTGTTTCAATTTCAATAAAAGCATTTTCAGATAAATAGTTTCTAACCTGCTGTGTAATTTTATGACGAAGGATTAGATTGTTTTTTACAGGTTCCCTTCTAATATCAAGGTATCTATATTTCATTCTTAGCTCCTCACCACCATCTGATTCATCTTCAATTGTAAAAGGAGGAGTTAAAGAGTTATTTAAAATTTTTAATTCTGATACAAGAACTTCTACATCCCCAGTATTCATCAGAGAATTTTTTGAATTTCTTTCAATTACACTACCCTTCACATTAATAACAAACTCTCTACCTAAAGTTTTAGCTAATTCTATAACATCATTTGAGGTTCTTTCCTGGTCAAAAATTAACTGGGTTATACCATAGCGATCTCTTATGTCTACCCACATTATAAACCCTTTATCACGTACTTTTTGTACCCAACCTGAGAGTTCAACCTGCTTGTTTAAATCACTAATTCTTAATTCACCACAATTATGAGATCTATACATTATCCTAACTTATGTAAGCAAATTTAATAAGATATTATTATAATTTTCTGCAATGGCAAATTAATTGATACAATTTTTAAAAAAGTAGTATCCAATTATCATAGATCTAGTATTTTTGTAAAATGTTAACCATAGAAGAATATCGCTCACAATTTTTATCTTACCTAAACGATTTTCAATCACCAACTAGTCCTAAAAACTTATACGAACCTGTATCTTATATACTTGGTTTAAAAGGTAAAAGAGTCAGACCTATTCTTACTTTGTTAACCTGTGATATTTTTAATAACAAATATTCTGATGCTCTTGACGCCGCATTAGCAGTAGAGGTTTTTCATAATTTTTCTTTAGTTCACGATGATATTATGGATGAAGCTAATATTAGACGTGGCAATGAAACTGTTCACAAAAAATGGGATTTGAGTACAGCTATTTTGTCTGGAGATGTTATGCTAATTTTAGCCTATCAGCTTTTTGAAAATTATAAAGGGGAGACTTTTGTATCATTAGCTAAACTTTTTAGTAAAACTGCCATTGAAGTATGTGAAGGACAGCAAATGGATATTGACTTTTCTAAGAAAGATAATGTTTCATCCGAAGAATATCTAAAAATGATTGAGTATAAGACAGCTGTATTAATAGGAGCTTCTATGAAAATGGGAGCAATTGTCGCCGGCGCATCAATCAAAGATCAAAACAATATTTTTGAATTTGGTAAAAATTTAGGTTTAGCATTTCAGATTCAAGATGACTATCTAGATACCTTCGGGGAAGAAGAAAAATTTGGAAAAAAAATTGGAGGTGATATTCTTGAAAATAAAAAGACCTTGCTTTTTATTAAGGCTAAACAATTGCTGAATTTCAAAGAAAATGAAAAGTTAACTGAATTATATTCTTCAAAACTTATTGATGATGAAAGCAAAATTCAAGAGGTTAAGAATTTGTTTGAAAAATGTAATATACCTGAAATTATTACCTCAGAAATTGAAAATTTCACTAATATTTCATTAAAAATGTTAGACGAATTACAAATTAGCTGTGAAAAGAAAGATTTTTTACGTGATTTCGCTAATTCTCTGATGAAAAGAAACATTTAAAAAATTTATATTATTTACATTTGTTATGTAAATTAAACCGAGTGGACAATTTTTCTTTTCTTAACGCCGCGCACGCAGGATATTTTTCTGACTTATATGATCAGTACTTAAAGGATCCCGATTCTCTTGAGCCTAGTTGGAAAGCCTTTTTTCAAGGCTATGATTTTGCTAATAGTGATTTTTTAAAGGAAGAAATATTAGAAGGTATTAGTCCTCAAGTTCCAGATCATGTTCAAAAAGAGTTTAAAGTTATCAACCTAATAAATGGCTACAGATCTAGAGGTCACTTATTTACAAAAACAAATCCTGTTAGGGATAGAAGAACTTATCGACCTACACTTTCAATAGAAAACTTTGGACTTAATGAAGATGACTTAAATACTACATTTAATGCTGGAGATATAATAGGTCTTGGACCACAGCCTTTAAGTGTAATTATTTCTCATTTGGAAGAAATATATTGTGATAGTATTGGAGTCGAATACATGTATATAAGAAAACCTGAAATTATTTCATGGATTCAAAATAAACTTAACATAAATAATAATCAGCCTAAGTTTACGTCGCTTCAAAAGAAAAAATTAATGACAAAGCTTGTTGAAGCAGTTTCTTTTGAAAATTTCTTACATACTAAATATGTTGGACAAAAAAGATTTTCATTAGAAGGTGGTGAATCCTTAATACCTGCTCTAGATATTTTAATTGAAGAAGCTGCTGATAAGGGAGTAGAGGAGTTTGTAATGGGTATGGCGCACCGTGGTCGACTTAGCACACTGGTAAATATATTTGGAAAATCAGCCAAAAGTGTTTTTAGTGAATTTGAAGGAAAAGATTATGAAGAGAAAATTTTTGATGGCGATGTAAAATATCATCTTGGATGGACTAGTCAAAGACTAACAGAAAACAATAAAAAAATAAACTTAAATATTGCACCAAACCCTTCTCACTTAGAAACTGTTGGATCTGTTGTGCAGGGAATTTCAAGATCAAAACTTGATAAATATTTTGGTAACGATTCCGACAAGGTACTCCCAATTATCGTCCATGGTGATGCTGCAATTGCTGGACAAGGATTGGTTTATGAGTTAGTTCAAATGGCTAGACTTGATGGCTATCAAACTGGAGGTACAATTCACATTGTGGTTAACAACCAAATTGGTTTTACTACAAATTACTTAGACGCCAGATCAAGTACATATTGTACTGATGTTGGTAAAGTTACATTATCGCCTGTTTTGCATGTAAATGCTGATGATGTTGAGGCTGTTGTTCATGCTGTATTATTTGCGTTAGATTTTAGACTTGAATTTAAAAGAGACGTATTTATAGACTTGTTAGGTTATAGAAAATATGGGCATAACGAAGGAGATGAACCAAGATTTACTCAGCCTAAACTTTACAAGTTAATCTCAAAGCATCCAAACCCTAAAAACATATATGCATCAAAATTAATTTCAGAGTCATTAATGTCAGAAGAAGAAATTAAAAAGATTGAATCTGACTATAAACTAAAACTTGAGGATCAGCTTATAGATTCAAAGAAGAGTGAAAAGACCAGAATTACTGATTTTATGAGTGATGAATGGGCTGAGTTTAACAGGGTAGACCAGAGAGTAATGATCAAGCCAGTTGATACAACTTACCCTAGAATTAAATTAGAAAAAATCGTTGAGAAAATTTCAACTTTACCGTCCGATAAAAAGTTTATTAATAAAATAAAAAAGCTGGTAAATAATCGAAAGCTTATGTTTGAAAATGATAAGCTTGATTGGTCGATGGCAGAACACCTTGCTTATGGAACTTTGCTGGAAGAAGGTTATAATGTAAGAATTTCAGGTCAAGATGTAGAAAGGGGAACTTTTTCTCATAGACATGCAATAATAAAAGTGGAAGAAAGTGAAGAAGAAATATCCTTGTTAAATCATATTAATGATCAACAAGGTAAATTCACGATTTACAATTCTTTATTGTCTGAATATGGGGTTCTTGGTTTTGAATATGGATATTCGATGGCTGACCCACAATCTTTAACAATATGGGAAGCGCAATTTGGAGATTTTAGTAATGGAGCTCAAATCATTATTGATCAATATCTTTTTTCAGGTGAGGATAAATGGAAAACTCAAAATGGCTTAGTTTTATTTTTACCTCATGGTTACGAAGGTCAAGGCGCAGAACATTCTTCCGCAAGAATGGAGAGGTATTTACAACTTTGTGCTAAGGATAATGTTTTTGTAGCAAATTGTACAACACCAGCAAATATGTTTCATATTTTAAGAAGACAATTAAAAGCAAAATATCGAAAACCTTTAATCATTTTTACCCCAAAAAGCTTATTGAGACATCCAATGGTTCATTCGTCAGTTGATGAGTTTGTTAACGGAGAATTCAATCTCATAATCGATGATCAAAATGTAGTTGTTGATGATGTAAATAGTCTGGTATTTGTAACGGGCAAATTTTATTACGATATTTTTGAGGAGAGAGAAAGACTGGGAAGAAAAGATGTAGCAATTGTAAGGATTGAACAATTATTCCCATTACCTAAGGAACACATAAGATCTGTTATAAAAAAATATAAAAATGCTGATGATATTGTATGGGCTCAAGAAGAGCCTATAAATATGGGGGCATATGCACACTTATTGATTAATTTAAAAGAGGCAAGTAGCTTTAGAATTGCTTCAAGGAGATTTTATGCTGCTACCGCTGCTGGAAGTTCAGCAAGATATTTAAAGAGACATCAAGAAGTAATTGATTATATTTTTGATAAAAATAAAAATAACCAACTCCCTCAATAATATTATTTTGACTAAACTCTTTCAAAAATTATTGCTCTTCCTTCTTGTTTTATCTTGTTCATCTGAGAGTATTGATAATGAATTACCAGATAATAATAACAATGATGATGAGGATACAAATCAGTATACAGAAATTCAGTATGGATTAAGTGAACATTTAGTTAAATTTCAAGGGATTGAAAGAGAATTTATGATGTACATCCCCGAAGAATATAATCACGATTCACCTTCTCCTCTAATGTTTGTTTTTCACGGATTTGGAGGTAGTAATAATATGGTCATGTATTATTCAGATTTTAATTCTATTTCTGAAAGAGAAAATTTTATTGTTGTGTACCCTCAGGGATCTAGTCTTTGGGGTTCTTCTCACTGGAATGTTGGTGGATTTACTAATGGAAGTGAAGTTGACGATGTAGCATATGTTGATTTTTTAATTGGATTAATTTCTCAACAATACAATGTTAATTCGGATAGGTTATATGCAACTGGAATGTCCAACGGAGGCTTTTTCAGCTTTTTACTTGCTTGTCAGCTTAGTGAAAAAATAGCAGCAATTGCATCTGTAACAGGTTCCATGACAACAGATACTTTTGAAAATTGTGACCCCTTGAAGGAGGTTCCGGTAATGCAGATTCATGGAACTGATGATTCAATAGTTACTTATAACGGTAATACATTTATAGGTTCATTGTCAATTGAATCTGTTTTGGATTACTGGAAGCTAAACAATTACTGCAGTGATTCTGAAGAGTCAGAATTAAATGATTCTGATCCAAATGATAATTTTTATGTTCACAGACTTTTATTTGACAATGGAGTAAATGGTTCAAAAGTAGATCACTACAAAGTTTTTGGTGGAGAACATATTTGGTTTATGGAGAATGATATTAATTCATCTGAGCTAATTTGGGAGTTTTTTTCTCAACATGATTTAAATGGATACATTAATTGAAAATACTAATCTTATTATTATATTAGAAATTTGAAAATATTATGGTTTTAAAAATGCAGATACCGTCACCTGGAGAATCAATTTCAGAAGTTGAAATTGCACAGTGGCTTGTTGCTGATGGTGAATATGTAGAAAAAGATCAAATTATCGCTGAAATTGATAGTGATAAAGCAACACTTGAGCTACCCGCTGAGGAATCTGGTGTTATTACTTTAAAAGCTGAAGAAGGTGATGTTGTTGAAGTTGGACAAGTTGTTTGCCATATAGATACTTCGGCTAAGGGTTCAACTAAACAAAAATCTACCGAGTTGGTTCAAACAACCGAAGAAAAACCAGAAAATACAGAAAAGGAAGTTGATTTAAAATCAGAGATATTAAGTCCAGCCGCAAGAAAAATTGCTGAGGAGAAAAATATTGATACTAATCAAATTAAAGGAACCGGAAAAGCAGGAAGGATAACAAAACAAGATGTTCTCCTTGGTAAGCCCGCCATGGGAAATTATAGTAATTCAAGTAGATCTGAATCTAGAAATAAGTTATCAATGCTTAGAAGAAAAGTTGCGGAAAGATTAGTAACTGTCAAGAATGAAACTGCCATGCTAACGACTTTTAATGAAGTTGATATGTCTGCAATATTTGAACTAAGGAAAAAATATAAGGAAAAGTTCAAAGAAAAGCATGGTGTTAATTTAGGGTTCATGTCCTTTTTTACACTTGCTAGTGTTCGAGCATTAAAAGAATTCCCAGCTGTTAATTCAATGATAGATGGTTCTGAAATGATTTCATATAATTATTGTGACATTAGTATTGCAGTTTCAGGCCCAAAAGGATTGATGGTTCCCGTTATTAGAAGTGCTGAAGAACTTAATTTTAAAGGTGCCGAGTTAGAGGTTAAAAGACTTGCTGAGAGAGCTAGAGATGGTCAAATAACTGTAGATGAAATGACAGGTGGTACTTTTACAATTTCTAATGGAGGTGTTTTTGGAAGTATGCTTTCTACTCCTATTATTAACCCCCCTCAAAGTGCTATTCTTGGAATGCATAATATCGTTGAAAGACCTATTGCTGTAAACGGAAAGGTAGAAATTAGACCAGTAATGTATTTAGCTCTGTCCTACGATCATAGAATTATTGACGGTAGAGAAAGTGTTGGTTTCTTAGTGCATATAAAAGAAGCCCTAGAAAACCCTGCAGAAATACTTATGAATAATAAAATTGAAGAAGCTTTAGAGCTTAATTAATTTATCAATGAGTTTTACCGACACTCATACCCATTTATATCTTGAACAATTTATCGACGATGTAGATTCCGTAATAGAGAATGCAATTTTGAACGATGTAAATAGACTGTTTTTTCCTGCTATCAGTTCTAAATACAGTGAATCTATGTTCCGTTTAAAAGAGAAGTATCCTGAAAATATTTTTTTAATGTCTGGTCTTCACCCTTGTTATGTAAATGAAAGTTTTTCAGACGAGATTAAACATGTTGAAAAGATTTTAAACGAAAAAGAAATTATTGCAGTTGGAGAAATTGGAATTGATTTATATTGAGACAAAACAAATCTTGATATTCAAATAAAGGCTTTTCAAAATCAAATAAATATTGCTAATAATTTTAATTTACCAATAGTTATACATTGTAGAGAGTCCTTTAACGAGATTTACGATGTTTTAATCAAAAATAAAATTAATTGTGGTGGTATATTTCATTGTTTTTCTGGTGATTTAAACCAAGCAAAAAAAATTATCGATTTGGGAATGAAGTTAGGAATTGGAGGAGTTGTTACATTTAAAAACGGAAAAATTGATAAGTTTTTGAATCAAATTGATATAAGTCATATAGTTTTAGAAACAGATTCTCCTTATTTGTCTCCAACACCGCTTAGGGGAAAAAGAAATGAGAGTTCTAATATAAAATATATTGCAGAAAAATTATGTGATATATACAATCTGTCCCTTCAAGAAATTGCTAATATTACAACTCAGAATTCTAAAGAGATTTTTAGGATTTAATAGACCAAAAAAACACTTAATTATATTTTATAATTTCTAATTTTTTCTTTTTATTTGTTAGCTGTGCTTAGAGAGGTGGCCGAGTGGTCGAAGGCGCACGCCTGGAAAGTGTGTATACACCAAAAGTGTATCGAGGGTTCGAATCCCTTCCTCTCTGCAGATTATGTAATTTATGTGATATATTTTTATATCTTTAACACACTAAAATATTAAACAAAAAAAAGATGAAAAGATTATTTAGTTTATTGGCAATATTATCGTTAATATTTGTACAATCAATTCAAGCATTTCCTATTCAAGATGAAATGGAAATGATGGAACAGGATTCAGTTCAAACAACTGATGTGGTTGAAATGGAAGAACCTGTAATGGAAGAACCTGTAGAAGAAGAACAGTTAAACTTTCACCAGGAACTTAAAAAGAGATTTATTGAAGGTGGACCTGGTTTCATGGGAATTGTTTTACTATGTTTAATTCTTGGTTTAGCTATTGCTATTGAGAGAATCATATACCTTAACTTATCTACAACAACAGATTCTAGCAAACTTACAAGTGATGTTGAAGCTGCTATGAAATCAGGAGGAGTTAAAGCTGCTATGGAAGTTTGTAGAAATACACCTGGACCTGTTGCATCAATTTTCTATCAAGGTTTAGACAGATCTAGTGAAGGAATTGAATCAGCTGAAAAAGCAGTAATTGCATACGGCGGTGTGCAAATGGGACAATTAGAAAAAAATGTTTCTTGGATATCTTTATTTATTGCCTTAGCACCAATGCTTGGTTTCATGGGAACTGTAATTGGTATGATTCAAGCATTTGATAAAATTGAAGCTGCCGGTGATATGCAGCCATCTCTTGTTGCGGGAGGTATTAAAGTTGCACTTTTAACTACAGTATTTGGATTAATTGTAGCGATTATACTTCAGATTTTCTATAATTATATAATTGCTAAAATTGATAGCATTGTAAATGATATGGAAAACGCTTCTATTGATCTAATGGACATATTAGTAAATAACAAGAAATAAATATGAACTATAATATACTTAAATACACAGCTTTAGGATTATCTGTACTGGGTATTCTTTTTGTTCTAATTATTCTTTCTGATAATCTTTTTGGAATTGATATGATTTTATACAATGCATATGTTGTTCTTTTCATCATAGTTTCATCTGTATTGTATTTCGGAATAAAAAATATGGTTGGCAATAAGTCAAGTCTTATGAGTACCTTAAAGGGAATCGGTTCATTTTTAGGTTTATTTCTTGTTTGCTTTTTATTAGCATCAGGGGAAGAAACCTTAATGAGAGAAGGAAAAATATTATCAGCGAATAGCTCAAAACTTATAGGAGCAGCATTATTTATGTTTTATTCATTGATAATTATTGCAAGTGGATCAATGTTGTTTTTTGGATTTAAAAACAGAAAATAAATAATTATGGCTAGAAGATCATCACCTGAAGTTAATGCAGGATCAATGGCAGATATTGCCTTTCTGTTATTAATTTTTTTCTTAGTTACTACGACAATTGAGACTGATTCTGGAATTAGCAGAAAGTTACCACCAATGGAAGAGTCTGAGGAAGACGTAGTTATCAAACAAAAAAATATTTTCACTGTTTTATTGAACGGTAAGGATCAACTTTTGGTAGAGGATGAATTAATGGAATTAGAAGATCTTAGACAGTCAGCAATTGAATTTTTAGATAATGGTGGTGGAACTGGAGATGATGCTTGTAGTTACTGTAAGGGGAAAAAGGATCCGTCATCATCAGATAATCCAGACAAGGCAATTATTTCATTAAAAAATGAAAGAGAAACATCTTATGCAACATATATTTCTGTTCAAAATGAATTAGTAGCTGCTTATACGCATCTTAGAAATATCAGAGCTCAGGAGTTATACGGTGAGAGCTATTCTGAAATGATGAAAAATTATAAGGATGTTAATTGGCCTGGTAATAAAGGAAAGCTAAAAGAAAATATTAATAGATTAAGGAAAGAATATCCGCAAAAACTTTCTGAAGTACAATAAAATATTATTAACGGTATGTCAAAATTTAATAAAAAGAAAAAAGGAGATTTACCTGCTGTAAACACAGCTTCTCTTCCTGATATTGTTTTTATGCTTCTATTCTTTTTTATGGTAGCCACTGTAATGAGAGATAATGAATTAAAAATTAAAAATGAATTACCTGCAGCTAATGAAGTAGAAAAACTTGATAAAAAAGAGTTAGTAATGTATATCTATGCAGGTAAGCCAAATTTTGGCTACCAATCAAAGTTCGGTACTGAAGCGAGGTTACAGTTAAATGATAAATTTTCTGAGGTTTCTGACATTCCTGCATTTATTTATGCTGAAAGAGAATCTAAGAGAGAAGAATTAAGACCTTTTTTAACTACGGCACTAAAAGTAGATAAAGAAACAAATATGGGTATTGTTGGTGATATTAAGCAGGAGCTTAGAAAGGTTAATGCTTTAAAGATTAACTATACTACTAGAATTGGTGATGTTTCTTTGAATAAACAATAAGAAATTAAATTTCTTTTCTTAATCTTGCCACAGGTATATTAAGTTGTTCTCGATACTTAGCAACTGTTCTTCTAGCAATTTTGTAACCCTTTTCTTTAAGAATTTTAACAAGCTTTTCATCAGTTTCAGGTTTTCTTTTATTCTCATTTAAGACAATTTTTTCAAGAATTTTCTTAATCTCTATAGTTGATATTTCTTCACCACTTGTTGTTTTCATAGATTCACTAAAGAACTCTTTTAATAGTTTTGTTCCGTATGGAGTATCTACATATTTGCTGTTAGCCACTCTGGAGATAGTTGAGATATCCATTTCAATTTCGTTTGCAATATCTTTAAGAATCATTGGTTTTATTTTTCTCTCATCACCTGTTAAAAAATATTCCTTTTGATAGTTCATTATTGCTTGCATTGTTATTAATAAGGTCTGTTGTCGTTGTTTCACGGCGTCTATAAACCACTTTGCAGAGTCAAGCTTTTGTTTAATAAATTGAATGGCTTCCTTTTGAGATTTAGATTTATTTTTCTCTAATTTATATCCCTTTAGCATTTCATCATAATCTCTGGATATATTCAAAACAGGACTGTTTCTGTAATTTAAATCAAGTGTAAGTTCATTATTCTCAATAGCAATTTTAAAATCTGGAATTACCTGCTCAATTGGCTTACCCCCACCTGAGTATGATCCACCAGGTTTCGGATTAAGCTTTGATACTAAAGTGATAACTTCTTTTAGTTCAATTTCGTCAATTGAATATTTATTCATCAATTTCTCAAAATGTTTTTTTGAAAACTGTTCGAATGAGTTTTCTATAATTTCAATTGCTAAATCAACGTATTTGGTTCTTTTTTTTCTTTTTAACTGAATAATTAAACAGTTCTGCAAATTTAGTGCTCCTACACCTGGAGGATCAAAATCTTGAACTATTTTAAGAATATCATTTAGCTCATCAACTTCGACAAAAATATTTTGTGTAAATGCCAAATCATCAACAATTTCCTCTAACTCTAATCTTATGTATCCAGACTCATCAATACTACCAACAAGAAATTCAGCTATTTTCATTTTTTTTTTGTCAAGACTTATTGGTTTTAACTGACTTAGTAAATGTTGAGTAAAAGATATACCTGACGAAAAAGGAATATTTTTATCTTCAGCCCTTCCAGAATTATTTGAATTTAATTTGTATGAAG
>Ga0129351_1000827_pt1 | contig 11968 bp, 23 predicted proteins | sample CPBDNA_8_FD_94423 | JGI IMG/M metagenome (GOLD analysis project Ga0129351, IMG submission 94423) | Freshwater to marine salinity gradient microbial communities from Chesapeake Bay, USA - CPBay_Sum_27_0.2_DNA | ecosystem: Environmental > Aquatic > Marine > Coastal | place: USA: Chesapeake Bay... | reverse complement strand
GCCAAGAAGAATTCACCTTTACTGTTGCCATCAGAAGGAGGTTTGTACCACCAAGCTACTGCTTTAGTAATGACCCCCCGTGGTGCATTGTTTTGAACCTCAGTACGTTTACCCAAGAAATCTCTATAACGTTTAAACCAAGTCATGTGAATACAAGTGGGTTTGTGTCCAGGAATTTCTTGTTCAAACAAGTCTGCAAGTTTAGATTGGTTTTGAAATGAACCACACGAACAAAAAGGATCAGAAGCTTTAGGTGTATCAAGTTCTTCATCTTCTTCATCTTCATCTTTGATTGAAAAACCATGAGAAGAAGGAATAACAAACCCATCTGGTGCAATGTGATGTCCAATATCTGTTTGTTCACTTTGCAAAAAAGAAACAAGCGTGTAAAGGTTTGAGATGCTTGAAAGTCTTTCGCATAAAAGCTGTTGATATTTAACAGCAGGATTATGCTTGCCAAGTTCATGAGAATACACCCAGCCTTTGAATATAACGTAGCTGTTATATTTCCAAAGACTAGGTCCACGCATGTTAGGACCGAAGTAACTAAAGAAATGCTTTAACCGTCCAGTGTAAGAACGATAAGCTGTTTGTATTGGTTCGATGGGATAATCTTGTTCAGATCCATCGGTACGAACAATTAAGATCTTGCGATCTTGCATGTACAAACCAGCAATGTCAGAATCATCAAAGTCATTAAAAGCTCTTCTAATGTTTGACTTTGAATATATAAGTTGTTGTGCTTGATTGAGTTCTTTGTTGATTAGTTTTTTCATGGTTAAAATGAATTCAATTGAATTAGAGAGAAACTACTGTTCGTCCCTCCCCTCAAGGATAGCACTTTGCTTGATGGACTTGCCGAGTCGATACGATCCGTAAGCCAAGGCACCCCAAGCAGGCAGTCCAGCTCCTAATACAATCAGGAGTCCTGCGCCCATTAAGAATGCAGAACCTCCGTAATTAATTCCGTCTTTGGTTGAGTTTTTCATGACACTAAAATTTGAGATTTCAACGGAGGAAATGTTTTGGCAAGAGAAAATGCTAAGGCAAATTGAATCATGTGAATCAATTAAAGAACTAAAGGAAATAGCGACCTTATTAACTAAGGTCGCTACACAACGTCAAGTTGCAATCAAAGCACTGGTTAAAGATGCTTTGGATGAGATGGAGAAAGGATTTTTACAGTGAAGAATCCTCTCCAGTAAAAACAGCTTCTTTATCAAGAAGAGCTGTTTGTTGAAGCATTTTAGGAGTAGTTTGCTGCATAGGAAGTAGATTTAAAGTTTCTGATGTAACAGATCCATCAGGATTTTCTTTTACAAAAGGAACTTCGATTCCCATAGGACTGATACGAACACCTGGCTTGATATTGACGTAGCCATTTTCTGTACCATAGCGGCACATAGTGGCTTGACAGTATTCGTCTTTGCGTTCTGCATGTGTGTCTGCTACCAGATTCTCGGCAATAGTGTGCTGCACAAGAGAACCAAGAGCAGATTCAGGACAGTTAGCCACAACATCATCATAAGAAACTGCACAAACAGCATCTGATTGGTTGTTGCCTTCACCAACAAGAGTTAACTCAAGTTTAGGGGAAAAAACAAATTCAGCAAAAGCATCGTAGTTACCAAGACGCTTTGGCGTACCAGTTGCAACGCTTAAACAAGTTGACATCTTGTCTCTAAAGTCACGCAGCTGCTCACTAAACGTGGCACCTGTCGCACCTTTAATACTAAGAATTAACGGTAAAGCATGTGCACGTTGGTTATCCTTGGTCATTAGATAACAGTAATACCAAGTACGTATCTTGATATTATTGGAATCTTGTTTCTTTTGATCCCACAAATAATTGATAGCTCCTTCGTCATCATTATCTGCTCGGTTACCAGAGCCGATGATAACGGTCATGTTGTCTTTATCCGTTTGCTCAAAGAGAGCACCGGTTTCAAAAACAATCTGCAGCCTGGGGCGTGTAAACATTACGCCAGGTGTAGCTTCAGTTGAGCCTCCAAACTTTTGGTTGTAAGGCTGGATAAAAGATCCTTTCTCTAAGTCTTCAAGGCCAGCAAGCCAACCAGCAGCTTGCATGTCTTCGTACTTAATGAAGAAACCACTGATGTCTCTGCCATGAGTACGATCGTTTGGTTTGTTGATCGCAATCATTTGGCCGAGTCGAGGAGACTTGCCAAGGAATTCAGCTTCGGTTAAATGCTGAAAGCTTTCGAGATTTCGTGTGGACTCACGATTTACTGTGAGTTTACTTTGAGCTGGAATGAGGCTGGTGCCCTCTTGTTTTGCAAGAGCAGAAGATGCGCGTGGCATAGTAGTGTCCGTCGGACGAAGTGAAACCTGGGACTTACGTCAGCAGGTTAGCTGACAGCCCAGGTATGAGAATTATAGAAGGTCAGAAAGGATCTGACGTACTGTAACTAGCAGTTTCTGTTAAAACTTCAGAAGGCCCTGGTGTTTTAGTCCAAGGATCTGCTCGCCAAACCTTGTGCTCTGGACGTTCCGGGGTTTGCGGAGGATCTACTGCAGGTTTTGCGGTATCAGGATACTCATGAATATCTACCTTATTGACACAAATCTTACTGTTGGTTCTGTAGTCACCAGTACGTTTATCTGTCCAACCATCTGTTACTAACATACCTTTCAGTGTGACCGGTGTGCCTTTGCGAGTGCGATTAGCAATCAATTCAGCAGTATTGAAACCACCGGTTGATGCATCACTCATTGCATAGAAGTTAAACAGATCTGATTTCTTTTTCCCTGTAGGAACAGAAAGCGTTTGATTGCAAACAACCAAGCCTGTAGACACCTGCTTGAACACCCTGGTGTCGCTTAAGTCAAGATCCTTAATACAACGACCAGCAAGCACAACGCGATTAAGAATAGGAGCACTTTCGTCTACCCATTGAGGACGACCACCTTGTAGATAAAATGTTTTATTCTCTACGTCATAACGTAAAGAAGCATCATGTAGTTGCATTAATGCGCCTTCTGTAGCTGTGCTAAACAACTCTTTTTGTTTGCCGTATACATCCAAAGTAAGAACAGTTTCTACTTTGTTGTAAGAGGCAGGTGGAGCAACAACATCAATTTTTAAAACAGTCGATGTTGCTGTAGTAGCAACCTCTCTTGGTTCAGAAATGATTTTGAGTGAGATGTCAATGTCGTTCATGACAGAGAAGAAGTAGATGTTTAAGGCAGTTTAACGTCATACCTGGGACGAACTTCTAATTTGAAGAAAATTAGAAGATGGTTAAGAGATCAGTGCGTTTCCGCCCAGGTGAAACCGACCCGAGAGTCGCCTTCAATCTTACAGCGGAAACCAAAGTGTTTTCCGGCTTGAGGAAAAGCAAGCATAGCTTGTTCTTGAATTGCACTGGTGTACTCAGGGTCACATGCAATTTGAATTTCATCGTGAACCATTAGAAGTTGCTCCCAATTTTGCCCATAAGGTAAAGATAAAGCAGACTCAATGTTTTTATGAATGTTAATAACAACTTGTTTCATAAGGATTGCACCTGCTGACTGCAATAAAACATTCAAGCCTTTAAATGCAGATCGACAATAAAGTATGCGACGATCCAATCCAACCAAGTGATCACGTTCATTAATTTTGTCTTCAATCTGTTGTTTTAATTTTTTTAAGGCTGGAACACCATCCATAAAACCATTAATAGCATTTCGCCCTAAAGCTTTTAAAATGTCAGGATCTTTTTCATTTGGGTTAATAATGGTGCCAGCTTTAACTGCACCACACCCATACAACATCCCATAAAGAAGACGCTTGCTAATGTCTCTTGTTTCAACACCAAACTGTTTTTGATTATATGTATGGATGTCAACTTCAGGATTAATAACTAGCGATGCGTACTCTCCATCATCCCACAGAGCTAAGTATCCAGCTAGACAACGTAGCTCTAAAGCTTTTGCATCAATCCCGATGAGATCCCAGCCATCAGGCGCATGGAATAAACTACGACATTCTTTTCCATATGGAGAATAACCTGCCGGCACCTGGCCCATATTGGGAAAACGATGGCTAGCGCGACCTGTGATACAACCATTAGTAACAACGTCGCCATGCATACGACCAGTGTCGTGGTTAACCAACTTAAGCCAAGCGTTGTTACCATCTGCAATCTGGCCAAGTCGTTTCTTAACTAGCATGTATTCTGCCAGCAGCTTGGCTTCTGGATATGGAAGCTTTTCTAAAACGTCGTCATCAAGTATTGGATTTCCTTTTTCAGTTCGTTTCTCTGGAACCCATCCGTATTTTTGGGTAAGTCTGCTAACAATTTGCTGACGAGATCCAGGGTTGAATTCTTCAGTGATTCTTTTGATGAAAGGTTGTCCTTTAACATAGCCCCTCTTTGTATTGTTAACTTTAGGTATAAATGTTTCCTCGCGAATATTTGGAGGGAAAACTTCTTTTAGTTTACACTCGAGTTCATTTTGTTTTGTTCGGAGATCATCCACCAGATCAAGAGCTGCATCAAAATCAAAAGGAACACCTGATCTAATTTGTCGATTAATCGCGTAAGCAAATTCATGTTCGAGCTGGAGCGCTGCGGTTGGATAACACTTGGAAACAATGTAATTCCATAATTGTTTTGTAACGTGTACGTCTTGCTGGCAATAACGGAGCATTTCTTCCGAGTATTCGGAAAAGTTTTTGAAATCAATTTTGTGGTCAGCAAGACGATATCCCCAAGCTTTAAGAGAAGCTGAACCCCGAAGTTTGGATGGTACCTCTTGATACTCATCTTCGTCGAGGTTATAGAGAACTTCTTTTGGCCAGATGATTCGTGTGCAGATGAGCGTGTCAAGAATCCTCCCTTGGTATTGGAATTCGTAAAGTTTTTCTAAAACTGGAATGTCATAGAAAATTATGTTGTGGCCAATGAGAACATCAGCCTTGTGCAGATGGTAGAGAGCATCGTCAATGCTGTCAGGCCCGTAAGAAAAAGTTTCGTTTCGGATGAGATCATGAATAACAATGCAAAAGGTTTTGGTAACTTGGTCATAAAGACCGTTAGTTTCAATGTCAAAAATTAACCAGGTTTCATCGGAGGAACTTGGCGTAATCTTGAACACTGAGTTCGTATTCAGAGAAGGTGTCATCGTTATCTTGAATCCAATTCAGAATTTTATTTGCAATTACTCTTTGCGGGTAATTGTGTACTTTTGAAAGAGCTGAGTTGGAGTCTAGAGGAATGAGATCAAAAGATCCATTAAAGGAGGAAACACCATAGGTTTTTCCTCCTTTTGTACAAGCAATTACAAAAGACATGTCATCAGTAAAGATGCCATGATATTAATGGATCTTTGCTATAAATCAACCACTAATGAGTTGATGTGTTGGTTTTGCCGTAACCAATAAAGCCACCATCTTTTTTACGTTGCGCGATCGACTTGCTTGCTTCTGTTCCGGCACGTTGACTACCGTGAACCAACAAAGCAAATGGTTTGTCACCAAGGCAATGACTGTCATCGTGATCGATTTCAAGGCCAAGATCAGCGGCTTCTTGCTCTGTATAGACAACCCTGGAGCTACGGACAAATACATCGGGATATTTTGTAATCATTTGATCTAGATCCCCACCATAAGATGCGGTTAAATAAAAGTTAGAAGGTATGGTATCCCTAATACTGTGCCACATATTAAGGCATTTGGTGTAGGCATAGAACTTTTGATTGGGACAATCCCTTGCGACCATAGCCCAGGCTTTCATATAGTTTTCTGTCCAGAAGTCACCAGACTCATGGATTCGAACAAGCTGTTTGGGTTTAGCCAGCAAAAGAGAACGTTGAATTAAATCACGAAGATTAAGAACTTGATTACCGTTTTCGTAAAAGGTTTCACGAAGAAGATCCCAGTTGTGCCATCGAGCAGTCCTTACATTAGGCCGGACCTCTGACATAGCTGCAAAGCAGCGGTATTCAGGAGCCTGTGTGCCACGTGATTGGGGATGGTCTTGGATTTTACCTGTGGTTCGATCAGCGAATGTTCTACAGACACCAGCGTGCGGGCAACTGTAGCCAGCAGGTAAAGAGAAAATGAGACGGTCACGGAGTTTACCGTTACCAGTTGAAAACTTAAGAAGTTCCATTGAATTGAATTGCAAGTGAAAAGCTGGGACTTACACAGCTTGTTGGCGAAGCTGCAGCCCAGTTTAGGTACGATAGAATTAGGAGACGTTCACCCCAAACAAGGGGCGCAATCTACCAACCAGGGAACGGGGGTTGGATTTTAGCGGAGAACATCATGACCAACGCTTTGACCTATCGGGGAATCCCCTACGAAAAGAAGTCCGTCTTTGTGACCTACATGACCGGGCAAAAAGAGAAGATCCAACGCGAGGAGTGCGAAAAGAAGCACGATCTGAAAAGGCTGCAACAACATCATGAAGTAGTCCTTTAAATAATTGGAACAACTTAACAGGACCAACTCTAACGGTTGGTCCTTTTTTAATGGAAGATTTTTCCAATACAGTTCTTGTCATTGTTGCAGTGTATTGGGAGGAGGACATTCTTCCTTAACATGATAGGCATCAAGGGCCGATCGAATTGCTTCTGTTACACTTTCTTTGAATGAACGATAAGGAACGAAGAGTTCATCATCCTCAGTCTTATAATCTTGATGTGTTTCTTTGAACTGACGCTCTACCTCATACACAAGATTAGACACAATGTCATTAATTACCTCCATTGTGTGTGGCTGAAGTTGATCCCAGTTGTATCCAGGGAGCATATCATCCTTGACACGATCTAGCAGTGCTTTTTTACAATGCCACTGACTATCAAAGATACTGGTAAATGCTTCCCAGTCGTGTTGGGATTTGAACTTAGGGATGCTCATTTGTTGTTCTCCATAGAATAATCTTGAACCATTTGTGCAAGTTCCATTTAAATAATTGGAACAACTTAACAGGACCAACCCTAACAGTTGGTCGTTTTTTAATGGGAGATTCTTCCAAGTATTTAGGAATCAATTGAGCATGGAGCGTTGTCTTCCTGGGTCGAAAGATCATTGAATGAGGATTCAACTGCTTCATCAAAAAAAGATTCACTGAGTCTTCTGTTTTCAATACCCCACTTGTCAAGCGTTTCATCAGCGACTTCTTTGAGTGCATCTTTAACACATTCCTTGATGAATGAACGTAGTGTTTCTTTATCGGCATCATTGTAGTAATGAAGCGGCAGAGTTGGATACATCGTGCATTCCATTAAACAACATCAGTTTACTTTGAATTCCCTGAAAATAGTTGCAATCATAAGATTCATTTGTGTTGTATTCGGGGATGTCTTTGTCACAATAAGAACCTCCATTGAATTGACAAGTGTCGCAACAAGCAAACTTCTGTTGTTTTAATTCGTTATCACTAAAAACTATTTTACGTATACCGGCAAGGAGTCTTCTGTTTTCAATTGCTTCATCAAAAAAAGATTCACTGACTTCATAGGTTGAGGAACGTTTAGAACAAACTTGGCACTCATAACGTCGACGCCTAGTAGATGCAGTGGCATTACGACTTTCAAGAACTTTAAGAGTGCCTTTGTGACAATAAGAACAGATGTTTGATTTAGCACTGGTTAGAAGTTTCATAAGTTAATTAGTCGTGAAATCCTTTGATAAAACCAATGGTAGGTGAATGCAATGCCTCTGCAATAACTGGAAACTTTTCGTTAAAAATTTTGGCGCATTCATTTGCAACCAGCTGGTGTTCATGTTGAGTACCGTTTCCGCAACGAAGCTCTAAATAATGAATCCATGAACGGAGTGTTCCATTCATATATAAAACAGTAGGAGAACACAAAGGCAAGATACGTCTTGCTGTTTCTTTTGCTACGCCAGAATCAAGAAGTTCTTCATAAAGTTTGTAGATTGAAAAAAATTGATCAGTTGTTTTGGCATGCATTTCTTTGAGGATAACTTCATCGATATCATCAATAGAATTTTGCCTATTCTTTAAATCTTGCCTACGAAAGTCTGGTACTGCTGGAGCACTGACGTTTGCGTAACGGCTAGAGTACTCTTGAAATGAGAAGGACCTATGCCTAAGTATTTGAGCTGAGATATCTCTTTGAGTTTGTATCTGCACACAAAGATTGGCCATCTCAAATGGTGACCAATGTTTATGAGAGATCAAGTATTTAATTAGTTTAGGAGCTGTTTCAAAGTTGTCTTGGTTTTTCGGGTTGCTAACCCGTGCCATTTTGACAACAAGTTTTTCTGCACTTGGTGTAGACCAAATGTGTTTGACATGAACAAAATCATTACTTGTCATGTGGTTCATGGTGCAATTGAATCGATAGCATTTTTCTGAACTTTGGACAGGTCTTCCCAAAAGCACAGACGAGGCTCGAAGTGTTCAGAAGGACGTTCAGAATGATCCCATTTGATCAGACACATTTTGAGTGCATGACCACGCTTGTCAGGCTTCCGATAAGTTTCTACAACAACTCCTTTTCTGGGGTTGTTGCGAATCCTATGAAATATTTCAGAAGCCTCTTTGGTTTCACTGAATGAATGGATACCGGTTGGTTTTGTAGTGACAATGTCACCTTCTTTGAATCGAAATGGAGTGAGTTGACCTTTAACTTTCTGTGGCATTGAACTCCGGAACAGGAATCAAAAGCTTTTCGAGAACAAGAATGGTTCTCTCAAGCCCAATAATTCTAAGAGAGTCCTCGATCAAGTCATCATATGTTTGCTTCTCAGCATAAAATTCGTTAAGTACTGCTTCAGCCTTGCTATCCCCCTCTGGGTCACCAGTGATTTGCTCAAGGACTGAACAATCCATTTCATCAACAAAACTTGAGATTAAACATTCCTGAATAACAGACCAGGAAGTAAGAGGAATGCAGTCAATGATTCGATCAACTGCATCCTGCATAGCTATACGGTTGTCCATGGATAAAGGCCCCCGAAGGGGCCGATAGGATGAAACCATTTTAAGAAGCAGGTGCCTCTATTACATTCCCCATAGTACCGGCTTCTTTGATTTTATCAATCATGCCGAGCATTGTTTCAGCATCTTTGTTGGTTTGTTCAAAGAATGCTTTGACGCGATTAGCAGTCATGATGTGCTGCATGCCGTTAGGTTCTGTAAAAACAAAAGAACCATCAGGCTGGGGCTCACCTTTTTCCATGGCCCACACTTCATTGTTACGTGTGTAACGAAGTTGTAGGTCATGGGTATCAGTAAGCCCATTAGGATTCTTCCAAGTCAACCCGATGTGGGTTAGTGACTCTTCATCCTGAAAGCAATGGGGCTGAGGGATGAGAGATTTGATAGGTCCAAACATGATTTGAATTGAGTTGGTTTGGTAGGAGTGGTGGGACTTGAACCCACACAGCCATTAATGACCGACAGATTTTAAGTCTGTTGCGTCTACCGATTCCGCCACACTCCCAGAAAACTGGACTTACACAGGTAAACCTGTAGCCAGTTGGATACACTTTAGTCAGGATCGTCAACTTGCCAATCAAGATCAAGAGACTCGATATAAGACCGAGCTTTTTCTAGATCAATGTCTGGCTGTTCTTCTCCATCAGCTACGGTGAAACTAGCACTGCATTGTGCAGGAGCATACTCCGCAGGCTCAGCAAGAGCAGGGGGATAGTAACGTGCAGGGTATTTTTCAACCATGTCGTCAACCATTGCAGTGACAGAGTAATGAACCGTGCCAGTTTTTCCATCGTAAAGATCAATAGAAATGTCGAGAAGTTCGAGAATGTCAGTCATAAGTACGTGTCACCATAAGACGAGCAAGATCAGGAACTTGTGCAAGATAATCAAGACTAGGCTTAGAACCTGGTCCGAAACGTTCTACAAGCTCAGGGAAAGCTTCCATCAAACGAGCTTTGTTAACAGGATCAGATGCACGCAAGAGACGTGCAAATGTATTGACCCAGTTACCCTCAGAAGGCTGAAGCATCACCTCTTCGAGTTTGAACTGCTCGTCACGAGTGAGGGTTGTGTTTTGTTCAATGGTCATGATCTGAATTGAATAGTGTGAACAAGCCTGGGACTTACACCTAAAGGATGCCCAGGTACACATTAAGACCGTGGAGGATCACCCCACAGAGTAATGTTGCGTTTTGAAATACCAGTCCCTGGGATACCCACGGCTCCTCGTAGACCAGATGGTCTAGCGTTGAGTGTGAGGTTAAAGGGACCAACCTTGAAAGACTTTGACCAAGACTTGATGCCACGCTCAGTGATACTGAACCCAGCAATTGTTTTGTCAAAGTTGAAAGCAGAACGTTCAGTCATGGATTGAATTCCTGAAAGAAAGTGTTGTAAAGCTTTTGGCTATTAGTGCCATCAGCTTTTTCCATGGCTTTGAAAAGTGCTTGCGAGAAAGAACCATGGATGCCACGTTCCATTTCTCGGAGATGATTCCAAAGTGCAGGATTGTCAGCAAGCATGTTTATATGCCAGTGTTCGTAACAAGGAGAAACAACAGTCATAGGTCAGTTAAGTTGAGTTGACTGATAAGAAAAACTTATCACTTGTAGTGCAGCTGACGCTGCCTATAGGCCAAAGTCTCTTTGGTCCACCTGGAGTCAGGATGCTTGAGAACAGTTTCAAACAAGTCCTCAACACGCTGGGGTGAGCCACCATTGTTAAGGTAGTTGATTGTTGCTGTATCTAACTCTTGAAGCAAGGAAGAGACAGGATCAGGTTTACTTTCGTAGATATCCCTACCCTTCATCTTGTAATAGTCTTTCCATTCTTGTGGCATTTCCATGAGGTAAACAGAAGTAGTTTGGAGTATTTACTATGTAAGTATTATGTAACACCTGGTTCCCCTGCGGGGGTGTGGGGGTGGCTCCTATTTATGGAGCATATCCCTGGAGCAACAATCAATTGACTGTGCCTCTTTATCAGCTTGCTTTAGCAAAGCTAAAACATTAAGGAGATCTAAAGATGACAGTTCTCCATTTGAGTCCCATTTTGCACTTGAGATTGGCACAGGATGAGTTTCATTTTTCATTAATGATTTGAGTTGTTGAAACCTAACTGTAGTGGGGATCAAAGGAAAAAGGAAGAACTTTGAGATACTTTATGTAAAGTCCATGAAGTGTACTTAGGATCAGAGCGGTCCACTTTAAGCAGACCACGTGATTCAAGTCTTAATAAAGCATTAAGATAATCCTCCAGTGTGCCCGCAGGTCCTGTATGCATTGGAAGAAAACAAGGAGCAGAGGGGTACTTCGACATATGAAATGTGAAGTGCGTGTAGATACTCCGCTCCTTAGAGGTCAAGGCTTGCCGGTTGCCTGGCATGAATTGAAATCAGCTGATCAGATCAAGCCGAGAATCCTAACCCACGAGTCGGGGTGATCGGGCTCGACTTCGTCTCCAACTGGTGTTGGGCAACAGCTATCGAAACACCATTCTTCGATGTCTCCGTTGGTTGGGACTTCGTACCACCCTGCAAGCGCTGACTTGTCTTCGTCGGTGTAATTACCACCGGCAGGCTTCCAGTAGCATTGGAACTTGCCTCGCTTGTTTTTGAGGATGTCGCCTGTCTTCGGGTACGTTTCAGGGTCTCCGAGCTTGATTTGACCGACCTTGTACGTTTCTGTGAGGTCACTGTACTGCTGGTCAACTTCTTCGTCTTCGAAGGGGACGTAACCGAAGGCTTGGGCGATGTCGGTAGGAAGCATGAGATTAACTCCGTGATGAGGATTGAGATGAGAACAATGATGACCAGAATAATGTCATCGGTAGTTGTTACAGATGCATTAGTTTTTGACATGGTAAATAGGAAACAAAAGATCTGCTATGTCATTAAGCGTTTGGCTATATTGAACTTCTTCCATTTCTTCTCTCATAACTCTTTCTTGTTCATCAGCAATATCGTTGAGAACAAAGAGCTGATCTTCAGTGTATTCACGATTGAAGTTAGACATGAGCTGAGTTGAATAAAGGACAATGAAAAGCCT
>Ga0129351_1000825_pt1 | contig 11979 bp, 18 predicted proteins | sample CPBDNA_8_FD_94423 | JGI IMG/M metagenome (GOLD analysis project Ga0129351, IMG submission 94423) | Freshwater to marine salinity gradient microbial communities from Chesapeake Bay, USA - CPBay_Sum_27_0.2_DNA | ecosystem: Environmental > Aquatic > Marine > Coastal | place: USA: Chesapeake Bay... | reverse complement strand
CTAAAAATAGGTACAGTTGTATAAGCTTTTTGACAAAGTTCTATAGCTTCTCTTACATTTATGCCGTCAGCAGAAATCTCAAAAGGCAACATGCCACCCCTAATTTGACTATAACGATTAATTGGTGCAGAAAGCGCAGATCTATTAACTCTTGTATTTGTTGTGGTTTGTGATAAATTTCCAGCAGAACCATTTCTGCCGTATGAAGCTTCGGAAACGTGATAAGGTGTTCCAGCTGAAATTGGGTCAATGCTGATTTGAGCAGGTTGACTTTCATTGGCTACGGATTGTTTGTCAAATTTTTTCCAATAGCTTGATTTTTTTGTATATTTTCTAGGCATATCAGTTTATTATAAAGTTCTTTACACAAAGTTAAAGTAACTTTGACAACTTTTCTATATAAACATTGGAGTAAAGGTTTGATTATTTTCTGGCGGAGTCTCCATCATGTCGTAATATATGTTCATTCCCCAGTTACCTAGTACTAAGGCGGAATAGGAGTCTTTTCTTGGCTTATCTGCGCCCTTTTGTCTCTTTAGGTTTGGTGGTAAATCAAAGTTTTGATTGCCTCCTGCAGATGTTGTGACTTGTACAAGTGCACATTCTGCTTTTGTTAAGTCTAACATATCTTTTTGATGTTCTATAAATTCAATCATTTTAGCTCCAACATTCTTTTCGTCTTCATATTTAGAAAACTTTAGGTCTTTTATTGGTATTTTTTTAGCTTTTTGCATAGAGTAGTTGTCGTCCATGGCTGAAGCGGCAAAGTATATTTTCTTTCTATCAAAAGATGTTTGCAACATTTCGTTAGCTGTTCTAATCCAAGATGATGTTGGTTTTCTTAAATTACATATTACTCCTTGATTAACATTATAACTTCTACGTGCTTGTCTTAAGTCATCATGATAATTCTGTGGATTATTAAAATCGGCCTCAAAACAACCTATGTTTATTTTTTCTTTTATAAATAGATCGCTTTCATTACAAGAGTTAATAAACTGAACACCACCATTGTAGTCCCCTACAATCATAATAATGTTAAAGTGGTCTAGTAAATACTTAAAGTATGTTATATGCTTTTTTAGATTTGTGCCTGGTAAAGCATAACTATGCACTAGAACGCCTTTCTTTTGTTCTGGTAATAATTTGATAACCTGTATAGCAAAATCGTCAGATGTTTCAGATTCAGACCAAGAGGGGTCAAAAGCAAGTATATATTCAGCGTCGGGCTCTCCAGCTACTTCAACGCATGGGGACTCACCATCAACAATAGTGCAATCAGCCATTTTACTAATTTTAAAGTATCCAGCACTATCATCTGTAAACTGTGCATTAAACTCTCGGTCAATTTGGGATTGACTCATAGAACCTTTTGCTTGGGTAATCAAATTTTCATCATACAAAGCTTTTGGAGCGGCATCATAAGAAAACTGCATCACACATCTACGCCCTTGGTTTTTTGCCCCAGGATTAAAAATCATATTCTCATATGTTTGATATAACTTATACAAATATTCAAATTTGTATGATGCAGAGGATAATCCAATCATTTTATTACTTGGCCACTCAGTTCTGTCCTCTTCTTTCATTTTACCAGCTTTTATCATCTGGTCTTCCGCATCTCTGACTTTTTGACGCTCTGTTGGATTTTCTACAACAGCCAAGAACGGCATGATAACCTCATTATAAATTTTCTCTGGCATCAATAACAACTCGTCCACAATAATTCTTTGGAAACGAAAACCACGAAGTTTTTCACCATCACCCAAAGGTAAAGCTGTTATACGACTCTTGCCAATTTGCATGGACCATTCATCATTGGACTTTGTTACTTTACCAATACACTGTTGGAATAGTTCTGCTTTACTATCAGAAGCTATATCTTCTATCTTGCGAAATATCATCTTAGACTGACGAAACGACTTAGATATGATCCCAATATGTACCCCTTGGTTCAGCATAGCGTCCAACAGCGCAAAAATACCCGTAGAAAAGGATTTTGACATACCACGAGACCATATGCCCAAAAAGTAATCATTCTCCATCATGGCCTTTACAGCCATATGTTGAAATGGGAATAATTCTATACCAGTGAGCAATTGTGTCGTAAAAGTAATGTTTTCTTTTAAAAATTTGTACAGCCAATACTTCGCCTTGTTATCCTCAAGGTATCCTTCAAGTTCTAATACTTGTTTATTAACATCCTCTCTATTGAGAGGTTTCTGATTTCCCGCTTCCCAAGACATTTTCTTTATCTATATAATATTGTAAATCTGTTTTCCAAAGTTTCTTACCCAATACCAAAAGTTTTGGTATAAGTGTTTCACTTTGCGCTCTACTATCAGTAAATACAAACTGGCAATTGTCAGCGAACTCATGTTGTATCTTAATTAAGTTAGAAACAATCCAATCTAACCTTGGAGCACGTCTGCCACGCTTTGCTTGAAAATATAATTCTTTTTTTACATTTTCTAAAGACTTTTCTACAACTATATACATGTATCCATTTATATCTTTGCATCTTTCCATTTCTCTTCTAAATCTTTCGTAACCTGCTCCGAATGTTCCTAAAAAGTCTGTCGCACTTTTTCTATCTACATATGTATTGCTGAATTTATCTCCAGCCAGTGTATAATCCCCAAAATCTAATTTCATTATTTTAGACTTTGGAAATTTTAATGGCTTTTGCTCACGAGTATCAATAATAATTTCTTCGTTAAAATCATTGTAAAATTCTGGGGTCAAACCTTTGTAGAATATTGGTTTTGCACCAATAGCTTCACAAGCTTGAGAGAGGGTGCCAAAATGCTTTTTATATATATCTATACCTGGTAATTGTCTATTTTCCAACTCTAAGTGACATGGCATAAATTTATATTTTTTAATTTTTATCCTATCTTTTGCCACCTTGACAATATAATCTTTTACTTCACCCTGGTCAGCCGTTTCACACCATTTGATTAATTGAGCTCTTGTGGTAAAGTCGTTTTGGAAATACTCATCTTTGTTTTTAAAGGGTAAAGGGTTTCCGTTGAGTTTATTAAAGCGTGGATAATGTTTTACATAGTAATCAGCCACATACATCTTATGCGCCTTGAGATGGGCGTGTAACGCTTTTTCGGATTCAAACTCTGCTCCGCACTCTTTGCATTTATAAGACATCATCAACACTTATACCTAAAACTCTAGCTTTCCAAGCCGCCATACCCTCTAGTCTTTGAGCTTCATCTTTAATCAACTCTTTTTGCATTTCTGCAATACGAACCATATTTTTTCGTTCTTCTTCTTCTTGGAAGAGTTGCACAATGGATAAAAATGAAGCAGTTTCTTTTGCTTTATTCTTCATTCTTTCTCCACGATCTCCTTGTAGCTTTTTAGTTAAGTTTTCAATACGGCTTTCACACTGATGGTACTCAGAACTTTTTGCTTTAATAATTTCAGCTAACCTTACAGTCATTTCATCCTGGTCATCAGCAGACTCAAACATGTCGTTGAGTTTTTGTAAATGTGAGGTAATTAATTCTAAGTTAATTATTTCTTTGCACACATTCATGTAAAGATTTAATTCGTCTGGTGTTAAGTCTGGCTTATCCCAAGTTAAACGTATAAATTCTTGTTCAAACAATTCTTTGTCTCGAAGACTTGTATAATTATTTACAATAGCTACAAACCTAGAGTTATTTAAATTAGTTCTTAGTTTTTCACAACAAACCATTTGATGTCTTGACATCTTACCTTCTTCCAAACCGTATCCAGTAGAATCATTAATTTTTTTAATTATTCTTGAAATAGCATGTGGGGCTACGTAAGAAGGCGCCTCTTCTTCTGGTGGAGCCTCTCTACCCAATGTTAAAATATACTCATGAACAGTTCTTTGTTCTTTGCTTAAATTTCTAATAGAATTGCCAAATAATTCCTTTGCTATTTGTAAAGACGACCAACCTGCATCAAGTCTTTGTTCTATAATGTTTTCTTGTTCTTGTGTTAATTCTACTGACTCAACTTTTTTATGTTTGGTGGTTTGCGCTTTTAGACCGTTTTCGGCTAAATACTTTGTAACCGCTCGACCTTCCTTTGATCGCCCATCTAAACTATCATCATTGAATATAATCTTTGTGATGTCAATGATGTTGGGGTTCTTTTGAAACTCTTCTAAAATTTGGGCTTTTTGTTCTTCTGTTAATTCGCTCATATTATGTCCTTGTTTCTTAGTATTTCTTTTACTTTTAATTGAAAGATTTTTTTGAGGTTTTTAATTTGCTTGTACCCAGCCGATCTTTTCTTTTCGTTTGATTTGTATCCTAAAAACACCGCAACTTTTTCTTCTGGGTGGTTTTCTATAAATAACATTCTAAATGCTTGATATTGTTTGGGCGTAAGTTGAGGTTTTAGTTCTATTGATATTCTTTCTGTTGCTTCTTCTAAATCTAGATTATTATCTTCCCTTTCGTGTATTTCGTTTGTGTGGTTCTCTATTGTAACAGCTAGTTTTATATCGTAAGCGGCTTTTTTTCTTTTTTCCCAATACGCAAACTCTTCACAAGTGTTGTCTTGTATTTGGCTTTTTGTTTTCTGGCAATGATCTCCACCAAGATTAAACGGGCATTTTAGGCAAGGTCTTACAAAATTACCATAGTGGTTTCTTAAAAGGTTTTTAAATTGATTTGATACAACTCTACTTAACCAAGGTTCTATTGGTTTTGTTTGATCCCACAAATGCCACTTTTTATAAATGTGGGTCATGATAATCTGTTTAATATCATCATAATCAACATATGGGACTGCATCCAAATCCCACTTGTTACGTTTTTTCTCAAGAGCTCGTTCTATCTCTTGTAACTTGTCTTCAAATCTAAACATTTTTTACCTAAAGTCATCAATATCTCTTTTAACTATCTTTCTTCTTTTGGGCATACTTTTTCCGCCCAAAGATCCGATGGTTTGATTATATTGACTACCATAAGTATCAATTTCGTATTCTAGCTTAGAAATGTCTGGAACATATTCAGCGTCTGTTTCACTATCGCTAACAGCTTGTATTTTGTTTGTTCTAGAAATTTCTTGACGTTGTGTCGAAGGTCTTTCTACTTTTGTTCCTCCCATTGGAGCTCCACAATTAGAGCAAAATTTAGGAGGGCTGAATTTATATTCAACTTTTGTACCACATTCAGAGCAAAACTTAACCATATCTAATAGTAAATCTAATTTGGCTTTTTTACACTTAATAATCAGCAAACATGTAACCTAAGTGAGACAAACTTAACTTAACCGTGTCATTTGTCGTTATTGACATGTTTTGTGATTGCAACATGGCTTGAGGTATTGGGAACTCATCTAACACATTGCCACTTTCGCCTTTAATTGAAAATTGAATATCTCTTGCGTTTGGATAATACTCTCCCCCCTGAAGATCTGTCAAATAAAATTGATTATCTTCTGTTCCAATTAATCCTGTAATATTTTCAAATTCTGGCTCTAACAATTCTAAAGTTGCAGAGGTTTGAATATTAATTGGATTTAATAACTTTACTGTCGTAGCTGAAAATCTATTTGTAAATTCTGGGCGACCATCTGTAGTGTCTCTTACATTTGAAAGGATTTCGTAGGTGGGTATAAATTTAAAACTAGCTGTATAATTAAATGATTGAACTGGCGAGGTTTTATTATCATAATTTAAACTTATGCCAGTTGGACTTAATTTTTCAATTTTGTAGGGGTCATATCCGCTTATATATCTAAATTTATCATCATCATCAGTACTGGAATCGCCACGACGAGTTGTCCTTAATGCTGGTTTTAATAAACCATATATATCCATAGTCACACTTGTTTTGGGTAATGATTCTGGTGATACTGATACGCTGTACTTTGATATGACCGCATTGTCAAAATCTAATAGACCAGTTCCGTATCTAAAAGTACCAGTGATACTTGAGCGACCTGTTAGCGTTTTTACATAATCTTGGTTCATGTAAGTTCTATCAAAAGTACAAGTGACAGATGGAGCTGCGGTTTCTCGTCTGTGTATTTTTCTTGCACCACTAACTAATAATAAGTTACTAGATTCTTGTCTACTATGAGAAAAGGCAACATTAGATAATCCAGATAAAAAATGATTATCTATTTCCAAAAAAACTTCCTCAGAACCATTATACATAAGTATTTTTACACTTATTATAAGCGTTTTGAGACATCATTCCAGTATTTAGAGGAGTCGCGTAATTTTCTGTTGGATTCTCTTATGTATTCCATTTGATTTTTAAGTACATGTAAAACCTCCAAATAGTGAGGTTTGTCTTTTGCGGGAATCATTGGTTTGACTTCCTCAATAAGAATATCTATTACATGATCTATGTATTTGCAAGTTGGCCCAGGCACTGTTGGTGCGGCCTGTTTATAATCATCGTATGTCTTTTTGATTGCCATTTCTTTTACGTATTGCTACATATAAAAATACACAAAATCCAATAAAAAGAGAATACGTTGAAGGCTCTGGAATACTAGGCCCTGTTTCACCTGTTGTTAAATTAATTCCATTGTTTCCTATGGCTTCTGCAATTTCGTCAAAGGTGAATTGATCCATTCCAAAACAAAATGCATCACTGCCAGTTATTGTAGCCCATTCAATTTCATTAAAGTCATCTCCTAAAAATACATTATATGTTTCATCAACACCCCAATTGTTACCAGGAATTAAATATTTTTCTGTTTCCCATAAAGCTCTATTATTACTCTTAAATCCTTGAATGTAAACTTTTTCATTTCCAGTTGCGTGTCCTCCACCGATTTCAGTATTGGATGTCAATGCAAAATATTCCAAATCAAAAAAACTTCCATCAATTTTACCAATTTTTATATAGTCTAAACCATTTCCATCTTGGTTTGGCCAATGACCATGAATAACATCATTTGGTTCTGATTCACCATAGTAATTACCAATGGTTTGACTCCAGTCATATGTTGAGCCTTCAGTCAAGACATATTCTAAAAAGAAGCCATTTTCTTCATAGCGTGATACGGCACTAAAAAGTTGTTGACCGTTGGTCGTTTGATTTTCCAATGTTTCGTCACCGAAAATGACGGTTCCGCCAGTAAAGTCAATGACGGCAGAATTAAGAACTAGTGGTAGTAGTAAAAGGAGAGTAGTAAACAGTTTTTTCATTTCTTGGCTTTAAAAAATTTCATTATTTCTTGTATGAATCCAAAAAACCCAGACTTTTTCTCACTTTTGGGCAAAATATGCAAAATTAAGCAAGTAATACCGATAATTGACAACGCCATCTTAAAAAGCTCGCCAGAAGATTTAGATAAGATTTCTTGAATCATATCTTACTTTACACTTGATTATAGTAACATTCCTTCAAATACACAATGAACGTGCATATTATTATTTGTAGCTGAAGTTACTTTGAACATTACGTCGCTACAACCTGGTATAGCTATAGGCATATCAAATTTTACGATTGATGGAGCTTGGTTTGATACGGCAATAATTTCTTGAGTTCTAAATACAGAGCCCTTTCTTCTAACCATTAATGTTATTGTTAAGTTAGCTGTAGTATTTGGCGCTTGAGCATCACAAGAAACATGGTATGAGGAAAGATGAAATAAACTACTTTCTGGCACTGAATAAATTGCTTGCAGTGTTTGGTTGTGTCCATTTTCAATAATCGCTTTTACTGTGCTTGCTGTATCTGGCGTTCCGTCTGTATTTGCACCATTTGTATAAACAAACACATTGCCAGCTATGTCATTAGTATCATCATTAAATGCACGATTAATGCGAGACCATTTTCCATCAAGTGTTATTCTAGTTTGTCCAGTTAATATTACTGTTTGACTTTTTTCTTGAAAATTTTCATCTAAACCTTGAATTGTAACAGGCATTGTATCTAATGCGTTACTACTAGAAATATACATTGTTTCTCCAGAGTCACTTGGGAAAACATAATCTCCAGCAACATCACCATAACTCCATATAGCTTCACTTGTTACATCACCATCTATATCGTCGTGTGTGCCGAATTTTCTGATAAACTTACCAGTTTTTCTTTGTATATCATGTAGGTGAAAAGATGACATAAACTATTTTACACTAAGACTGATATTTTCCACCCTTTTTATGTTGCTGGTGATACGTTTGCATTTCCTGCGACTGGGGAAACTGGTCTCACACTAGTATCATCTAAAAATGGTGTTTCTACTTTCGGGAAGTCAAATCCTCCATCATTAGTGTCTCCCACATTTGAATGTGGTTTTATTTCATCTACTGGATCGTTGTCAACAGGAGTTTCTGGTATTGGTGTCTCAGCCTGGGGTTCAGCTTGTGGTTCGGCTTTTGGTTCAGACTTCGGTTCTTCGGCTTGAGGTTCTGATTTAGGCTCTTCAGCTTTTGGCTCTTGTTTTTGTTCTTCTTGAGCTTCTTGCTTGGGTTCTTCTGATTTTTGTTCAGATTTCTCTTCGGATTTTTGCTCTTGTTTAGGTTCTTCTGCCTTTTGCTCTGACTTAGCTTCTTTTTCAGCTTGTCGCTGTTCTTTAGCTTCTTGACGCTCTTGTTGACGTTGTTCCTTCTCAGCTTGGCGCTCTGCTTGCTTTTCTGCTTCCGCTTCAGCTTTCTCTGCTTGTTTAGCTTCTTGTTCTGCTGCTTTTTGTTCTGCTTCCACTTCTTGTCTTTCCACACGCTCTGCTTTAGTTTCCATATTGTCAGAAACATTGTATAAAGCGTCAGCAGCTTTTTCCACAATCGGAATTACATCTGATACATCATCTAAAAATGTAGCTGTCGTTTCAACAAAGTAATTTTGTAAAGTCATATCATAATCTTCTTCAACCATATCTACAATTGCCACAATATCGTGGGAAGATTCAACAACAGTCTCAGCTTGGAAATATGTAGCTGAACTTAAGGCAACACTCCCAGCGGCACCTAAACTTTGCACATTAGCAATAATTTCTCCAGCATATTGCTGGGCATTCTCAATAACAGACGATCCTTGAGACTGAGTGGCTTGAGCTGTCGCATTTTCGGTAGCTCCGTTATTTTGGGGGCTGTCACCCTCTTCTTCTTCATCATCGTCGTCTTCGTAACCTCCGCCTTCTCCTTTCAGCACAAGACGCACCTCATCCTTTAATCTGATTTCTTCAGCGTTATAAGGTGGTTCGCAAAATTTTTTTATTATTTCTTGCGCTTGTTCTGGGGTGAGATCATTTTTTTTGGCCATTTGACATTATTTACACTTTTGTGACATAATTATTGTAATTTTTTGCCGATATAACTGTAATATATATTGTTATGATGTATCCAGATAAAGCAAGCGCTTGGTTATATTATGCACTAACAGATGGACTACAAACTAGAGATCTAGTGAATAAGAATTCTGTTTTTAAACAATACATGGCAGAACGTGATGAGATAGAAAAACATAAGTGGCTCGAATCGGAAAAGGCTGGTGAAGACATCGGTTTTGAAAAAGCTCTTATGGATTGGATATCTTATCACCGTACAGCATGGCGTAAAGCCAAGCAAATTAAATAGAAAATTAGCAGAGCCGTCTCTTGAATTAGGGGCGGCTCTTTTTATTATATAAAATGGACGAAATAAACAAAAAAATTGAAACCGTTTTAGAAATGCTCATAAGTGAAACCGCTTGGGCGTATCAAAGGCACAAATCACATACAGAGGAAAAATCCATCAATGCGTTTGTCTCTAGATCTACCGCCTTAGAAAAATCAAAACAATTAATTAGGGAAAAATTAAATGGGTAAAGGAATGACGCCCAAGAAGGGCTACAACGACAAAAAGTACAAAGACAACTATGACACCATAGATTGGAGCAAAACTCGTGAAGTACAACAAACTAGAAAAAATAATAGCTAGAATTATTGATTATCCTATAGCCGATTCTGACGAAGAAGCCCCCGATTTACCAATTTTAACTGTTAAACAAGCAAAAGTTGCATTATATGGTAGAGCTATAGACAGATTTGTTATGTGGCTGACTTGTTTTTTCATTATTGCAGGCGTAATTCGTCATTGGAATGGATAAAAATTAAAAAAATACTTGACATGTTCGAGTTTTATGTTACTACCATAGTATGCAAACTAAAAAAGAACAATGTTTACAACTAAAAGCGGAAGGTAAGACCCACGAACAGATCGCATTAATAGTCTGGGGTAAGAAAAGCGCCAAAAGTAATGTTAGTTACTATCTTAACTCAAAAACCAGTCAAAAGGTTAGAGATAGAAAAGAAAAATATCAACCATGGGAAACTAGCCTCATGCGCAATATTAGCAGATTTGCCGCTGGCAACTATCGCAATAAACCCTTCGTCCAAAATACTTCTAGGTTTCCTTGGAGTATAGCTATGAAAAAACTAACAAACAAACTAAAAACATTTGCTTGCACCCAATCCAAAACAAATAAAAATTCAAAAATGAAATATATCAGAAACAAAAACCTAAATAAAAAGAATGTCTTGGCAAAATACAACTTGTCAGAGGAGAATCCATACTTTTACTGCACATATACTGGAAAACTTTTAGATATTAGGGAACCTGGCACTTATCATATTGATCATATCGTCCCACGATCTCGAGGTCAAGAACTTGGTATGACATTTGAGGAAATTAATTCTCTTGATAACCTACAACTTATATCCGCCCAAGCTAATCAAGCAAAAGCAAATATGACTCATGAAGAATTATTAGCATTTTCTAGAAAAGTTACTGAACTACATGCCAGCTAAAATAAAACCACACCTATGTAAACACTGCGGGGAAACAGACCCCGCAAAGTTTTACGTCCTCAACAAAAGTGGTAAAACAAACAAATCAACTTGCAAAGATTGTCACAACGCCAATTCTAAAGCTAAAAAAGATGAAATAAAAATCAAAATAATTAATTACCTAGGTGGTAAATGCAAGCTTTGTGGATACAGCTTAGAACACGGATCTGCCTCCGCTTTGGAGTTACATCACATAAACCCCAAACAAAAAGATGCAAATTTTAAGACCTTTAGGGGTTGGAAGTGGGAAAGGGTTAAAGAAGAAGCAAAAAAATGTGTTCTTTTATGTAGCAATTGCCATAGAGAGGAACACGACTTAAGTTTTCTCAAAAAACACAACAGACCACAAAACCGTTGGTTATTTTAGTGGTCCGATTTTTTTCGCACCTAAGTAATTTGGTATTGTGAAAAATGGCTGGGAGATTGAAAAAACCCTCCCCCCGCGCGTTTTGTGTTTTCTTACTGTCTGTTTTTTTAAAAAATGGGGGGGTTTGTATGCTATGCAGGGGCAAATTTTTTTTACTTTTTTTTCATTTAGGGGTTGACATTACCGAATCAATCCTTATGTTTTATAGTATGACAATAACAAATAATAAATCTCAATACTCAGTAATCACTACTGAATCTGACGACCAAGGAAACGACAGATACTATGTCGAGTTCTTTCTTAAATCTCGCAAAGGTTTAAACGATGCTTACAAGTATGCGTTCAAACAACCTAATTGGAAAATTTACTTTGGAGGCGAAGTCGTTGACTCTTCCGAAAGTTTTGACCCTAACCAAGTAGACGGAGACTATAACACACTATGTACACAATAAAAACATTTAATCAAATCACCTTTGACGAAGCTCACGAAAGCGAGCTTCGCAAAGTCAAACACCTCAACGGGTGGCAAAAGGTTTTCAAGTTTCCGAACGGCTTCGGAGCTTCAATCGTGAATCACGATATGTCTTATGGCTTCGAGCTTGCATTGCTTAAAGACGGCAACTTAGTCTATCACCCAAAAATTACAATGGACGTAATCGGTGGACTAACACCTTGCAAGGCGAGAAATGTTTTAAAAAAAATCGCAAATCTTTCCGAAAAAGACTTGACAGAATTTAGAAATCCGTTAGATTAGATAGTATGATAACAATTAAAAAACTATTCTCAAAACCAACAAGAACAATTCACAAGTTGAATGTCGGCAAGTT
>Ga0129351_1000824_pt1 | contig 11979 bp, 16 predicted proteins | sample CPBDNA_8_FD_94423 | JGI IMG/M metagenome (GOLD analysis project Ga0129351, IMG submission 94423) | Freshwater to marine salinity gradient microbial communities from Chesapeake Bay, USA - CPBay_Sum_27_0.2_DNA | ecosystem: Environmental > Aquatic > Marine > Coastal | place: USA: Chesapeake Bay... | reverse complement strand
TGATTACAACAGAAAACAAAGACGGCGAAGATATGAAGGGTAAATTTGGACGTATCCTAGGAGATTTCCGTACACCAACAGGTGAACTAGTTACAGACATTATGATTGCTGAAGGACATTGTGTAGCATACTTTGGAGGCAGCAAAGAAGAAATCCAAATGAAGCATATGGCCAATAGAGAGAAGTTGTTGCGTGAAGGTGTGGTAAGTAAAGACGAATACGATGAAGCTGTCGCACTAATGGAAGACAAATAAAAGGTTGACTTTGAGTAAACTCCTGCTATACTGAATAGGTAATAACAACAGCAGGAGTTTATTATGTCGATGCACTTGGTTGGTCCTTACATGACCACTACAAAGTATAATCGTAAACAAAAGCCAAGCAACAACAAACGTTTGGCAGCAAAGCAAGCAGAACACGAGCAATGGCTCATCAAGATGGGTTACAAAGGTACAGGCTCAGATTATCGTGCGCCTATGCCAGATTATTCATCACCAAGTTCTAATCAAATACCAACAAGTGATCGTATTGACGGCCATGCACCACAGAAAGAACGCAATGTATATTCAGGCGAACGCACATTGTTAGGTGTGGCTACAATGCACAAGTCTAACATGGTACCAGTATTTGCGGACAAGAAAGAAGATGCAAAAGACATCGCCGCAATGCGCAGAAACTAACCAAATATAAGAGGCAGGAATGAAACATATTATTATAGCAGCAATCATGCTGGCAATGACCAGCACCGCACAGGCAGAAACAAAAGACATTATTACAGAAGATAGATATCCACAAGCACATTGTCTGGCACTAAACATATATTACGAAGCAAGAAGCAGTAATCTAGCAGATAAAGCAGCAGTGGCAGATGTGGTTTTAAATCGTGTAGAAGATACACGATATCCAAATACCATTTGTGAAGTAGTACACGATGGATACAAGAAAGGTCGTAGAGATTGTCAGTTCAGTTGGTATTGCGATGGCAAATCAGATGATCCACAAGATCAAGATCGTTGGTTTGAAGCACAAATGATTGCTTGGGGTATCTTACAATATGAAAAGTATCGTGGTATTTCAGAAGGTGCAACACATTATCATGCTACATATGTGTCCCCAATATGGGCAAAACAACTACAGCTAGTAGGTAGAATAGGTGCGCACATATTCTACCGATGGGAATAGATAAATATTTTATGATTTTAGGATTACTCGTAATGATAACGGCGCTTACTATAAGCGCCGTTGCTATCTACTACAGCGTTAGTGGTCTAGTGGCCATCTTCGCAGCAGCAGCAATTCCCATTATTATTATGGGTAGCGTGTTGGAAATAGGCAAACTGGTAACAGCAGTTTGGCTACACTGGTATTGGCAAAAAGCCAAATGGTGGCTAAAAACTTACCTAAGCCTTGCAGTATTGGTGCTAATGTTTATTACCAGCATGGGCATCTTTGGCTTTTTAAGCAAAGCACATATTGAACAAACAGCAGCCGCTGAAGAAGGCATAGCACAAATAGATCGTATAGACGAAGAACTAATACGTCAAGGTGCTATTATAGAACGTGCCGAAGAACGCATTGTAGAAGCAGAAGCCAGTGTTGGCAAAGGTAATACAGCAATACAAGAACAAATAGACAAAGAACAAGAACGTATTGATACAGCATACACACGTATAGAACCTGCCATTGAAGAACAAAATGTAATAATCCAAACACAACTAGATAGTTTAGAAGATCGTGTTGCAGTATACGAAGAAGAAATAAAAAGTTTAGATAGCGAACTAGTGCGCCTAAACAATCTAGTAGAACAATATCGCAGTGAGTTTGCTAACACAACAGTAGCAAGCATCGAAGAACAAATACAACCTTACAATAACCAAATTGCACAACTTGATGCAGACTTAGAGCGCATCAACACACAAGCAAACGAGTATGAGCAACGTATTAGTGAACTAGAAATAGATACAAGTGCTATAGAAGCATTAAAAACAAGAATAGCTGCACTCGAGGAATCAATTGTTGTTACAACAAATAAGTTACAAAGTACAGAGCGTGATAAAATACGTGAAGGTCAAGCAGTTATAGGTGTCACAAGCGACGGATTGTTTGGCAGTAATACACGCAGAGCATTAACTACATGGGTAGAAGCACAACAGAGCCGTATTGCACAACTGCAAGAACAAGAAACACAATTACGCACACAGGCACAGCAAACATTAGATGCTGAAAGACAGCGTTTAACAAACCAAGTGACAGACTTGCGTAGTACACAGACTGACAACGTTTTACAACGCAAACAAGGATTGCTTGATGCTATTGATCAAATAAGAACAAGCAGTATTGAAGCAGCAACAGTTGCAAAAGCCGACATACAGTTAAAGATTGATACAGTCTTGAACACAGACATTCCTGTAAATAGGAGCGCAAGGCAAACAGCACAAGATGCTATCACTGCCTTGCGTCAAGCAGATGATCCACGCATAAATGCAGCAAGACAAACTATTAAGGATTTACGTGCTGGTGCCGATAATCAAATAGCCGCGAGTAATGAATTAATACAAAGATTGCGTGATACACTTACAGTAGGAAAGGATCCTATTGTAGAAGCAGTGATTGCAGAACAACAAGAAAAAATAATAACAGCAAATAATACTATAGACAACTTGACACAACAAAAGTATAGTTTGCAAGCAGAATACAGAAAACTAGAAGCAGAAGTAGGACCAGTAAAATATCTAGCAGAATTTATATATGATGAGGCAGATAAAGATATACTTGAGGAAGCAGTAAGATGGGTAATCATTACTATTATATTTGTCTTCGATCCACTAGCAGTCCTCCTGCTTATTGCGAGCCAAGCCACATTCGAGATGCGCAGACAGGAGCGTCTTCGGCTAAGCTCAAAGGAGCAAATCAATGTTAAAACATTTAATACTAAGCATGATGAACATGCACACTCTAGAGCCCCCAGTGGTGTTACAAAAACCAAATCCACCAGCAATACCAGAGCCGCCGAAGCCAGCGGAACCGACTTTCACAGTGGAGAGGATGAGAGAGATAATACCCAGCCTGGAACCCAAACTGATGGAAGAAACACTACCCCAATCCTTTCAACCGAAGAACAAGAAGCCAGACGAATTGACTTAGAAAAGAAAGAGACAGACGAAAGTTACATAAAAAACAAAACAGTTTGGAAAGCTCTACATCCAGATTCAAATCTCAAATATTGGAAGAAACAATATATACGAGGTAAGATATCAATCTTACCTTGGGAAGAACTAGATGATAAACCTGATAACACCACCTGATATTTTACACAACGAAAACATCAATATATTGTTTATTAATATGTCAAGTGTTTATAAAAAAATAATAAACGATACACTGACAGAGTTTGAAAATATCAACGTTTACATTTATGATTATGACGAAGATTACAGTTGGTTAATCAATGTTGTAGCTTCTTGTGATTTGGTGTTGATTGATATAGATAGTAGTTTATTAGATATAAGATCATTAATAGGATATATATTATCTAAAAACCAGACATTTTATTTGACAAACGACAGTATCATGCCGTATAATATGATTAATCCAAACAAAATAAATAGCTTGGATATGTTTTTTAACAAACTAAGAGGTATAAATGAAAAACAAAGATGAAAGACGTGGACTTAGTGTTGAAGTTCATAATAACGATCTTAATAAGGCATTAAGAAAACTTAAAAAGAAGATTGCCGAAGATGGTATTTTACAAGAACTCCGTAAAAGAGAGTTTTACCAAAGCAAAGGTACAAAACGCAGATTAGAAAAAGAAGCAGCTATTCGTCGTTATAAAAGAAATCAAGCAAAACAAAGGGCTGCTCTTGGCTACTGACACTCTTATAATGTTTGGAGACAGCTATAGCGATTTCTATACAGACGATAATAAACGGATCGACTGGAATGAAGAACTAAACCGTTATGTTTGTTGGCCCCGCATGATAGATAAAGATTATCCTTTACGAAACTTTAGCGAAAAAGGTTGTAGTCCTCAAGAGATTGTATCCAAGTTTCAAAAATGGTTTGAAGAAACAGGTCCAAAAAGATTCCGTAAAAGGAATGATATTAAACTTTTGGTTTTTATGCCGGACCCTCGGCGGATGTCTTTTTCCTTTTTAGAAGGAAAACATTCTACTCTTATTGCCGATTTTATCTATGGAGGCGGCAAAAGAAAAAGTATTCATAGAAGTTATCATGATTGGATTAACAAATGGGTACAGTATTATGTAACTTGGAATAATCACTATTATATAGATGAAGTTAAATACTACACTTTTTTTAAGGCATATAGTGAATTTTTTAAACAAACAGTCGTTATTCCTACTGTACCACTAAAAACTAATTTAAAACATTTAAACAGTAAAAACTTTACTATTGTTGATTGGAACATGGATGATATCCAACATCGCGATCATAGAAAACCAAAAGAAGAAATAGATTATAGAATAAACCACTTGACTTCTGACAATCATTATGTTATGTATAGTAAAGTAGAAGAATACATTAGAAACGGAACTGTTCCTAATCAGTTAGGATTCTACTACGGAAACTACAAAGATAAATAAAAACGGACGCCATAACGGGTCCACACATATCTTGCTTTATAAAGGAGAAATGAAATGACAAGATTAACAACTCTAGACTTCCCACACTTTACTCGTTCAACAATTGGATTTGATAGAATCTTCCAAGAGATGGATCGAGCATTTGAAAACACAAAATCAAATGGGTACCCTCCATACAACATTGCACAAATCAACGACGACGAATATATGATTAGTATTGCAGTCGCAGGATTTGGTATGGACAACTTGGACATCACATTAGAAAAGAATGTGCTTACAGTTGAAGGTACTGCTCCTAAAGGAGATGAGGAAGTAAACTATCTACACAAAGGAATCGGCGGACGCAACTTCCGTAGACAGTTTACATTAGCCGAGCATATTGAAGTAGAACAAGCAGGACTTGAACTAGGTATGCTTAATATCCATTTGGTGCGTAATGTGCCAGAAGCACAAAAACCAAAGAAGATTGCTATTAAACAGTTTGACGCAATCGAAGGCTAACAGTCTAGGGGGGAGTAACATCCCCCCATTTTACGGAGATAATAAATGAGTGTCGATATACAACTTGAAGAAAAAATTAAAGTAAGGTTAAAAGAACCAAAACGTTATAAAGTAGTCATGTTGAATGACGATTTTACTCCAATGGAATTTGTAATCACTATTTTAATGAAGTTTTTCAAGCATTCAGAAAATACAGCTACTATTTTAACTACACAAATACACGAAGAAGGCAGTGGTATTGCAGGTATTTACAGTTATGAGATTGCTGAACAAAAAGCATTAGAAACTGCAAAAGAATCACAAAACCATGGTTTTCCATTACAACTAAAGTTAGAGGAAGAATGAGTAAACTTAAAGAACTGACTTGGGCCAATCACCAAAAGGCAGAACGCACCAAACATGCCCAAAAACTATTGAAAGGTATGTCGGTTGTAGAATACCATAGATATATTTTTAACCAGTATATTCAATACAGTGCTCTCGAAACTAGAGCTGCACAACTAGGTGTACTTGATAACATTGAAAATATTTTGCGTAGTGATAAAATTAAACTAGACATGATTGAACTAGAAGATACGCACGATATAAAAAGGGATCCAGACTTGATTTGTGAAGCAGTTGCAGAGTATGTTTCACATGTTTTACAACTGGATGAGCAAGGTATCCTTGCACACCTTTACGTTCGTCACTTTGGTGATATGTATGGCGGACAAATGATTAAGAAACGTAATCCAGGCTCAGGCAAAATGTATGAGTTTGAAAATGTAGAAGAACTAAAGACCACAGTTCGTGCTATGCTAAACGATGATATGGCAGATGAAGCTAATCGCTGTTTTGAGTTTGCAATGCAACTTTTTGAACAGTTAGATGATAATACATAAAGGCAAGTTTTTAACCAGTGTGTATCCTTGGGTTAAAAGAGGTCTGCCGGATACAAGTGAAAATAAAGTATTGTACAGTCAAACTATTGATAGATTAGGTGTAGGAGCCTATTATCAAGGTACTTTCTTTTTAAAGATTCCAAAAAACTGCACAAGTTTTTTTAGAGATTGTCTAAGCTATAATGAAGTAGATTACAGTCCTGAATATAACTCTGTGGTTATAATGAGAGATCCTATTGATAGATGGATTAGTGGAACTTTAGAAATGATTTCTAAATATCAAATAAACTATAATCTATTTCAAAAAAGATTTATTAACAGTGTTGCATTTGATAGACACACAGCAGAACAAAATCTTTTTTTTCCTAAAAACTTTGATTATAATGCTGCAAAGTTTTATTACTATAATAAAAATATTATTGAACAAATACAACCTATATATTTTCCTGAAGTTGAGCCTATAAGAAAAAATCAAACTATAATGAACGAAAGAAAAATGGAGTTGTACGAAATGGTATTAGACTGGGTAAACCAACCAGATCTAAACAACACAATAAAAAACTATTATAAACAAGATTATAACATCATAGAAAGGTATTGTTGTGAGTGAAGTTTGGAATACATTAATAGAAATACAAGATAGATTAATTGATGCATTTGATGCAACAGGTGCGGAAGTTCAAGAACCTGGTATGGATAGATTTAATCAGCCTGGCTGGATAAACAGAGTTTGGACAAGCGATAGTTATCGCCGAGCACACATTGATGTTGTAGATGCAAGAGAATCAAAAGGCTTGTGGATGATGCATTGTTGTGTGTTTCCAAGACTACACAACAACGGTCCTGTCTTTGGACTAGATGTTATTGCAGGTAAAAACAAGATCACAGGCTTCTTCCACGACTATAGTAGAACTGTTGATGCTGAACACCCTATGATACAAGCATTTGGTGAAGAAGTTGCTAAACTTGAATGGCGTAAACAACGTGAACTACCAGAATGGGCGCAGGCTATTTTCAGTCCACACATGGTTGCAGCAGGCAATGTAAACAGCAAAGAAGAACTAAATCAACTGTTAGAGTTAAGTTTAGATAGTGTAGATGCTTATCTCACTGACATTGGTAACTACAACCATGAAGCAGATACTGACGAAGTAAAAACAGCACAAAACCGCTATGCCCATTATCAAAAACAAAATCCCCATACGCCTAAAACTATGACCAGTTTAGGACTTGACGAAGAAGATGTGCGTGTGTTTGTACAAGAATGTTTATTCCCTGATATTGAATAAATATATAAAACAGGAAATGTTCAATGCGCTATAGTGAAATTAAAGAAGCAAGTATCATAAGCCGTCCAGGTGCTTATGAATATGGTCATCAAGTCAATGTATCAGGTAGCAAAAGTGGTCAGGCTCTACTAAGTTTAATTCAACAAGAAGTACCAGATTTTCAACCTAACGAAACTCTTACATGGGTTGAAAAGGCTCAAGGTCCAACTATACAAGTTGGTAAAACAAGCGGCGCATCTATGTCTTTTAAACGTCCAAACGGACAAGGATTTACTTTAAACGGCGGTGTAAGTGCTATTGAATCAGGTCTTACACATGCAGCAGGTGCAAAAGGTAGCACAGCAGAAAACAAAGGCGATCTTGCTGAACCATTGTTAAGTGCAGCCGTTGTTGCTAAACTTGCAAAACGTGGTGCAAATAGCGTAGAAGATATCACTATTGATGATTTGAAGAACACTTTAAATAAAGCTATGGCAGCAGGTGAACAAACCTACAAAGTTACAGATTTAAATAGCAAAGTTGCAGATACTATAGAATTTAAAGTTGCAATACGTGGACCTGCTATGCAATTTATGCAATCAAAAGATTTTTGGCCTAAAATGTCAAACATAGCCGCGGCAGCAGTGCATTATGCAAATAGTGGACAGATTGACAGATATGCAGATTATTTTTACAAAAACGGTAAAGCAGATCTTATTAAAGTTGATAGCGATGGTCTAAGCGATCAAAAAGGTCGTAAAACTGATATTGACGCATATGTCAAAGATGAAACAGGCAACATGCGTCCTTTGAAAAATCTTGCTATTAGTTTAAAAGCAGGTAGTGATACTATTGGTCAAGTTGGCGGCGGTGGTTTAAGGAATGACGGTGTTCTAAAAGCTGCACAAAAACTATTTGGACCACTTGGTATTGAAATACAAAAACCAGAAAAACCAATAACAAGTAAAACCGATTTTTGGGTTAAAGCATACACAGAAGCTAATAAGCAACTACAAGAAATATTAGCAGGACAAGATGCAAGAGTCGAAGCAGGTGTTATAATGAAGATAGGTGACTTTGTTGCAGAACAAGGATCTTCAGGTAATCCAAATGTTAGACTTATTAGTCTAAAGAAAAGTGGAAAAAGCAGCGTACATACATTTAAAGATTTAGCAAAAAAACTTACAGCAGAAGATATCGATTTAACATCAAAGTTAGTGATGGGAAGATCTTCAGCCGATGGTACTCCGCGACCAAACCTATTTATATACGATAAAAATACAAACGAAGTTGCCTTAAAAATACGTTATAGCGTTGCTAATAGTGGAACAGCAAAAGAAAAAATATGGAATCCTGTTGAAATGGGTCCATTGGTCCAAAGATTGACTACAGTGGCGTACAAAAATGAATAAATATCGTCGGGGAGAAACCAATGAAACGTATAATTGCAGTATTATGTTTACTGCCAACCGTAGCATATGCTGATTTAGTACATCAGTTTAAATCACCCGCTTTCAACGGACAAGGTTACAGTGCTCATATGTTGAGTGTAGAACAACTTACTTTCAACAGAAAAAAAGACATAGAAGACGAAGCCAAACGTGAAGAAGAGCGTATTGAACGTGAACTTGAAAATACTGTTCTAGCCAAGTTTATTAGAAACCTTGAGTCAAGAATTTATGCAACATTAAGTAAACAACTTGTAGATAATATGTTCGCAGCCTGTGGAGAAGAGGATCAACCAGCGTGTGCAAACACTGGAACTACAGAAGTTGAAGGTGCTACTATTGTTTGGACAAGAGACGAAACAACAGGCAGCATTACATTGGTAGTTGACGGACCTGATGGCTACACAGAAATAACAATACCAGGAAGCGGGGAGTTTAACTTTTGAAATATATTGCACTCATAGCCGTAATGTTTATTGCTGGATGCGCTCAAAGAGGAGAAGTTCCTAAAATATTACAATCTCCTCCAGCTATCCAAGAAAATCCAATGGTTACAGAACTAAACAAACTACAACCATTAGATGGTCCTGTTATGACTGTAGGCGTATATGAGTTTACTGACAAAACAGGACAGCGCAAACCCGCAGATAACATAGCCAATTTAAGCAGTGCAGTTACACAGGGTGCAGAAGTATGGGTAATAGATGCTCTCCTTCAAGCAGGTAATGGTACATGGTTTGAAGTAGTAGAACGTGGCGGAATGGATCATGTGATAAAAGAGCGTCAGCTGATACGTAACACTAGAGAGAATTACGAAAAAGACAATCCAACTCCTTTAGCAGCAATGAAGTTTGCTGGTATATTACTAGAAGGTGGCATAGTTGGATTTGATAGTAATGTTGCTACAGGTGGAAATGGTGCAATGTATTTAGGGGTAGGTACAGCAGCTGAGTATCGTGTAGATACTGTAACGGTTGCCATGCGTCTTGTAAGTGTAAGCACAGGGCGTGTTTTGGTAAGCGTAGCAGCAGAAAAATCAATAGCAAGTTTTAGACAAGGTGCTAATGTCTTCAAGTTTTTTGATCTTGGCACACAAGCTGTTGAAATAGAAACTGGTTATTCTGTAAATGAACCTACTAACTATGCAGTGCGTCAAGCTATTGAAGCAGCAGTGATCGAACTAATATATCAAGGTGCTGCTCAAGGTTTATGGCAGTTTAAACCAAGCAATACTTCTTCATCTTAGCCAACAATGTTTCTCTTTTGATTCCTAGTTTATCGGCAGTATGTGTACGATTGTGATTACATTCCTTTAGTGCTTCGGCAATCTTTTTTATTATAAAATTATCAACTTCGTCAGTTAGATTTTTATCTTCAACATGTCTTTCTTCTGTGGGCCAAAGTTCATCAAATGTATCCCAGAATACGTCTTGTTCTTTATGTATTTTTTGTGCTTTTTCTAGTGTCTTCATAACTGTATTTATATTCATTATATGCTCACTTTACTGTAAAAATATTTACACTAAATATAAGCGTATTTATAAAATAAGGGCTTTAGATAAATACACATGGCGAAAGCCGGAGGTGAAAAAATATGAGGGCAATACTATACGGGTTAATCCTGTCATTGGTTCTCGCAAGTGCAGCATACGCAAACGAGATTTACATCACACAAATTGGTGACACACTAGATTTGGATATTACCCAAGACGGATCAGGAAATGAGTTTGGTGATTCAACAACAGATGTAACTCTAGACGGCGATGATATGACGTTTAGTATTACGCAAACTGGTGATAGCAACGTCATTGATGCTGTGATCAAGGGCAACACCTATACAGGTACATGGCAGTTTACAGGCAACAGCAACACAGTGGATTTAACTTGTGATGCTACTTCAGGTGTAAACTGTGAAAATGTAACACTGAATATTACAACAACAGGTGACAGCAACGAGTTTGTGCTGAGAATTGGTGAAACAGCAGACGCTGATGGTGCGCAAATTGATTTTACAGTAGAGGGCGACGGAAGCATATTGATCACAGAAGTTGACGGCACAAGTGCAGTAGTTAATGTAACAATAGATAATGATTCTACCATAAGCACAGCAACATCATCAGATTCTACAACAACATATACATCAGGACAAGGCGGTGTGCTAGTTGAGATAGATCAAGATGGTGATGGTACGACAGGACACAGCGTAACATTAGACATCACCGGCGGTGGCAGCAACTACTATATTAAACAAAGTGGTGTAAACGACAACACAGTAGATGCTACATTCTCAGGTGATGGTCATGACGTTGATATTACGCAGTCTGATTAGTGCTTTATTATTAAGCACACCTGTATATGCAAGCATAGGCGAAATAGCGCAGCATAAGGGCAGCAGTGTTGTTGAACGTGAACAACTCAAATATGATGGTGAAGTTGGTTTAGACCTTGAGATGAACGATAGGATCATCACAGGCAAAGGTTCTATGCGTATGGACTTCATTGATGACACTCGTGTTGATGTTACTGAACATTCACGTATGACCATAGACGAATTTATATACGATCCTAATACAAAAACTGGTGCTCTTAGCATGAAGGCAACACTGGGCGCAGTGCGTTATGCGTCAGGACAAATAGCAAAAAATTCAAGACAAAGAGTTAATATTCAAACACCAAGTGCAACAATCAACGTGCGAGGCACAGACTTTATGATGATTGTAGATGAAATAGGTGGATCAATGATTACGCTATTGCCTAGTTGTGATATCGGAGGAAACTGTGTTGTAGGCGAAATATCTGTAGAATCAGATGTTGGACAGGTTATAATGAATCAAGCATATCAAACCACTGTGGTACCACATAGAGGTGCTACACCTGGCCCTACAGTAGTATTAGACTTGCCAGAAAACATGCTTACAGGTATGTTGATTATTCGTAAAATAACACCTTATGAAGAGGAAGTAATCAAACGTTATCCAGAAACAAACTTATTAGATATAGATTTTTTAGCGTTTGACGAATTGAATAGAGATCCATTAGTAGAAGGTATTAAAAACATTTGGGTGACTGACCTAGACAATATGACACATTTAAATACTGTGTGGGTAGACGAAATAGAGCGTCAACTCAAAGAAATATTAGCAAAGTGGATTGACGAATTAGGTGTACAAAATGTAGAGTTTTTTGCAGATAAGTTTTTTGGTTTAGATCCAGAAACTAATATATTTTATGATGAGGAATATCCTAACTTTGTTGTGCGTAGACAAGAAGGAGATCA
>Ga0129351_1000819_pt1 | contig 12015 bp, 14 predicted proteins | sample CPBDNA_8_FD_94423 | JGI IMG/M metagenome (GOLD analysis project Ga0129351, IMG submission 94423) | Freshwater to marine salinity gradient microbial communities from Chesapeake Bay, USA - CPBay_Sum_27_0.2_DNA | ecosystem: Environmental > Aquatic > Marine > Coastal | place: USA: Chesapeake Bay... | reverse complement strand
ATCGATTTGGGTGTGGTGTCTCTTATAAAGATAGATGCAGAAGGTCATGATAAAGATATTTTAAAAACTCTTAAACCTATAATTGAAACCCACAAACCATATTTAATTACTGAAATCTACAATGGTTTAGATGCCGAAGAAACCCAAGAATTATTGGATGTGATACATTCGTATGGATATCGAATATATGATGAGGAAATAAACAAGTGTAATATTCAAAGCTTGGGTAAAGAAATAAAATCTATTCAAGACATTCAACCGGGTTCTGGCCATAATCTATTTTGTGTTTGTGATTCCTAATAAGTTACATTATGTTCATTTAAGTAGAAACGGTAGAGAGTGGAAATTACACCACTATCTATCGGTTAAATCTGCTTTTATTCGTGGTGGATTTGATTCTATTACTATATGGGTGGATGATGAACCTAATGGGGAGTGGTGGGACTTGACTAAGGATATGGTAACCTTAGAAAAGGTTGAACCACCTACGGAAATCTTTGGTAAGCAAATCACTCAACCTGCCCATCAATCCGATGTTATTCGACTTCAAGTTCTTATAGAAGAGGGTGGAGTTTATGTGGATACGGATACTATATTTGTTAAATCATTTACGGAGTTGTTAGATAACAAAGTTGTATTGGGTCAACAAGGTCAAGGTGGTCGTGAAGGTCTATGTCCTGCCGTTATCCTATCCCAACCCAACTCAACTTTTCTTACACAATGGTTGATGGGGTTCAAAGATTCGTTTGGTGGTGGTCCTCCCGGCTCACCAACTTGGTGTACACATTCGGTAAATTACCCATTGTGGTTATCTCAACAAATTCCAAATGAATTAACAATTATACATCACGAAGCATTCTTTTGGCCTCTTTACCATCAAGACCATATTGAAGCATTATTTGAAAAAGATATATCTTTTCCAAATGCTTACTCACATCACCTATGGGAGAGTAGTGGTAAAAAATACTTGGATGAATTAACAATAGACAAAATAAAAGAAGAAAATACAACATTCACTAAAATAGTTAGAGATTTATTATGACAAAAGAACAAAAAATCAAAATCTTAAAAGAACATTGTAATTTTAAACCTGACATTTATCAGGGGTTAGAATTATTAGATTGTAAAGTGGGTATTGAAATTGGAGTTAGAGAAGCAGGTAATCTTCAGAATTTGGCTAAAAACTCTAAGTTTAAAGAAGGTATGCTATTTGGTTTGGATTGTTGGACTGAAGACCCCGAGCGACCTGAAATAAACGATGCCAGTTATACTCAAAATGACTTAAATAATCAATACTTAGGTTGTGTTATTAGATTTAGCTCAAACCCATTCGTAAAAATTGTAAGAAACTTTTCATACGAAGGTAGTTTACTATTTGAGGATAATTACTTTGATTTTATATACATCGATGCCGCACATGATTATGAATCGGTAGTTGAAGATTTAAATGCATGGTGGCCAAAACTAAAAAGGGGTGGGATATTTTCAGGACATGATTATTTCCCAGATACTCGTGTATGGAGAGGTAAAGAGTGTGGAGTTTATAAGGCAGTAAATGAATTTGCAGTACAAAAAAATACCGAAGTTCATCACACAACTGATACCGATAGAGAGGGTGGTCCTGGTGTATCTTGTAATAGTTTTTTCATAATAAAATAGTTAGATAAATCCTCGTTTGGTAATTTAAATTCAAAAATTATGAATGTAGTTGTATTCGCATCAGATGCTAAAGGATTAAGTTCTTTAAATTCCACAATAACAGAATTATCTGAGCGAGGGCATAATTTATTTGCAATCGTAACTCAAGATACACAACTTAGATACCCAAAAGTTCATAGTAACAGTTTTCAGTTTTTAACCAATGTGGAATCTGATGAAAAAGTATATTCAAATTCATTAGGTACGAACCTACCATTCAAACCAGATTGGTTGATTGTGAACCGTGAAAGATGGAATCCTGAGACTGAAATTATAGTAGAGTTTAAAAAAGAATTTGGTGCAAAGGTTGGATTAATTGAACCTAATGCTGCAATGATAAATGGGGTTGAGGGGTTTATGGAGAACCACTCGAAAAATAGGTTTGTACCTTTTATAGATGTGTTTTTTGACCATAGTACCTTTATATCGGAACAACGTAAGGTAATGGGGTTTGAGGGAAAGTCCGTAGTGGTAGGTAACCCAAAATACGACACCAATCTAAATGTATCAGTTGAGGTGATTACTAACTTGAAAAACTTGTATGGGGTAGATGATACCAAAACTCAAGTTTTGTTATTCTCATTGGTTAATAGTTCACGAGGTGAATTGCTTAAATACTTTGAGGGATTTGTAAAAGACAACCCACAATATCAATTCTTTATTAAACCATATCCTGGAGAACCATTTGAACTTCAGTTTAGGGGTCAGTATCACCCACAATTTTTTATTGAGGGTGTAACTCCAATTTTAGATGAGACTCACATATGGGGAATGTTCAACATTTGTGATATCCATATGGGCGCGTTTAGTTCTATATTCCACCCATCATTCTTATTAAACAAGAAGGTTGTTGATTTGTCACGAGAAATTGGTATGAGGGATAGAGTGTTAGATACTACACGAATATTGAATTCAGAGGGAATTGGTGTTGAGGATAAAGCAGACCTTTGGATGAGGACATTCAACTTTAAAGATGTGTCTGAACTCCGAGATTTCATATCAGGTGATGTGATAAATAATATTTCAAAAAATAATGATGAGGTTTGGAATATTGTAAATAATTTTGTATATTTGAATAATAATAGAGACTATAACGAGATACTTTCATACTTTGATGATTTCAATGATATGAGTGCTTGTAGTAGAATCGTAAACTATATGGAAAACAAATGAAGTATAACGGAAAAACTTTTTTGATTACAGGTGGAACTGGTTCACTTGGTAAAGCACTTATTAAACGATTGAAGTCTCAAGGTGCAAACATTATTGTTTATTCTCGTGATGAAGGTAAACAAGCACTTATCTTTGGCGACCAACCCGATGTGGTTAGAGTCATTGGTGATGTTAGAGATTACGATAAATTGAATGTAACCTTAAAGAGACACCAAGTAGATTACATCATCCATACTGCAGCATTGAAGAGAATTGATGATATGGAGTTTCATCCAGATGAATGTGTAAAAACAAACATTGATGGGTCTGAGAATGTTGCAAAGGCAGCACTTAATAATGATATCCAAAAGTGTATTTTGGTTTCTACTGATAAAGCATGTCAACCAGTCAATGTTTATGGGTCATCTAAGTTTATTGCTGAGAGAATCTTCACAAACTACGACTACAATTCAAAGTCAACAATCTTTGCATCAGTTCGATATGGTAATGTAATTGCAAGTAGAGGTTCGTTTGTTCCTCTGTTTATGGACAAAATCCAAAACGATGAACTTATCAAAGTAACTTCTGATGAGATGACTCGTTTCTTGTTTACCCTTGATGATGCAGTTGATGTAGTTTTAGGAGCATTGGATAATTCTAATGGTGGTGAGGTATTTGTACCACAAATCAACTCATACACTCTACCAAATTGTATTAAAGCATTGGAGCAGATTGTTGGTAAAGAGTCTAAGACCGAACTAATGGGATTGAGGCCTGGTGAGAAACTACACGAAGATATGTTGGCAGAAACTGAATTACCATTTACATACCAAGTTCCGGGAATCAACCTACTTCAGATTCGACCACAATACACTAACAAGACTCACCAAGACTTTGAGAAGTATGATGGTCCTCATTTTAATTCGGCACTTTGGGTAAAAGAAGACATCGAGGAATTGGTTGAATTGATTAACAAAGGTTTGGAGTGTTAAGATGAAACTATTCCAAACTAAAATATCAGACTCAGCAATAGGTCTTATATCAAGTGTTATACAAAGTGGTGACCTTGGGTTTGGTCCTAATGTAAATCTTATGGAAGAGAGGTATAAGGACTTCTCTTCCAAGGAGTACAATGTTGGGGTGAACTCTGCATCCGCGGCCGCCTTTATGATATTTGCATATCTAAAAGAAAAGTATGGGTCGTGTGATGTATATACCACTTCAATTGGGTTTACATCACCTGCTTGGGCTGCCAAACACCACGGACATAATTTGATTTGGGTTGAGGTAGATGAGAATCTACTTTTTGATTTGGATGATTATCGTGAAAAACGTAGGTGGAGATGTGAGAGATATACCGATGATGGAATTAAACCAGTCCTAATGCCAATCCTATATGGTGGTGTATCTAACATTAAAGGATTTGATACATTGAGTGAAGACAATTACAATGAAATTGTAGTAGTAGATTCAGCACATTGTGTGACTCCACAAATCAAATCAGACTTTACCTTCTTCTCGTTTCACCCATATAAACCGATTGCAGCATCTGATGGTGGTATGATTTCAACTGATGATGAATCGGCAAGTGAGTGGTTCAAATCATATAGAAACTTTGGTAGACAAAATGTTGATGGAACATACGATGTTACTATGGATGGGTTTAAGTTTTATATGAATAATCTAAATGCAACCATTGCTTTAACTCAACTTGATAGTTATGGTGGTAATTGGGCAGTTAGAAAACAAAACCATTTAACGATTCAAGATATGGGTCTTGATGGTAGATTACTACCACACGATTCTAAATCATCATACTACTTTGCTACTTTAATTTGTGATGAAGATAGAGTTGATGAGTTGTATGAGAAATACCCTACATCAAAACACTATCCAATGTTGCATAAAACCAAGTATTTTGAGGATGGTACTGAATTGCCATTTACTGAAGAAATCCATAAGTTAATATTAAACTTACCATTATATGAAAACATTTGTAATAGCTGAAGCAGGTGCTAATCATAATAGAGACTTCGAGCAGGCAAAGGCACTAATCGATGTCGCCAAAGATGCAGGTGCAGATGCTTGTAAGTTTCAATTATACACATCTACTGGGTTATTTGCAAAACAAGACCGCCCCATAAATGGTATTACAGACATACATAGTATGTTCACAAAAATAGAAACTCCACGAAATTGGGTTCGTGATTTGAAATCATATTGCGATGAGGTTGGTATTGAATTTATGGCGACTCCATTTGATGAGGAAGCGGTTCAACAATTAGTAGATGTTGGAGTTAGTCGTATTAAAATAGCAGGGTTTGAATCATCTGATTTTAGATTTGTTGAGATGGTAGCAAGTACAGGGTTACCATTAATTGTTTCACTTGGCATTGGATTTCCGTTTGAAAGACTTGATGAATTTTTAGACATTTGTTTTAAGTATAATAGTGATTTGACAATTTTACATTGTAATAATGCATACCCAACCCCTATGTCTGAAATCGACTTAAATCAGATAGATTGGCTAATCAAAAATGCTAGAGGTGCTGGTGTTGGGTTATCCGACCATACGACATCTACACTAACACCATCCCTTGCAGTTGCCAAGGGTGCCTCTGTTATAGAGAAACATTTTACACTTAGCAATAAATTATCGGGCCCAGACCACTTCTTTGCATTAGAACCCAATCAATTAAAAGAAATGGTATCTTTGATTAGACAATCCGAATTGAGTTTGATTGAGAATGGTGGTATGTACACTAACTCTGAGATGACATTTAAGAATGGAAAACGCTCGGTTGTTGCAAAAAAGAAAATAAAAAAAGGTGATTTGTTAACAACAAATAACATCACCACAAAAAGACCGTGCTATGATGATTCCGTACCTGCAATTGAATATGGAACTACATTGGGTAAATATGCATTATTTGACATAGATGTTGATTGTATAATAAAAAAATCAGAAGTCGGTGGATTCGAAAAATAGTATACTTATCAATGAAATTGAACAAATTAGAAATAGTGTAAATTCATTTACTATGCAATTTCTAAACTTATTAGAAGAATTGGATAGTATAAAATCGAGTAAGATATTAAGAGAGATTCAAAAATTAGATAGTGAAGTTTTAAATTTAAGTGAAATGCTACATATGGACACTAATAGAAGTAAGATTGATATTTTGAATGAAATAGAACTGATACGTGCAAAGAATAATAAACATTGGATGGATGTGGTCAGATTGTGCTTTGAGTTGGATGAAAAAAGAGCACAATCTATATTCTATAATATAAAGGAATGTGACAAGCAAATACGAAATCTAACAAAAGAAATCTCAGAACTATGAAAAATATAAAAGATGTGTGTTTTATTATTCAAGCACGTTTAAACTCAAAAAGAATACTTAATAAGATGATACTGCCATTTGGTGGAAGCACTTTGTTAGACATTGCTATTAAAAAATTGGTAGATAGTACCCTTATACCAAATGAAAACATATACATTGCATTATATGATGATGAGTTGAAAGATATAGCACGTAAGTACCCAGTGAATATATTTAATAGGTCAGATATGTCAGTATCGGAAACCAAAGAACCACGGGTTGTTTCTGAATGGTCTCATATGCTACCACATAAGTGGTTTATTACCACCAATGCATGTACTCCACTATTGAGTGTAAATACTATAAATGACTTTACATCTTGCTTTTTAAAGAGTGATAGTAAAAGTATGTTTGCAGTACACAACACTAAGAATTTTTATTGGAACTCTGATGGTGAATTAATAACAAGATATCCTGGGTCATTGGATACTAAGTTGGTTGACACTACGTTTGAAGCAGCACATTGTCTTTACGCAGGTGATAAATCTGACTTATCAAACAACATATATTTGGGTGATTTTACATTTAACTATCCTGAGCTATATGAAGTGCACCCAAGTGAAACAATTGATATAGATGAGGCCTGGCAGTTTAAAATGGCAAATGTCTTATACAATAATATTGATAAACTAAAATAAATAACACTATGAATAAAATTATAATTTTTGGAACAGGTGAGTATGCTGAGTTAGCACACTATTACTTTGAGAACGACCCAATGTTTGACTATAAAGTATGTGGTTTTGTTGCAGATGATGAGTATGTAGAATCGGATACATTCAGAGATTTACCATTGGTAAAAATATCCGATGTTTTGGGAATATTCCCACCAACTGAATATAAAGCACACGTTGCTTTATCATATTCTAAATTAAATAAAACTCGCTCTGAGAAATACCAACAAATGAAATCATTGGGATATGAACTACCAAGTTATGTTTGTTCTCGTGGTACTATTACTTGGCCTGACCTAAATATAGGAGATAATTGCTTTATCCTTGAAAAAAACAATATACAACCTACTGTCAAGATTGGTAACAATGTAATGATTTGGAGTTCTAATCATTTAGGACACAATTGTGTATTGGAAGATAACGTATATTTAGCATCTGGGATAACAATATCCGGTCATACTATTATCGGCAAAAATACATTTGTAGGTGTAAACGCTGCCTTTAAAGATTTTATAAAAATAGGAGAAGATTGCTTTATAACTATGGGTGCTAACGTAACATCTGATATTACTAATGACGCCACTGTTACATCAAGTGATGTATTTGAATCGAATCACATAGTGAATAAGAAATTGAAAAGAAAGTACTTCGGGATACAATATGAAGTGTAATGTAATAACCATATCAAGTACTTCTGAATTGTTTAATTCCGAATTACAATCTGAGGTACGGAATTCATTAGAAAATCAAGACATTGTTTGTATAAAAAATGTACTAACACATTTACAATGTGATACCTTGATAAATCAAGCATTGTTAAATAAAGACAATGGTGATATCATCTCTTGGAATAACTACTTGACACCAGATGCATATCAACGAGTCCGTTTGTCAAATAGTGACATACCAGAAGCAGCACCAGCAGCATGTCCTGGTAGATATTATAGTATTGCGTATCGTACCGATGAGTTCTTCCCAGACTTAAAATTTTATAAAAAGTTTTACTTAGAACTAAGCGGTATTCAGACCGATTTTGAAACACCATCGGATTATGAATTCAGCTTGGCACTTAACTTTATAAAATATGGCCCAAATGACTTTTTTGGTAAACATAGACACTCTTATAAGAACCAAAAATATGGTATGATATTAAATTTATCAAGTTATTCTGGTGATGACAATCTTAAAACGGGAACTACGGTGTGGAACGAGAGTGGCGACTTTGTTAATACGAAAAATATACAAGATGTTGGTGATTTGGTGTTGTTTAATTATGGGTTAGTTCACGAGGTAGACCGTGTTATTTCTGGAAATAGATGGAATGTAATTTTACCTAACCTTAGAAAACCTAAAAAGTAATATGTGGAATAAAAAAGGTATAGTTATAAAACCAGACCCCAATTTATGGTGGAACAAGACACACGGAATGCTACCAACCCCAGTGCATATTAAAGATAATATGTATAAAGTATACTACTCAGGCCGTGATGCAAATAATGTATCACATATAGGTTATTCAATTGTGGATGTAAGTGACGGTATCATCAGAGAGATATCGAAGTCCCCAAATCCTATTTTATCACCAGGAGAACGTGGTTGTTTTGATGATAATGGTGTAACACCTTCTTGTTTTATTGATGGCAAATTGTATTACATTGGTTGGAATTCTGGAACTACTACATACCGAATGTCACTAATTATGGGACTTGCTGAATTAGATTCATCGGGCTCTTACAATAGAACTTCAAGAGCACCCCTAATGCACAGAACTGATTCAGAACCATTCGGAATATGTACTGCACCTTTTGTAATGTTTGATGAATCTGAAAATATTTACAAAATGTGGTATGTTTCTGGAGAAGCTTGGTTGACTCGTGATTTACCAAAATACAATATAAAGTATGCTACTTCGGTTGATGGTATTAACTGGCATCGTAATGGAGATGTTGCCGTTGAACTATATGACAATGAAACTGCATTAGCAAGACCTATTGTAATTAAAAATGAATCTACATATGAAATGTATTTTTCATACAAAGACCCAAACTTAGGTTATAGAATCGGGTATGCAACTTCAAATAATGGTATCAAATTTAATAGAATGGATGGTCATTATAATGAGTTGCAAACTTCGAAAAGTGGGTGGGATTCGGATATGGTTGAATATGGATATGTATTCTCACATAACGAAATAAAATATATGCTATATAATGGAAACAGCTATGGAATTGATGGAATTGGATATGCAACCTTCGAATAAAATTTTATCATTAATGCAACCAACATACCTACCGTGGTTGGGGTATTTTAATCTAATAAAAAATAGTGATATATTTGTTATATATACCACTACACAACTGACAAAGAGAAGTTGGCAAACACGAAACAAGATAAAGGGGAACGATGGTGAGGTATGGCTTACAATTCCTATAAAAAAGACAAAAAGTAGAGATAACTTACTAATTAAGGATGCTGAAATTAACTACGAGAGTGGTGATTGGGTAAAAAAGCACCTTAATTCAATCAGACAATGTTACTCAAAATCAAACTACTTTGAAGACATATATCCAATTATTGAACGAGTTCTAAATCAAAGACCTAAATATTTAATAGACATTACTGTTCGTATGCTTATTGAATTCTTAGATTTATTAGATATAAATACCGAAATAGTGATTTCTGATGATATTGATTACTCGGGTAAAAAGGATGAAGCATTGATTTCTATATGTAACGAACTGGGTGTCGATAGATATATGTCGGTTATGGGTTCTATGGATTATATATTATCAGGTGACAATTTATTCGAAAAGAATAACATAGAATTACTATGGCATACATATGAGCACCCTATATATAATCAAGTGAATGGTAAGTTTATATCCCACCTCGGTATCATTGACTGTTTGTTTAATGTAGGTATCGAGGAAACAAAGAAATTATTATGAAAAAGTTTTTAGTTATTGGCACGGGTGATTCATCCATATACCAAGCAAAATTAGGGTTTGATATTCCAAGTGATGTTATTACAATTGGAATGCACAGAGTATTTCCCAACTTAATAGATTCATCAAATTTCAAGTTAGATTATTGGACCTATGCCGACCCAGATGCAGCATTGGATGGGTTTCGGGTATATATGTCAAAAAACCATACACTATCTAATTACAAAATGTTACCTCAAATTGTACTTCCATACTATCTCAGAGACCTTGAGATTTTTAATATAAATTGTGGTACAAGTCCATTATACAATAATAAAGAACGAGTTGATGACCGTGCATTTTACAAAAAAGCAATTGATACATTAGATTCTGCTGGGAAGATAACTTGGATAGATAATGCAATAAACACCAAGACCATCCCAATTAACCACGATATCTATAAAAAACCAGGAAATAGATTCAAAGGTGAGAACACATATTTTGGAACCGTTCCGTTTGATGGTAGGCATAGTGAATCTCATTGGGCCCAAGAAAACAAGTTTACTGCATATATGTTACCAATCGTTCATTTCTTAGGTGCAACTCACGTTTTTTGTATAGGATTTGATACCTTTGGAAGGGGTATTGGTAGAACATTTGATTTTGCACATAACAATCAAAGGATTATACTTAATTATTTATCAAAGTATCCAAAATGGACACGCGAATGGGTTAAGTATCACAATATGGATATATACAATGTGGCTGAAGAAAGATTTACACCAACCTCATTAGTAATGCAAAACATACCTTTTTCAGATATTGGTAATGTTAATACTGATACTCCTGGTATTTTGGGTGAAAATGAAGTAATTGATAATCTTTTATCAGAGATAACAAATATTCCAAGTAAAAATTTCAATCACTCAAACTCTTGAAAAAAATTAGATAAACAATTTCGAAATAGAATAGAATGGAAAAAATAACATTTTGTATCCCAAGTAAAACAAACTTGAGATACCTTAAAACGGCAATACCCTCAATTCGAAAGAACGCTTATCGTAAAGACCACGACATTATTGTATTCGTGGATTCAGATGAAGATGGAACACTTGAGTGGTTAGAAGAAAATTCAGAATCACTTGGTGTAAAATACTATGTAAATCCAGACTTAGGTAATTCGTTATATGGTATTGGTAGAGCATATGATTATTGTATAGAAAAATCAGAAACTGATATTATAATGATATTCCACGCTGATATGATTTTGGGTAAAGATGCAGACTGTCATGCATTAAAGCATCTCAAACCACAATCAGTTGTATGTTCAACTCGTATTGAACCACCACTTCATCCAAATGGTGGGGAGAAGATTTTAGAAGACTTTGGGATGTATCCAGAAGAGTTCAAAGCTGATGAGTTTACCACATATGTCGAGCGATTGATTGTAGATAACAAAGATAAAACTACCGACGGCATCTTTGCACCATGGATGATTTACAAAGAAGACATTCAGTCAATTGGGGGACATGACCCCATCATGCATTCATGTAGGGAAGACTCTGATTTATTTAATCGATTTGTAATGAATGGATATCAACTCATCCAATCGTGGGATTCTTTGGTATATCACTTCACTGGTAGAGGCGCCGGTTCTTTTGATGGTGATACTAAAAGACACGAAAAATGGAAACGTGATATGAATAACTCTACTAAAGAATTCATTCGTAAATGGGGGTCTGGTGTAAAGCATGATACTATGATGAAACCAATCATCCCACCAAAATACAACATAGGTATCCGAGTAAACAACTGCAATTCAGAATTACTAGAGGTATTAGAACCGTGGTGTGATAACATTTTGATAGATGATGAGATGCAAGTAATCACAACACATTACTTGGATGTGGAACAAAAAAATACAAAATTCGATTTATCCAAACGTATTTTAACTACACCATTTCAACAATTAGAAAATGACATTATAATTATAGTTGATAGAAATACATTTACACAGCAAGACTTTGCAATCATACAGAATATAAGTGAGATTATACAGGATAGTGGAGAAATAGGTGAATTTGAATTGGGTAACCTCAAGGTTAAAATCAATAAGATGGAAGAGTATCAAAACAATTTAATCAAAATATAATGGAATATTATTTAAAGATGCCCGCTGAT
>Ga0129351_1000818_pt1 | contig 12018 bp, 7 predicted proteins | sample CPBDNA_8_FD_94423 | JGI IMG/M metagenome (GOLD analysis project Ga0129351, IMG submission 94423) | Freshwater to marine salinity gradient microbial communities from Chesapeake Bay, USA - CPBay_Sum_27_0.2_DNA | ecosystem: Environmental > Aquatic > Marine > Coastal | place: USA: Chesapeake Bay... | reverse complement strand
GTCTCTCCTTATTTTGATGATTTTGATCCATTAAAAAACTACTATAAAGTTCTTTTCAAACCAGGATATCCCGTCCAGGCTAGAGAACTTAATACTGTTCAGTCTATTTTTCAAAATCAAGTTGAGCAATTTGGAACTCATGTATTTAAAGAGGGTTCTAAAGTTCTTGGTGGCAACTTAAGTTATAACAGAAATATTAAAGGTGTAATATTAGAAAATAATTATCTTGGAATAAATGTAGATGATATTTTAGTTTATCTTCTTGGTAATGTTGTTAGGGGAGCAACTAGTGGGGTTAGAGCTGTAGTAGATCATTATATCACTTCTGACGAATCTGTTATAAACAAACCAACAATTTATCTTTCATATTTGAGTTCTGGACAAAATACGGATACATTTATCGATGGTGAAGTTTTAGAAGCAGAAGATAATATTGAAACTTATTCCTTAGAAGATGAGGAAGACATTACTTTTACAGGAATAGAACCAAATCCAATTCAATCTGGTCAAGGAATTGCAGTAACAGTATCTGAAAATTCAAACTTTATTGCTGCGGGTGTATTTTTGGAGGATGGTGTCTATTTTGCTAGGGGGACTTTTGTCAATGTAAGTAAATCATTTTTACTTTTAGAGCAGTATAATAATATTCCAAATTATAAAGTAGGTCTTAAGGTTATTGAAGAAACTGTCAATTCATATGAAGACATTACATTAAATGATAATGCCCAAGGATTTAATAACTATGCAGCACCTGGAGCAGATAGATTTAAGATTAGTTTGTTTTTGAGTTCAATACCTGTAGATACTACAACAAATTCCAGTTTTATTCTTTTAAAAGAAATCATAAATGGTGAAGAAGTAACATCAAAAAATACAACGGCATATAATATTTTATCTGAAGAGTTTGCTAGAAGAACTTATGATGAATCTGGAGATTATTATGTAAAAGCACCAACTATTTCTGCAAGAGAAACCCTTGATGATTTAATTTCCAATGATGGTGTTTTTAATGAAAATCAAAAAACATATAATAATAACACTCCAAGTGATGACCTTGGAACTTATTCAATATCACCTTTAAAAGCTTATATTAGTGGATTTGAGGTTGAAACAGTATCGACAATATTTTTAGATTTTCCAAAACCAAGAACAACAAAAACATTACAAAACCAAAGTATTAATTATGTAACTGGACCAACATATACTTTAAATAGAGTATTTGGTTTACCTCTCATTGGTTTATCAACATCATATACATTAAGTCTTAGAGATAGTAGAGTTGGCACTTCTCAAGTAGCAGCATCGGGAAAGGAGATTGGACTCGCTAGAGTATATGATTTTGCATTAGAGTCTGGTTCTTATAGCATATCATCTGCAAATTCAAATCAATGGGATATTGCATTATATGATATTCAACCTTACAGTGAAATTTCATTAAATGAACCAATTACATTATCAACACCAACTCACATTAAAGGAAAATCCAGTGGAGCTACGGCATTCTTAAGATTTGATGCTTCCAATTCTGGAATTTTGACAGCATATAACACTCAGGGTAAATTTTCTATTGGAGAAAAATTGATATTTGATGGGATAGAAAATAATAGAATTTCTATTGCCGTCACAAATTATTCAACAAATGATGTAAAATCACTTTATGGAATAGTTGGATCTGCATATACATTTACTGCAGATGTAACTCAGAAAAATAATTTTACTATTGGTGCCGTCAATATTACTGCTATAGATTCTCCATCTGGAATCAGTACTGTAACTTCATCGACTATTCCATTTATTGGAATAGCAACTGCTGGCAATTTAGTATCCTTTACTAATCCCGGCAATGCTGATATAAATTTTGCAGAGATTGTATCTGTATCAGATAATACATTAACAATTTCTGGAGTAACAACAGTTAGTGGCGTTTGTGAAGGCGCTTTACCCACATCCGAAATAAATCCAACTGATTTTTCACTTCTAAGTTCAAGTCTCCAATCATCAACTGATAATACTCTTTACACACAACTTCCAAATAGTTTTGTATCATCGGTAGATTTAACAAATTCAAACTTAACAATCAGAAAGCAGTTTGATGTTACTATTTCATCAAATTCCACGGGAACAATAACAGCTGGAGTTGATGAAACATTCTTACCATATGATGAGGAGAGATATGTTCTTATTCGCAGAGATGGAACAACAGAAATTTTAACCCCAGACAAATTTACATTTACCTCCGGTTCTAGAGAATTAACGATAGACGGTTTATCAGGAAACGGACCAGCAAAACTTATTGCAACTTTGAGAAAAATAAATGTAAAGTCTAAAGTCAAAAAGTATAATAGAGTTAAGACTATTATTGTAGATAAATCGAAGTATGAGGGATCTGGTATTGGTGGCACAACACTCAATAATGGACTGGTGTATGGAAATTATGCATATGGTACTAGAGTTGAAGATGAAGAAATTTGTTTATTATATCCAGATGTAACTAAAGTTCATGGAATTTTTGAATCTGAAGATGTTGCAAATCCAGATCTACCAAGTATGATATTTACCACTTTAAGTGGTCCCACCAATAAAACTGGAGATTTATTATTGGGTGAAAAAATTATAGGATCTTCAAGTAAAGCAGTTGCTTTATATTCCGAAAAAATAAATGATCTAAAAGTTGGTTTTGTATATCTAAACAATTCTTCCTTTTTTGAAGGTGAAACTGTAACCTTTGAAGAGTCGGGAATTACGGCAACTTTGGCAATTTTGGATGATGGAGATTCCAATATAACAGCAAATTATTCATTCGAACCATCCCACAAAAATACAATATATGATTATTCCAGAATAGTAAGAAATCCAGAATCCAGAGAACCATCTAAGAAAATAAAAATTGTTTTTGATTATGCAAGTTTCTCCGAATCTGATGATGGGGATATTACTACAGCAAGTTCTTATGACCAGTTTGATTACTGCGATATTGGAAGTATAAATGGGATTAGAATGTCTGATATTATTGATATTAGGCAGAGAGTTTCAAATTATTCAGTTTCCGAAGGATCAAGATCTCCATTTGAGTTTCTTGCTAGGTCATTTACTAGTGGAAACTCTGCATCAAATGTTTTAGCTTCTGACGAGTCTTTCTTAATAGATTATGATTTTTATCTGCCAAGAATAGATAAAATTTATCTCAATAAAGATGGTACTTTCCAATTAGTTCTTGGTGATCCATCAGAAAATCCAAAAGCACCTTATGCAATTCAAGATGCTTTAGAATTAGCTACAGCATCTCTTCCACCTTATCTTTGCAATGTAAGTGACATAAGCTTCACTTTTGCGGAGTATAAGAGATATAGAATGTCCGACATTAAAAAGTTGGAAGATAGAATTAAGAATTTAGAATACTACACATCATTAACTTTACTCGAAACTGATACTCACAACTTAAAAATTAAAGATGCCAATGGACTTGATAGATTTAAGTGTGGCATTTTTGTAGATAATTTTACAACAACTTTATATCAGAAGAAAATAACCTCAGTAAAGAATAGTATTGATATTGCAAACTCTGAGTTAAGACCAACTCACCACACAACGAGTGTTGATTTGATTTTGGGTTCTAATTCTTTAATTGGAATTGGAACAACAGCAAATCCAAGAGTAGACCTTAGATTTGTTAATGATTTGGTTGGTAATAATGTTAGAAAAACTGGTCAGTTGATAACTCTCGATTATGAGGAAGTAACACAACTGCAGCAAAATTTTGCAACTAGAGTTGTTAATGTAGCTCCATTCTCATCAAACTATTACGGTGGAAGTGTTGAGTTGTTCCCATCATCTGATGTTTGGGTAAATCAAAATAGGATGAGTGCAAAAGTAGTTGAGGCTGAAGGAAACTATACGGAAACATCTATCCAATTGGAGAAGCAAGGATTTGATCTTCAAACTGGATTTGGTCCAGTTACTTGGAACTCATGGGAAACTGTTTGGAGTGGAGATACTACAACAGAGACAACCACTAAAGAAAGAACTCAAGGTTATAAGGTATATGAAGATACTATTGAAGCAACTACAAAGACTGGAGTTTCTACTAGAACTGGAAGTGGAGAAGTACTATTAAAACAATACGATAATACTTCATTTGGCGATCAAGTATTAGATAGTCAATTGATTCCATTCATGAGAAGCAGAAATATTCAATTCTCTGCTAAGAGATTAAAACCATTTACTCAGGTTTATCCTTTCTTTGACAATGTTTCAATGGAAGATTACGTTGTTCCAAAGTTAATTGAAATTCAAATGGTATCTGGTGTTTTTGAAGTTGGGGAGACTGTAGAAGTATCAACATCGATCAGAACTAATCCTTATGTGAAAGGGAAATTTAGAGTTGCTGTCAATGACCATAAGTATGGACCTTATGATGCTCCAACAACTGTTTTTACACAAAATCCATATGAGCAGGATGTAGTTTTACCTGAGACATATTCTGCAACATCAACAGTATTGAATATTGATACTTACAGTCTTGCAAATTCTCCACAAGGTGAATTTTATGGATATATTGCATCCGGAGCAAAACTGATAGGTCAAACTAGTGGTGCCGAAGCTGTTGTTACAAATGTAAGACTCTTCACTGATGCAGTTGGTTCTCTACTTGGTTGCTTACATATCCCACCAGGTTCTAATGGTGGAATTCAGAATGGTGATGTTGTACTAATGGTCTTTGATCCAAATAATTATGGACCAAAATTTGAATGTGGAACTAAATTGTTTAGATTATCAAGTGACGATTCTAATTCTGAAATTCCGGGAGCTGCAATCACTTCGGCAGAAGAAAAGTTCTTTGCTGAAGGAAAACTTAATACAGTTCAAGAAAATATAATTTCAGTGAGAAATGCTAAGGTAGAGACACAAACTCAGACGGAAACAAAACAAGAATCTGAAACTAGTGAAGTTGTTGTTGATTCGAAACTTATCAAAGATAATACACCATCTTATAGTGGTGGTGGAGGTGGAGGTGGTGGCACCACTACAGTTTATTATAACTATGGAAATGCACCTCTACGATCACCAGGTGCTTCTGAATTGAAGGGATACATGCAAGCAGCAGGTTTCACTGGTGGTGCAATAAAAGCTGGAATGTCGAAGGCTGCGCAGAATAAAGCAGTTTCCAAATTTAATAGCAGTTCTTATGCTAAAAATAATGGAATTAAAATTTCATCAAGCAACACTGGAACCACAAGAAGTGGTGGTGGGGGCAAGAAGAGTGATATGTTATTAAAGAAAAATATAACAAACATTAATAATGCTCTAAATAGATTGATGAATATTAATTTTTGACGATGAGTTCATTGAATAGAATACTTAATATTAGTGGAAAATATTATGAATGGAATGAAAAGATGAAAGAACTTGATGGAAAAACTGGTTTTGAATATGGTGTAATAGCTCAGGAAGTTCAAAAAGAATTTCCTGAGATGGTAACAATGCAGAGTGATGGATATTTGGCAGTCGATTACATTCAATTAATTCCGGTTATGATAGAGGCAATAAAAGAATTAAAACTAGAAATAGACTCAATAAAGCAAAATAAATAAAGAATAACAGTACACAGACAGATGAGAGTTTTAGATCCGTTAGCACAATCATTTTATGTCGAACAGGAAAGTGGAATTTTTGTAACGTCTGTCGATTTATATTTTTATAGTTCAGATCCTGAGTTGCCACTAACTGTTCAACTGAGGCCGATGAATCTTGGCCTCCCAACACAGGAAATATATCCATTCAGTGAAGTTGTTTTAGAACCAGATGAAGTACAAATTTCAGATGATGCTTCTGTACCAACTAGAGTAACCTTTGATTCTCCAGTTTATCTTGCTGGTGGAAAGTTTCATTGCATTGTTTTGATTTCCAATTCGATAAATTATATTGCTTGGGTATCCAGATTGGGTGAATTTGATGTAACTAACGGAGTTGAAGATGTCGTCGTAACCAAGCAGCCACTTTCTGGTGGTTTATTTAAGTCACAAAATGCAGATACTTGGACTGAGGATGGATTTGAAGATCTGAAGTTTACACTATATCGAGCAAACTTCGATACCAATCCGGGTTTTGTTAATTTTTATAGTCCAGAATTAAATATTGGAAATGATCAGATTCCAACATTAAGACCAAACTCTTTAGAAATGTCATCTAGGTTGATTAGAGTTGGTTTAGGAACTACAGTTCAGGATTCTGGATTAGTACTTGGAAACACCATAATACAGCAAGGTTCTAATGCTTCAGGAAATTATGTAGGATCGGCAGGTTCTGCTACAGGAACTCTCAATATTACAAATTCTGGAATTGGATATACTCCATCATCAGGTCAACTTACATATACTGGAGTTGCATTAACCAGTATTACCGGTAATGGACGAGATGCGACTGCAAATATAACTGTCGAAAATGGGGTTGCAATTGCAGCAACAATTAACTCGGGAGGATCTGGATATACAATTGGAGATGTTCTTACAGTATCTCAAATTGGAACAGAAACTTTAGGAAGAAACTTAAAACTATCTTTGGTTGGAATTGCAGGAACCAATGAACTTATTATCGATAACGTCCAAGGAGATTTTGAGACTGGAGTTGGGAAAACTGTACAGTACATAAACAGCTCTGGAGTTACGACAAGTTTAAATGCTTCTATAGGTGGTAATGTAATAATTCCATCTGACGGAATTAGAGTAATTTCTGATGGATTGAATATCAAGGTCAATCATAAGAATCATGGTATGCACGCTCTTGAGAACTCTTTGATTATTTCTAATGCAAGAAGTGATATTAAACCAGTAAAATTAACTGCAAATTATAGCAATACAGCAACTACTGAGTTATTCATATCTGATACAACAAAGTTCACTACTTTTGAAAATGTTGGAGTGGGGACAACAAATCCTGGTTATGTATTAGTTGGAAATGAAATAATATCTTATGAAGGAACAACAGCATCTTCTCTTACCGGAATTACCAGGCAAATTGATCAAACACTAGCATCTTCTTATGAAATTGGTGATAGAGTTATGAAATATGAACTGAATGGGATTTCTTTAAGAAGAATTAACACACAACATACTATCCAAGATTCAACTGTAACGGATCCAGTTGGACTTGATTATTATTATATTAAAATTGACACATCACAAGATGGTAAGACAGATCCTTTGCCATTGGGGCAAGTTGATAGAAGTGTTGGAACATCATTCCCCAAACTTTATTCAAATCTATCAAAATCTTGCGGTGGTAGGCAAATTAGAGCAACACAAAATATTCAATATGAAATTATTAGACCCAACATCCAAACGCAGGTGTTGACAGAAACTTCAGTAAAAGCAAAAGTTAGAACTGTTAGTGGAACTAGTGTAGATGGTAATGAAATTTCATTCATAGATAAGGGATTTGAAGATATTTCATTAAACAAGAATAATTTCTTCGATTCTCCCAGATTGATATGCTCTAGGGAAAATGAAACAAATCTATTATCCTCATTACCTGGAAATAAATCCATGACAATGACAATGAATCTTGCAAGCACCAATCAAAATGTTTCTCCAGTCATTGACTTAGATAGAGTTGGTATGATGCTAATTACCAATAGAGTTAATAGTCGTATAGACGATTATGCAGCAGATGAAAGAGTTGCAACATTGAAGGATGATCCATCAGCATTTGTTTATGCTACAAAGTCCATTGGATTGGAAATCCCAGCAACTTCACTTAGAGTAATAGTATCAGCTTATATAAACACTGATAGTGATCTAAGAGCTTTATATTCGATCCAAAGTGATCCAAATGATAAACAAATATTCTATCCTTTCCCAGGATATGCCAACAAAACCAATCTTGGACAAACTATAGATGATTCATTAAGTGATGGAACTCCAGATATCAAAGTTCCAAAGTCTGATGTTTATGCTTTCAGAAGTGCTAAACTGAAATTTAAGGATTATGAATTTAGCATTGATAATCTTCCAGAATTTAAATATTTTAGTATTAAATTCATCGGATCTTCAACCAATCAGGCATACCCACCAAGATTAAAGGACTTGAGAGTTATTGCATTTGCTTAATATACTATGGATTATCATAAAGTAGAAGGTCATTCTAAGTTAGTTAGAGATACTCAAACAAACGCAGTCTTAAACACGAATATGTCAGAATACAACAATTATATGAAGATGAAGGCTGTTAGAGAGAGTGAAAAGAAGAAAATTGATTTTATTGAAAATGATGTTCAGAGTATAAAAAAAGATCTGGACGAAATTAAAAATTTATTGAGGAACTTGGCAAATGGATCCTGATAAAATTATTCTAGAAGATATTCACATGATGTTTGAATATGAAAAACTTTCTAGGGATATAGATAGTATAGATGATATTGAAGTCTTGAGGAATTACTCAAAATCTTATATCAAATTATATTTAAAACAGCAAGAAGTTGTATCTAAATTCTAATGGCACAACCATCTACTAGACAAGAATTAATTGATTACTGCAAAAGAAAACTGGGAGCACCAGTTTTGGAAATTAATGTTGCAGATGAACAAATCGAAGATTTGGTTGATGATGCCATTCAATTTTTTCAGGAAAGACATTTTGATGGAGTATATCCTACCTTTTTAAAATATAAAATTACTCAGGACGATATTGATAGGGGTAGAGCACAACCAGATTCTTCCGTTGGTATCACGACAATAACAGTAAATCATAATGTAGGTTTAACAACTCAATTTAATTTTTATGAAGGTGGAAATTACTTGCAAGTTCCACCATCAGTAATTGGAATTCAAAAGATATTCCATTTTGATGGATCGAATACAGTTACAAATAATATGTTTAGTGTGAAATATCAATTATTTTTGAATGATATTTACTATTGGGGTTCCACTGAATTATTAACCTATGCAATGGTAAAAACTTACCTTGAAGATATAGATTTCTTATTAACAACTCAAAAGCAAATTAGATTTAATAAACGACAGGATAGACTTTACTTAGATATTGATTGGGGTAGTGTTTCTGTCGGAGATTATCTCATCATCGATTGCTATAGATCACTCGACCCAAATGATTATTCTAAGGTTTGGAATGATTCTTTCTTGAAAATGTATCTTACTGCTTTAATAAAGAAGCAATGGGGTCAAAATTTAATTAAGTTCCAGGGAGTAAAACTGCCGGGTGGAATTGAATTGAATGGTAGGCAAATTTATGATGATGCTCAGAAAGAAATAGATGATATTATGGAAAAAATGTCAAATTCTTACGAACTTCCACCACTGGATATGATAGGATAATATGCTTAATCCATTTTTTCTCCAAGGATCAAAATCCGAACAAGGACTAGTTCAAGATTTAATTAATGAACAACTCCGCATGTACGGCGTTGAGGTATATTACATACCAAGAAAATATGTGACAGAAAAAACTATCATAAAAGAAGTTATTGAGTCAAAGTTTGACAATGCATATCCATTAGAGGCTTATGTTAATACTTATGATGGGTATGAGGGTCAAGGAACAATACTATCAAAGTTTGGAGTTCAACCTTTAAATGATTTGACATTGACAATATCAAAAGAAAGATTTGAGACTTATATCACACCTCTTATTAAGGATCTAAGTAATATAAAATTGTCTAGTAGACCAAAAGAAGGTGATTTAATTTATTTTCCCTTAGGTGATAGATTATTTGAGATAAAATTTGTTGAGCATGAAACTCCATTTTATCAACTTCAAAAAACTTATGTTTATGAATTAAGATGTGAACTCTTTAGATATCAAGATGAAGTTATTGATACTGGAATTGAAGATATAGATGATAATGTTGAAGATGAGGGATATATTCAAACTCTAACAATGGTTGGTGTTGCATCTACTGCCACTGCCACCGCAAGTATAGTTAATGGTGGAGTGAGATTTGTAACGGTAACGAATAGAGGAAATGGATATACTAGTGCTCCAAGAGTTGCTATTTCATCAGCACCATCCGGAGGTCTAACTGCAGTTGGAATCGCAACACTTATTGGTGGACTGGTTGATTGTAATGGAAATACTGAAAATTATAAAGTCCAGGGTGTGGAAATTGTAAATGCTGGATATGGATATACCACACCACCGTCAGTAGTTTTTGTCGGTGGTGGGGGAGCAGGAGCTGCAGCTACAGCAACGATTGGTGATGGTATCGTTGGTATCATTACCGTAACTGCTGGAGGATCTGGATATGAAGTGGCACCTAATGTGACATTTAGCAGTCCGACTGGATCTGGAGTTACTGCTAGTGCTAGAGCTGCAATCAATAGTGCTGGAGTTGTTACTGCCATCTATATCACAAATGCTGGTTTGGGATATACTACAGTTCCAACGATTACAGTATCTTCACCATATTCTTCCGGAATTGGAACTTATATTTACAATGAAACAGTTACGGGAACAATAAGTTCAACAACGGCAATTGTAAAGAGTTGGGATTCTGTAACAAATATTTTACAAATTTCAAATGTAACCGGATCATTTACATCAGGAGATTTGATTGTTGGATCAGATTCGGGAGCAACATATAAATTGAGATTGTTGGAAACTAATGATATTCAAGATCCATATGCACAGAATGATGAAATAGAAACTGAGGCTGATACGATTATCGATTTCTCAGAATCCAACCCATTCGGAAATCCATAAATAATATATCTAACTTTCCTGACAAATGTTTGAATATTTCTACCACGAAATACTTAGAAGAACTATTGTTTCGTTTGGATCTTTATTTAACAATATTTCCATAAAGCATACCAATTCTTCGGATCAAACAGTAAGTGTATCTAAAGTTCCACTTGCTTATGGTCCAACGCAAAAGTTTTTAGCAAGACTTGAGCAAGTTTCTGATTTAAATGCTCCAGTTCAAATGACCTTACCGAGAATGTCATTTGAATTTACTGGTCTTAATTATGATAACTCAAGAAAGGTAACAACAACACAAACATTTTTGTCGGCAATAACCTCAGATAAGACTAAGCCAAGAAAGTCTTATATGCCAGTTCCTTATAATATGTCGTTTGAACTGAGCATTATGACTAAATTGAATGATGATATGCTTCAAATTGTGGAACAGATTATTCCATATTTTCAACCAGCATATACAATATCTGTAGATTTAGTCGAAACTATTGGTGAGAAAAGAGATATTCCAATTGTTCTTGAGGGGATATCAATGCAAGATGATTATGAAGGTGATTACTCTACTCGAAGAGCATTAATTTATACACTAAGATTTACTGCAAAAACATATCTATTTGGTCCAGTTACAGATGTATCGAAAGATATTATCGAAAAAGTATCTGTTGGATTTATTGCTGGAGATAGAACTAATACTCCAACTAGAGAAATCTCATACTCAGTTGAACCAAGAGCAACTCAGAGTTATACAAATAATATCGTAACTAACTTAAAGTCTGATATTACAAGCACAGATGGAATTATTGAAGTAAATGATGCTACTGCGATTTCTTCTGGTTCATTTATAACCATAGATAATGAAGAACTCAAAGTATCTTCAGTATCTGGAAACAAATTAACAGTAACCAGAGGTGTTGATTCGACAAATGCTTCTGCTCACGTAGCAGGATCTGAAATTAAGTTAATTACATCATCGGATAATACATTGATTCAATTTGGTGACGATTTTGGATTTAGTGGAACAGTATGAAAATGACAAAAAAGTTTGATGGTCTTAATGATGCTTTCAATATTGCTGGGGATATAGTATCTTCTGAGGTTGAACCGATAGAAAATAAGATTGAAAAGATTGCATCAGTTAATGATGATTTGAAAAAGGATTATGAATATACTAGAGGAAATTTATACTCAATCATCGAAAAAGGTCAAGAGGCACTAAATGGCATTCTGGAGTTAGCACAAGAGAGTGAAATGCCAAGAGCATATGAGGTTGCTGGACAACTGATTAAGAATGTTGCAGATGCCACCGAT
>Ga0129351_1000815_pt1 | contig 12028 bp, 11 predicted proteins | sample CPBDNA_8_FD_94423 | JGI IMG/M metagenome (GOLD analysis project Ga0129351, IMG submission 94423) | Freshwater to marine salinity gradient microbial communities from Chesapeake Bay, USA - CPBay_Sum_27_0.2_DNA | ecosystem: Environmental > Aquatic > Marine > Coastal | place: USA: Chesapeake Bay... | reverse complement strand
TCTGAACACATTTTTATTTTGTGTTTTATTTTAGATAGAACAACATCACCTTTATTTTTATTTTCCAATTCGGATAGTTTATCCTGTAATTCATTTATTATAATGTTTTCATTTTTCACTGTAGCGGTTCTATTTTTTACCTCTTTACATAAAGTTTTTGTTTCCCATAGTTCTTGTTCAATTGGACGATCTATAAACCCTTCATCCTTCATTTCTATAGGTTTAGATTTAGAGGGGGGTTCAGGTAAAATACATTCATTTAAAATATTTTGAACCATTTCAAAACTGGATTGGTGTCTAATCCAGTTTTCTTTTTCCACAGAAGTGATATGTTTTAACTTCTTCTTTAAAGATTGAATATCAAAATCATTAATGGAAAATTTCTCTAAAAACAATAGTTTATCAATTGGACTCATCTTAACAAATGAATTTTCTCCTTGTTGGTTTAGATAACATGAAACGTCAAAATGAGAACCAAACTCGTTGTTTATTATTGATTGTGCGACATCATCCTGCCATTCACCTGTAGAGTTTTTCACAATCAACCTATTTGGTCTCTTTGTTCTTTCTATTTTTAAGTCCTTTATTTCCAATACAACTTTTGTTTTACCTTCTTTCGAACTTATTTTTTTACCTACACCAAATAAGGCAAAATATATTGCCATTAAAATAGTCGATTTACCTGCTCCACTCTGTCCAGATAAAAGTGTTAAACCTTCTTCACCCAATTCCAATTCCTTCTGGTCCCAACATCTAAAGTTTTTCAAAGTGATTTTCATTTTTACCTTCTTCTGGTATTACACTTGCTTGTTATTCATTTTTATATTTCCTGTCTTTAATATAAAAAATGTCATGGTTTACAAAAATAAAAGAAATATGGTCTGAATGGGGTTTTGAAATTGTATTAGGTTTATGTATTGTTTTCATTCTAATATACGCTCTTTACAGGAAATTAACAAGTAAAAAAGGTACTTGGAGTACAAAAGTTCCTATTTTTCCAGACTCTATGAGGATGAAGTCTAGATATAGTTCTGGAAATAGGTCTACAGGTAAAGGTAGAGATAGTAAAGGTGAAGTAGAATGTAGACGTGTATTGGAAGAAGTATTTCAAAGACCGTTTGATAAAGCAAGACCTGATTTTTTGAGAAACACTGTTACTGAGAATTATAATTTAGAACTTGATTGCTGGAATCCAGAACTTAAACTAGCTGTTGAATATAATGGTATTCAACACTATAAGTTTGTTCCATATTTCCATAAAAATAACAAAGAAGCTTTTCTAAATCAAAAATATAGAGACGATATGAAACGAAGAATATGTAAAGATGAGGGTATATGTTTAATAGAAGTCCCTTATACAGTAAAAATAGAAGACATAAAAGAATATCTAGTTAATGAATGTAGAAAAAAAGGATTTCGTGTCTAAATAAAGAATGAAACGAGTTAATAAAATCGTGATGATACTTTTTATACTATCGTTAATTATAGTTTTACCTATTATTTTCTACAAGGTAGAAGATTTTACGTATAAACCTAATGGTCTTATCAGAGAAATTCTTGATGATATAACACCCCTTTTTGTTGATTCTAATTACAAAGGTGTATTAGCTCCTTTAAACAATAGAAATATAATCGATGAAATAAGGTTTTACGAAGATGATCAATCTTACACAATAAATAAAGAAAAGGTGTATTTATGTTTGAAGGATAAAAAAGGAAAATATTACGGTAAGAATATGATTATATATGTTACATTACACGAGATAGCCCATGTAATATGTGACGAAATTGGACATACTGAAAAATTCAAACAGATATTCGATGAATTATTGTATGAAGCTTCTGTAAAAGGTATTTATAACCCATCTATTCCTATTGTACAAAACTATTGTCCTAAATAAAGATATTCTATAATATGTTTTCATACATGAAATGGTTTATTATAGAATAAGTTTAGTCGACTCGGTAAACAATACCATTATTTGGATTAACATATAATGGTCTATATCCGGCGGTGTCTGCTGCTGTTGTTGTTGCAACAGTGGGTAATTGGGATACTACTAATTGTTCGGATCGAACACCAGTATGTTCGGTTGTTTTTCTAACTCTGAAATTTTCGACAGGCATTTTTATTATATACTATAAAAATAAAAAAAAATAAAAAAAATGAATATATATGTGATTTGATACAAACATTCAGACCAAAACAACAATGTTAAACAAAGTTTGTTATGATGTTATGGGTGAGATTTTCACCTTTTTGGATTTTAAATCACAGATGGAACTGTTATGTGTTTCATTTGATTTAAAACGATTCAAAGGGTATGTTTTTCAGGAAAAGTGTTTCAAACTTAAAAGTGAAAAACAATTTAGATACCTTGTTGAAAAAGGAGCAGGTAAGTATGTTAAATCATTGAATATTAGGTTTTCTAATGTAAACAACGTACTACAGGATATATTATATTGGTTTACAGAACTAGATGAATTAAGTGTATCATATACAGATATATCACGTGTTGATTTCAAAGGATTTGAAAAGTTGTCTAAATTGAACATATCATCGTGTGATATTGAAAATAGAGACTTTTCGAAAATGAAGAAGTTAAAGAGTTTAAAAATGGGTAATCAGGAATGGAAGGAAGACGGTAATCATTACTTGTGTTTACCTAATTCAATTGAAGAGTTGGGACTTGAACTGAATGATGAATTTGTTGATGATAATCAGTTCGTATATATAGCTAATAACTGTCCGTATATTAAGACTATTAATATTAGAGCTAGTTCTGTAACTAATAAATGTATAATAGACAATATTCCCAATATGAAAAATCTGACATCAGTGGATTTTACACAGAATAGTATAAAAGATGATGTTTTATATTCGCTCTCTGAGATGAAAAATATCAGAAAATTAATACTATCAGCTAATGATATTACGGTTGATGGTATAAGTTATTTACAAAACAGTAATGTAACTGATTTGGATATTTCCAAGAATTACATAAATAAAGAAGATATACGCGAACTGTTAAAAATAAAAACATTAAAGACATTGAATCTGAGTTACAATGATATAACAAATGATGTAATATATGAGTGTGTGAGTGATATGGGATATAAAAATAAAATAACTATTATAAACGATGACTACAATATTGACGAAGATAATATCCAAATAAAAATAATTACTCCATTACAGTTAATTATAAATTACCGTAAAGATTATACTGAATTATAGAGAAAAAATAAGTACACTTGTATATTAATAGTGTACACCCATATAAAGCATGTTAAACTCTTGATTTATATTGTTATTATTAATAAATGGGAAAATACTTTATAGATAAATATTCATTACTACATTTTGCGAGTGGTGTAATTGCCTATCATTTTGGTTTAAATATAACAGTATGGTTATTGTTAAATATAATATTCGAGATGTTGGAAAATACATCAGTTGGAATACAGTTTATTCAAAATCATTTACTTACAATATGGCCTGGAGGAAAGAAATACTCTGATTCTATCATTAATATTTTGGGTGATATTGTATCAAGTATTACTGGATGGTATGTTTGTTATCTAATTGATAATTAGATGTAATAAGATTGTTTATATTTTCTATCTCTTTTTTGTTCCCAGACAGTAACGTTCTTTTTATTTACCTTTTTATATATTTTGTGAACAGAATTAGTTATTTCGTGTATGTATAATTCACCATCAATCTTTTGAAACAATATATCTTTATTGCTTTCAGCTGGTAAACATCCATAGAAACGTACATCACGCCATATATAGCCTTTATTATTAGGCATTGTTTTGAGATTTTTTATTATATAATCAGGAACTGTTTCCAGTATAGAGAAGTATTTCTTTTCAAAGTTTCCAATTAATCGTTGTTTACTAAAGAAGTTTCTTCGTTCTTGTTTAGATGTCTGAAAATACTGATCAGATTTATTTTTATCCTCTTGTTTACGTTCCTTTTTCTCTTTTATAATATTCTCTTTTCGAGTATTTTTTAAGTCTATTTCCTTTTTATTTTGTTTACATTTAGTTTTCAATTCATCGTCTAAATAACCGTTTGATAAGTCATATTGTCTTTTATTGAGAGAATCTATTTCTTCTAGGTATTTAATATTATCATTCTTTAATGATTTTATCTTTTTTACAATGTAGTCTGATACTGTTTGAGATTTCAATGCTATTATTGAAGTATTGTTACGTTCTATATATGTTTTAATAGTTTTTATACGTAAATCCAATCTATTCCGTTCCTTTCTATGTAACTGTTCCATGTATTTAGTATTCTATTAGTTAATACTTAAATAATTTATCAGCTTAAAAAAAATACTAGAAGAAAATAAAGATGATTATAAAAACGACTACAAGGGATATTATTAAAGATATTGATTCATATGATATACAGATATGTGATTATTTTTATTCCACCGTGAATATTAAAAAAGATGATGAATTTCTTGTGTTTAAGACTGATTCTGAGTTTATTAAACAATATTTACGTGTAGATGAACCAATAAACTCAAAATGGTTTCGTTGTAAACTAGAATTTTATCCAATACTATATAATAATAAGCGTGAAATAGATAAAAAGGGGGTTCATTATATATATATTGATTCACCTGAACCTTATTCTATGGAGATAGGTTTTTGTTCTCCTAGTGGTAAAATAACTTTGTATAAGGATGAAAAATTATTTTCAAATGAAATAGAGGAAATACAGTTGTTTCGGTTAAAACGAGAAAATGTCGTTAATAACATAATGAATAGTAGTATTGATAACGTAATGATAGATGAACTTATATCAAATGAATTAACATCAGTTTTAGATGAATCTATCATCAACGATGTTTCAAATACAATTGTTAGTAAATATAAATTAAACAGAGATGCTATTATAGCTTTATGTGAAATTGTAATTTTTCTAACTAATCCGATAGCATCATACGGATTGGGTGTTTTTGAAGATAGGATTAATTCAGGTTATTATAATGATAAATCTTTCATTGAATTATCGGTAATGGAAAAATTACCAGAGATATTTGACAATAAAGGTGTTTCAGATAAAGAATCGAAATATGTATTTATGCTTATACAAAATGTAAAAAACATATATATAGGTAGATTGTGTAATTATATATTTTGGAAACACACCGCAAAGAAAATAACTACGGAACCCACAAGTTTAACATATCTCAATACTACCAATGATGAAAACACTGATATAGATGATGAAAATAAACAAACTGTTATTTATACTGAGGGCGATGAATCTTATAAAATACCTATTGTTGATGTATGGGAACAAATTATATTATACAATGTTCCAAAGAATCCACATACTGGAAACCCTTTGTCGGATGAATTTATTCAAATGTTTGAAAAGGAACATAACATAGAAAGAGATAAACCAACTTCAAAAGAAATAAAACAAGTAGATGTAATATTGACAAAATTGATGAAATCTCTTTCTAAACTTGAAAAGAATATGAAAAATAAATTAGGTATAGTACTAGACGACGATAGTGATGATTCATCTTCTGAAGATGAAGATGAATCTTATGACAACAAATACGAACACAAAGAGGAAGTAGAAGAAGACAAAAACGTAGAAGAAAATGAAAACGTAGAGGAAGTAGAAGAAGACAAAAACGTAGAAGAAAATGAAAACGTAGAGGAAGCAAATGAATCTACAAATAATGAATATAAACTAAATGAAACTGTACAAGATGAAAAATATGAGAAAGAGGAAAAGGAAGTAAAAGAAGATGATAACATAAAAGGAAAAAGATGTGATCATTGTAAAAAAGAGATAACTACATCTTTAATCAATACGGTTGAAACTAAAGATAATAAGATATCAGAATTATCATTATGTAGTGTCGACTGTTTATCAGCATATAATATTTAATATGATTATTTATATCCTAATATAGGATATAAATAATATTTTTAAGATTTAATACACGAGATTTTAACCACTATACTGCCATTTATTTTTACATTCAACACATTCAGCAAAAGTTGTCATAGGTTCATCAGCACCTCTGGTTTGTCGTGAAAATGAAAATACCTTGTTACTACCACATACACATTGTAACACACCTTCTTCTACTTCAATTGGATTTTCTATAAAGAGATTTTCTTCTTCCATTTCAATCTTGTATTCTTTAAACTTAGGATGATTCCAGTCTAATAAATTATTCTCTATCATTGAATATATTTCATCGACCTTGACATTGGATATGATATCCCCTGTGATTTCATATAGTAACTTGTTATATATTTTGTTATCTTTATCACTTTTTTCCCATATAATCTGTTCAATCTTTTTGATATTGTCTCCATCTAACAATTGAGATAAAACGTTCATTCCTTTTTTTCTGGTCATTGTGTTTTTAGTATACTAATAAGATAACTACTCTCTATAAATTCAATTTAATAAATTTTATCCACCAATACAAATTTGTTTTTACCTTTTAACTTATACCCAATCACAGTGTACATTATTTCATCAGTATCGTTATTATTTTTTATAATATATGATTTGGGTTCAGATGATAAAACCCATAATTTATAATTATCTTCTTTATTAATACTTTCTATATTTTTAGCTATAAACACTTTAGAACTAATCTTTTTATTATAGAACAAATAAGGTGAATTTAACTGTGGTTGTGGTTTATTGTATAGTATTTCTTTTGTATTTATTTTAGTGATATAAGTCATCAAATTTTCAACCTTTAATATAGTTTCGTTTTTATGTTTATCGAAATCATATACAGTATCATATGAATTTTCTATATATTTTTTATTCTTATAATCTTTTACCTGTTTCCAGTTCCACATAACAGCTATTTTCAAATTATAATTCATCATATCGTATACCTTTTTATTTCTGACTACAACTTTACCTTGTTTTATATTTTTGTTATTTTCAAGTAACAAGTTGTTTGGATTATTATATACATATTCTGGAATAATAACCATACGTGAATCTAACCATTTAGGGGTTAGTTCACTTGGTTTTGTATTATCTATAGAGTAAAAATATAGTAGATGTTGGAATAGATATGTCATTAATTTACGTTGGTTATTCCATTGGTCAACAAATTGAATACTTTTATCGTATTGGTTTAAATATCCTTCATGTGGTATTTTAATAACACAATTACCTATAGTACCACTAATAACATTGTTTTGTTTATCAACTATGACGTCCTTTAGGTTCAATTCTTTCGAAACCTTTTTAGCATCCACAATAGAAATTAATTTATTTTTCCCCTTTTCCTCTTTTACATCAATCGGTATTTGAGGGTCAATTAATATACTAGTTTTAATACCGTTTTTGGTTTCTATATTTAACAAATCTACTTTACCATAAGAATCAAAACGTTGACTTAACACTTTTACATTATCTGGTAATTTCATAGGTACAACTTTTGTATTATTAATGATTGCAATATCATTGTTTTTCATCAGTTTCAAAATAGATTTTGTTTCATTGAGAGAAAATATAGATTTAGAGCTTCCATCCTTTTTTAATAACGATATTATTTCACATATGGGGTGATTTACAGTATCATATCTACTACCCATGTGTTCATACAACATAATAGTTTTGTCCTTATTTTCTGGATAAATATAGAATATTTCTCTCCTTGGTTTAAGAAAGACAACCTTCGACGATTTACCTATACGACTGAATATAACTACATTACAGTTTGTTATCTTAGGAAGTACATTGTAAACAAGTCTAGGATTTAGGTATGTATTTTTATCCAATATGGTTTTCGTTATTTCTTCCACTGAACAATCCCATAATTCTTGTTTACATAGTTCTGGGAATTTACTTACATCCTTTCTTGTTATTTTCTTTTCTAAAATGATAGAAAGACAATCTAATAAACTATCATTACCATTTTCATCGTGTAGAGCTCCCATCCTCACCCATGATTTTTTATCATCTAATAAAATTGAAACAGGTTTTGGTAATAAACCATATTTATATTTAGATAATAGTTTATCCGTTGTAATAACTGTATCTTTAACAGTTGTAGTAATAGGTTCATTATAATAGTAATTACGGTATAAAGAACCTATTTTTTTCTCATGATCATAGAGATAACAACATGGTAATACATTTATATCTTTACTGTTTTTAAGAGTGTTTTTTCTAAGACCTGGATATATGTATTTATCGTTTTGGTCACATGAATACAAACGAGGTTTTATACCAGCTTCTGTTGGTACTTTTGGAAATTTTATAACTTGAAATCCCTTTGATTTAATATTTTCTGCCTCTCTTGTTGTGACAACTCTTGGTTGATTTGGACATTTTGTTGGGTATCCAGAAACAAATAAGTTAGGTTCAATGTCCTTTAACCTCATATTGGCATCAAACAATTCTTCCTCTTCGTCCTTTTCATCCTTTCCACTTTCGTCCTTTTCATCCTTTCCACCTTGATCATCTATATCGATACCATAAGCATTATAGAACTTTATTATTTTACTATTATTTTCATTATATATTGAAAACAGTTTCGAAATAATATTTTTCATTTCATCTATCTTATTTACACTCGGTAGAGATACAATTTTAACACGAGTATAATGAGAACCTATATCGAATTTATTAGCCTCTTTTATGTTAGTAACATTATCGTATTTTTTGACTTTACCTGAAGAAAAATGCATTGTTATCTTTTCCTCATTGTAACCACTGTAAACAAATATAATTTCTTTCTTACTAGCTGTTTTTTCTGTTTCTTTAATCCACACTATTTTATTCCAGAAAGGGTTATTGGTTATTAAATCTAACATGACAGCTTTTTTTGTATTAACACTAGCAATATAGAAAGTACCTCCTATATCTTTTTTTGTTACAGTTTTAGTAATGGAAATTTTATTCACTATATTGTCTTTAAACAGATTCATAAATTCGTTAGATATTAATTCATGTTTTACAGTTTGTTCGTCCCATGAAAGAATATATTTGTTCTGTTTATTGGAAAGTTTTATATGTATATCTTTTTCCGGAAGATTCATCAATAAACATATACATTCATTATCCCATTTCATCCTGTTGATATTAGGTGATATTACCTGGGACTTTTGTAATACTTTACTGAATTTGTTGTTTAATACCACTAGTGGTATTTTGTCATATACATGCATTAAATCGAATATTCTTTCTAAATTTACATCCATATCGAATTTAACAGATAACATTGATGTGTATTTTTCAACTTCGAATTCTGAAACAAAAGGAACTTTTTTAATCTTTTCAAACTTCATTATTCTTTCTATTTCATCTTTTTGTTCCTTCATGAACATTTTGATGCGGTTCTGTATCTCGGTATTTAATTTATCTCTTGTGTCCCACAATCTTTGAAGTTCAAATTCATTAATGTTATCAAACTCTGGTATATTTCCCAATTCATCTATAATAACAAGTGAATAAAATGCAAAGTCCTGATCATTCAATTGAGGGTTGAATATTAGATACGGTATTAATACATCTTTCAAAGGGTCATTCCATGAACATGTTGTTTTTATTTTATTCCAGAAGTTTTCAAAACTTATTTGTTTCTCACTACGAATAAGGTCTATCAGGTTTTTCACTACGATATTAGATTTGGTTTCAAGATTCCACTCACCAAAGGGAAAACATAAAAATTCAGGTAGTGTTTTTAGATTATAAGCGATTCTGTTAATAACAGTTTCTTTGTTATCTAAATAAAACAGAGGAAACTTTTTATTATTAATATTAATATTAGTCATACTTTATTTCTTACAAACTTGTATTTTTTTCTTTAGTAAAGTTTTCTATAATGTATTTATAAAAATATGGAATAATATAATAACTAGTATTATGATTGATAATCTTGTTGAATATCTTCAAGATAATACTATATGTAGTTCTTTAAAATTTACAGGTGTATTTCCAGTTAAAGGGAAACAAGGTTTAGCAGGTGTGCTAAAACAAGATAATGGTGATATGGTTGTGTTTAAAATGTCAAACTATATTGATTATTTAATTCGACACGAGACTTTAATATTGAAAGGTTTACAGAATTGTGCAAAATGGTTACCACATATTCCTATGTATAAAGGAAGACTTGAGAATGTTCCATGTAAAATAAAAAATAGTATACGTGATAAAAATCCATTTCAAAAGGGTACGAACACTATAACAAAAGAATTATACTTAAGTGAATATATACCTAATAAAACAAATTTATATACATTCATACATGACTATATCGAACATACAGATGTTATTTTTTCTTGTGTGAAACAAGTGTTATTATCTTTAATAGTGCTCCAACAAAAAAAACAATTCACCCATTACGATTTACATCCTATGAACATATTAATATATAATAGTCCTAATAACGTAAATGATTGGTTTATATACAAGTTTTCATCTGAAAAACATTACGCTATACCTGTAAATGGGAGAATATCAAAGATTATAGATTTTGGATATTCTTATAGTTCAGATGTAAAAGGTAATCCTTTATGGTGTAACATGTCACATACACAATACGGATTTACAACATGTAATTTTGATTGGATTACCGATATCAAGATTTTACTCACTACCGTATCTAAAGAATTAATGAATTCACATCGACGTCATGAGGAAAAGGTAAAAAAATTTGATAAACTTGTTTCTAGTTTATTATTTCCATTACAAATCGATAAAAATAGTGGATGGGATAAAATACCATCACATGTTGATAAAAATGGCGCTTCTGAAAACATATTATCAGAGATTGAGAGTTGGAATATTTCAGGGATGAAAAAAAGTAAGTTATGGGAAAAATGGAATTTCATATGTTTTGATATTATACAATCTCTTATAATTCACCCTTTAGGACATTCAAAATTCTATGAAAAAGATGTACACAAATCTTTATATATGTTTTTCAATGAGTGGAACAAAATAGAAAACCAAATAACATCTACACATCTTCAATTATTTATGTTCAAAGAAATAGTCGATATTACTCGTAATAAAAGATATATGTACACAAATGATAATTATAGAAAAAGAGCAGTATCGGAATTCAAAAAAGATGTCACTCAGTGGGTAGATAAACAATTCAAATGGTTTAACGTGAACGGGATAGATTGGGAAAAATTGATGTGTTCTTTATGTATAATATCTAGATTTATAGAAACTAGATTGTACCAAAATATAAAAAAGGTTGAAGTCGTAAAGACTGAAAAGTATAAGGAATTACCGTTTAATGATTTATATGAGTTATATGAAATTATAGAAAGTGAAATCCCATATAATAGTTTTTACGGAGGTGATACAATGGTTGAAATAATAGATGTTGAAAAAGAATGTAAGAGTAGTCATTTAGTAACTATATCAAATGAAATACAGAAAACACCAAATCTTATCAAGAGTAATATGATCATGAAATCAATCAAATCAAAATCCAGTCATTATTACCTTTAATTGATTTTTCAGTTTTATACCGCCATACCATACTAAATACTTTTTTTATTAACCACCAACTAAATCTTATCACGTGTTTGTTGTAATAAAATGTTTTATAGTACATATACAAATAAAAAAGAACATAATAACTATACATTTTATTAATATATAGATTATTAATAAATGAATACTAATTCCAACGATAGTTTTATGAAAACTTCTATACAACGTAAAATGAATTATGATGTTCCTTTCTTCGCAACTGAATCATCAGTTACTAAAACACAAACAGATTTCGATTCTTTCCCTTACACTAGATGGTATAGAGGAGTTGCTGAAAGTTCAGAACCTATTATTATAGATAGAAAGGCTGGTTTTCGCCCACGTACGGATGAATGTTATGAAACTAAAACATGTCCTGAAAACGTCCAATCTGATTTATGTTTTCAATTCCCTTGTTCCACTGTTTTACCATGTCATTATGTAAAAGGAAAACCTAAATGTTTACCACTAAAATATGTTTAATGTAATTATAGTGTTTAATTTATAACC
>Ga0129351_1000814_pt1 | contig 12032 bp, 15 predicted proteins | sample CPBDNA_8_FD_94423 | JGI IMG/M metagenome (GOLD analysis project Ga0129351, IMG submission 94423) | Freshwater to marine salinity gradient microbial communities from Chesapeake Bay, USA - CPBay_Sum_27_0.2_DNA | ecosystem: Environmental > Aquatic > Marine > Coastal | place: USA: Chesapeake Bay... | reverse complement strand
TCATCCGACGATCCTGCTGGCTAGCTTGGTGTAGGGCGCACCCTCCACGACCTGCACATCAATGCCGTAGTTGGCCTTGAGCAGCTCGCAGCGCAAGCGGAATGCTGTCCAGCCCTTACCGCCCGCCACGCGGCGTTTGGTGCCATTTTTCCGCGTGATCGTTTTAGGCACCTGGCCCTTAATGTCTACGACCACGTATTTAGCCTGCTCGACATCGTAGTAGCGAAAATCCGCTGTGTATTTTCCAATCTTGCACCGCTCTACACGCGTTGGCCCAGTGGGTGCTGCTGCATACAGATCCCATGTGGGCTGTAGTTCGATCTCAGATATGAGACCCTGCCGCTGCTTGTCCAGCAGCTCCAGGTGATACCCAAGCTCTGCCCTACTGTCGTACGTAATACCTCTATAGGTCACTCGCCGCGATGGCATCCGCGTCCCTCCTTTCTCGTAGTGCCTGTAGGCCCTCGCGCAGTTGATTGCGCACCACCGCAATAGCCGCGCGATCAAACGCCTGCGGATCCAACTCCTCCCCATCCCTCGTCAGTTGCAGCCAGCCGCTGGGGGCAGAGGCGTCATACGCCCCCGCACCCCACATAGCCGCTGCACCGTGACGCATTGCTTCACATAGCGCATCGCGCACCTGCTCTACGCTCACCTCGTGATGCTCTGCCACCCTCTCCATCGCACGCCAAATCTGCATGATCAGAAGGGCAGATCATCGGGGTCAGCAGGATTGGACGTGTTGCTCTGCGGTATAGCCTGTGGCGCAAGATCCACCTCGGGCGGGGCGCCCTCAATGACCTCTGCAACGACTCGCTCCCAGGCACCCATCCTGCAGGTCTGGATGAATAGGGTAGTAGCGACCGCGTGCAGCTCCGTGGGCGTCACGTCGATCTCCTCTTCGGCCCATAGCTTGCGCGCCTCCCTCAGCGCGAACCCGTAGGTTGCGCTGATCTGGTAGGGGCTGGGCCTGCTCGTGGGGTGGGCAGACCCATTGGTGGAGGGGACAGGCGTGCCAGCGGAGGGGGCAGTTCCGCTGACACTACCTGCAGCGTGGTTTACGGGAGCAGCCACATCATCTAGTGTGACGCTCCACGTCTCCGTCCCACGTTTTCCGTTTTGCGCTACGGTGAGCTGAGTGATCGTGCACTCAACGCCACCTCGATCGTTTTTCGGGAGCGCTTGTATCTGCTGGTGCAGACTACCCTTTGAGTCGGTAAAGAATTTGAGGTTCGCATTGCCCTCCTGCCCTGCATGTTTGCACAGATAGAGCACCCAATGGTAGTTGCCCTTGCTGCCCATGCGGGGTGGGTTGGGTTCACCTGCGAACGGTAGATATAGGCGCACTGGGACGCCGACCTGGAATTCTAGAGTTTCCTCGTTGGCCATTCTTGTTACCTCATTATTAGGATTATTGTGATGATGATGACGGTGAGCGCAGCGGTGCCCATTGACCGATACTCGTGCTCGGTCATTGAGCGGCAGCGGACGCAGATTGGGCCAAACTTGCCTCTATTGCGTCACCGCACATGCTGCAGCTGTAGTAGTTGTAATCGCCCTGCGGTGAGCGGACGCCCACCAAGCGCATGGTGCCCTCGCAGTTGCTGCAAGGACGGAAGGTCGTTGACTGAGGTACAGATATTTTGTATATATACATACAGATACCCCCTGTGGGTGTTTAGGTAAGCGCGCTATCCGCCAAGATATTCCGCGCCTACTGTGTGTTTGTGAGGGTGGGTCTTTAGCGAGACTCACCCTCTTTTTATTTGACTTTTTGCTGCTCTTGTTGTAATTTACTTAACAGGTGTTGTTATTGTCAAGCAGAAAAATTAACGAAAGTATAATTTATGTCAAAAAAAACTGAGCCCATCGGCGTCCGATTTGCACCGCAAGTGCGTGAGGATTTGGAGCGCCTCGGCGTTATAATGGGCATAAGCGTTGCCGACATAGTTCGGTTAGCCGTCAAAGAGTATATTGACAAGCATATACAGACTGAGCCACCCGTTGATCGCATCGCAAGCGCGGTTGTCGCGCAGCTGATCTCAATGGGTGCCATAAATATACCTGCACAAAATAGCACTGTCAAGGAAGTTGTTGATGGCTGATAAACGCACTGAGCACATGATGATACGCATGACGCCCGCCATGAAGCAGGAGCTATCTGACGCGGCAGATAATTTGGGCTTAACGCGCACCAGTTACGTGCATATGGCTATTACGTATTACATGGCCATTACGCGCAATGGGGTCATCCCTACGCCACCACAGCGCATGGACAAAGCATAAGCCACAGCTTATATTTATAGTATTATCACGCCAGTACCTACGCGCTGTTAGCCTTTCACGGGTTAATGGCGCGTTTTTATTGGGCACCTCCCGCCCAATCAAGCTCATTCTCTGGGCATATCTCACCTAATCAAGCTCATTCCCTGGGCAACCTCGCTCTAATCAAGCTCATCTGCTGGGCACCCAAGCTCTAATCAGCCTCGCCGCCTGGGCAAATGCCCCCCAATCAACTTGGGCACATAGGCCCCTATCAAGTTGGTTTTACGCACGCGCACGCGCACGCGCGCCCAGGCGCGCACACACGCGCGGGCGGGCACGCGCCCGCGCGCGCGCACACGCGCGGGCATGGGCGGGCGCGCGTTTCATAGTGCGCTAGCATAGCGCGCTGCGCAAAAAAAAGCGCGCAACATGCAAAAAAAACTTGCGCTATAAGATAACATGTGTTATCGTTATGATAACAGCGCAATACAGCGCACTAAACAAAGGCGGATAGCAAATGTTGAGATTAAGAGAGTTAACACCCATTAGAGACGCGCGCGGGCGCTATACGGGGCGCTATGAGTACAAACTAAATCACGCGCTGCTAAATCGAATTGTCACGCATAGCACGATTGCGGGCGGGCTCATATCGGGCGCTTCAATAGCTATAGCGCTTTACATAGGGGGGTAAAAATGAAAACACTTTTAACGCCAGCACACGCAAATACAAAAATGGCAAAGGATCAGCGATTTGAAAGCGCTATTCTACATTTAGCACCCTATAAAACGCTAGATGGCCATAACACATGCGCCGCAGCGCACATGGACAACAGCGACATAGCGCGCTATAAACTAGAAAACAGCGACGAAAATATAGCCGTAATTTTTCGCGCGGATAAAGACGCGCCACTACCCTCTATGCTATGGGGGCGCGTAGTTATAGACGGCGATAAAAGCGACTTAAGGTTTTTGGATCCGCGCGGCGTCATTGTAGGGCTGCGCAGTAAAGGCAGCGCGAAAACAGAAAATAGGGAGTGTTGGCGCTATTGTCTAAACACCAGCGGGCGCGCAAAAATGCCAAGTATACAAGCGGCGCGCGTAGAAAAGACGCGTTTCTTTTTTGAAGATAGGTGCGCTTTTATTGCGCAGCTAGATAAAGAAATTAGCGCACTAGAGCGGCGCGCAGCGCGCAACAATAAACCATGTGCGCTGCGTTTAAATGGAACGTCGGATATACTTTGGGAACGCGTAGCGCCACAATTGTTCGAAAAATATGATAATATCCGCTTTTATGATTATACGAAAATACCTAAGCGAAAAAATTTACCTAGTAATTACAGCCTGACATACTCGCTGCAATATGTGCGCGCGTTCGACGGCAAAAAAATTTAATGGGAGTGTAAATCAATGATACACGAACATTGGCTTTTAGATGACGCTATACTACGCACCGAGCTACTAGCGCTTGCAGTGGTTGGGCTGCTTGTGTTTTTGGATAAGCGCAAGCGCGCGAAAAAGGAAAGCGCGCGTCGTAGGTATTTACGCGCTTGGATGAACTCGAATTTACACGTTTAAAGAAAGGGCGAAAAATGGCAAATATACTTATAGCGTGTGAACGATCTGGCAAAGTTAGGGATGCATTTAGAAGACTAGGACATAACGCTTGGTCGTGCGATATCGAGCCCGCAGATGATGGCAGTAAGTATCATATTCAAAGGGATGCCTTAAGCGTTATATTAGGACATAAATGGGCAAGTGCACATGGTTGGGATGCGCTGATAGCTTTCCCACCTTGCACACACCTTGCCAGTAGTGGTGCGCGCTGGTTTCCAGAAAAGCGCGCCGATGGGCGCCAGCAACAAGCTATAGACTTTTTTATGGCGCTAGTAGATGCGCCTATAAAGCATATAGCTGTTGAGAATCCAGTCGGGATTATGTCGACGGAGTATCGCAAACCGTCGCAAATTATCCAGCCGTGGCAATACGGGCATGGCGAAACAAAGGCCACTTGCTTGTGGCTAAAAAACTTGCCCAAGCTGCAGCCCACAGAGATAGTCGATGGTAGAGAGCAGCGCATTTGGAAGATGGGTCCAAGTGCTGACAGAGCCAAAAAACGGAGCGAAACATATGATGGCATTGCGCGCGCCATGGCAGCGCAATGGCATAAAGCAATAAAATAAACGCAGCACACAGCAGTAATAAAGCGCGCCCCTAGTCAATCGGCTGGGGGCGCTTTTTTGTGCGCGCTAGCGATGCGCGCTGCGCAACATGCGCAAGGGGGGGGATAGTGCGCGGGCTGCGATATCGAGCTTGGGGTAGATAGTGAGCTTGGGATAGCGTTACCGAACCCGCTCTAATCGATCCCATCGCTATATAGATACGCGCGCGTTCAGCGCAAGCGCGCGCCAGAGGGGCGCTCGACAGCTATACACGCGCGCCCTCATACGCCTATTTTTATACTAACGATAATCCCCCTTATAGTTAGTTAAAAGCGCATTATATACGCGCATTGGTGATACATGGCGCTATAAGGCGCTGTAAGCCATTCTGGCGGCCTATAGACCGCCTGGGCCCCTCAGTAGTGCTGTAAATGGCGATAGGGCGTCTATGGGGCGTTATAGGCGCTTGTGCGCGCTGTTCAGTAGTTTGGCGCTCCGTGCAGTGCTTATTTGGGCAGTATGGTGCACATTTGGGCAGGTGAAGCGATCGGCCCCCCCAGGGTGGAGTGGGGATGCGTATATACTCGCACCCACATTGCGCAAGCACCACATTGCGCGGATCCCGCAAGCGCCCCGAGCGCCCCCCACACGCTACAAACAAAAACGCGCGTCCCGTGCTGTAGCACGTACGCGCCATATGGCCCTTCGGTTGTCTCGACAGGAGGAGACGCAGAGAGGTCTAACCCTCCCCGCTGTATGCGTGCAGGAAGGGGTAGTCATCTCTGCGTTTATGGCCCTTTCGGAGCCCGACTATCGTCAACGCACGCAGCGAGGTGTCCACTGCGATCTGGGATCTACTGTATCTAGGCTATGACACCAGCCGCACCAGTCTTGCCGCTCATCCCGTTATGCCACGGCTGTCTCTTCGCTGGACCCTTTGGTAGAGACCCTACATCCTCGCGCGGCCAAAGTGTTTGCCCCAATGCCAACCCGCGCAAGAACTACTGCAAACGAAGGCCAAAACATCCGCTTGTGACGGATTGCCTTGACCCTCGTTTTTGCTTCGTAGTGGTTGCAAGAACTACTTCTCTATAAATATAAGCACACCCTGTAATAAAACAAGGCCCCCCCTGGGCATTTTTAAAACGTAAGTAGTTGTTATTAAATAGGTAGGGAAGAAAAAAAGTGCGGGAAAATAGCGCGTGTATTACGTAATTACCCGCACTTTCTTTAATCGTAAGATGTTGTCATGCATAAAGTTAAGGGAGTGAACCGACAGACCCCCCCCTTGTTTTATTACACCCCCCCTTATATTTATTATGTAAAGTTGATGAGCTTTTTAGAAGAAGCTCAAAATTTTTATTAACACTACACGTTATGCCCCCACAAAAACGAACAGAACTAACGGAGCAGCAGAAAAAAGCAGCGGACCTCTACGTCCTCGACACCTTTGCGCGCAAGCAAAAGACGCACAAGAGCTACATCGCGCAGAAGGTAGGCGTTAAGGAGGATACGGTAGTCAAGTGGTTTATGCGCTCTGAGCCGTTCAAAGAATATGTCAGCCAAGAGCTAGCGCGCATTAAAGACAACTTTAACGACCTGCCGATGGCCATGCGCCGCACGCGCATCCAGCGCCTCACAGACCTCTACGACACGATCGAGGATAGGCGCGTGGACCTAAAGATCAAGGTCCTGCGTGAGATCCGCGAAGAGGTGGGCGATCACAAGGTGCACGTTGAGGTGGAGCATAAGGGTAACGTGGCTGTGGCCATTCCGCCTCGCCCCGACTCTTACGAGGAGTGGTTAGAGCAAAATAAACTAGCGCAGCAGGCAGTTGATGCTGATTGGGAGGAGACCAATGGCCAGCAAGCCCTTTTGGGACAAATCGAACCCCAAGCCCAAGTCGAAGCGGTCCAAGCTAACGCCTAAACAAAAAGCTGCCGCCAAAGCGCGCGCTAAAAAAGCAGGACGCCCCTATCCCAATTTAGTGGATAACGCCGCTGTAGCGCGTAAGAAAAAGAGCAAATGAACCAAAGACCTTCTCGCATCGCAACATTGATGCGCTTGTTTTCCTATCAACCTCCTGCTGGTATGGGTGATAACCAAGAGGTGGGGCAGGCTCTAGCAGGTTTAGCTGATAAAGTGAGGCCGCAGGGAGCTAATAATATGCTGGAAGAGTTTGCAAACCTCCCAGGATATGCCTTGGCCAATACGATTGATGCGGCAGGTGTGGCGGTGCAGCCAGAGATGGTAGTCTCAGCATTAAAGCAATTGGCGTCTGACCCCACGTCAGCGATAGAAGGCGCAAAAGATTTTGCCAGTGAAGTAGCTCAACGCCCGATTGCTATAGCAGAGCAGATGAGCATAGGTGATCTTTTGGCGCCTGGTTTAGGTGCTATGCTACCTAAAGGCTCAAATAAATTATTAAAAAATTTAAGTGCGCGGTCTAAAAAGTTAATGCAGGAGCAATTAGATCGTGGTGAGGTGCTAGGTGCGCTGGAGCGTGGGCGACTGAAAGAAGAACAAAGAAAATATGCAGGTGTAAACGTTAAATTTGCTGAATTAGAAAATCAAAAAAACAGAATGTTACAAGATGCTCGGCAAATTATTAAAGATAGAAAAGAAGGTAAAATAGCAAAAGAAGAAGCGGATAATTGGATAAAAGAAAATTACACTAAATATCAAGATTTTAAAGAACAATTAAGTGCTTTAGCCACAAAAAAAGATCGATTTCGTAAAGCCTTAGAACAAGATCAAAATTTTACCAATCTAGACGATGTTGAAAAGGCGCGTCTTGACCGTGCCGTGCAACAGGGCTTTAACATTGACGCATTTCACGGTACCAAAGGCGACATTGAGTCGTTTGATCCAGGCTTGTTGGGCGCGACAACAGGTGCGCCGAGTGCGCGCCGTGGCTTTTTCTTTAGTGCCGATCCTGAGACGGCAAATTACTATGCGCGCGCAGCAGAAGGGTATAATTTGGGTAGGAGTGACCAGATTCGGGAAGCAATAAATCTTGCAGAAAAAGAAATACAAAAAGTCAACTTAGAGGCAGCAAAAATTGATATTGAAGCACGAAAAAAGGCAGGATATTACGAAAAGCTAAATGATCTTGTAAATAAAGAGCGCGCAGGTGAACTTTTAAATTTTGAACGCCAGAATAAAATGGAGGAATTGGATAGGCAAATGGCAGCAGAAATTGCCAAAAATCCAGCCTATTTAGAAGCAAAAGCTAAAGCCGATCAACTTAGCAAGGATCGAGCTAACATACCTTCCGATTATGGCATGAATATAATGCCCATCAAGCTACGCCTACAGAATCCACTGGAATACGACTTTGGCGGCCAGTCTTACCGCGAAGTGTCCTACCACGACTTGCTCAAGCAAGCGCAGGAGGCAGGCAACGATGGTGCCATATTCCGCAATACAACAGACGGCGGTGGTGTGACGGACATATACGTTGTGTTTGAGCCAGAACAAATAAGAAGTCGTTTTGCTATGTTTGATCCAGAAAAAACAGGATCTAAAGACATACTTGCTTCTGCTCCTCCTGTTTTATTCCCACTTGGCGTAGGTGCAGCAGCAGCGTCTTACAACGTAAATCAGCAGCAGTAAATGAGCATAGCGAGCCCCACGCCTGTCATATGGACACCACAGATTGGCCCCCAAGAGGAGGCCATCCGCACTGCGGGATTTGTGGACGAACTCCTATATGGCGGCGCAGCGGGGGGAGGGTAAGACGGCATGGCTCATCGGAGATTACGCAGCAGACATTGATCAAGGATCTGATTGGGTGGGCGTGCTCTTTCGCCGTTCGTATCCCGAGTTGGACGATATCATTGCTCAGACGCACGAGTTCTACCCTCAGTTAGGCGGTGAGTATAAGGTTGGCGCGCACGAGTGGCACTTTAAGACAGGCGCAATCCTACGCCTGCGCCACGCGGAAAATGAGCTTGACTTCCCACGCTACCAAGGATGGTCCTTGTCATGGGTAGGGTTTGACGAACTTACTAACTGGTCCGACCTCAAGTTTTACCAAATGATGAAGTCGCGCCTGCGCGGGCCTGCCAAACGCAAGCGCTTCCGCTGCACGGCAAACCCTGGTGGGGTAGGCCATGATGCAGTTAAGCAATATTTCATCAATGCGGGCCCACCCCGCACGCTGATACACGGCGATAACGGCGCAACGCGGATGTTTATCCCAGCGCGCGTGCAGGACAACAAGATCCTCATGCAGAATGATCCCGACTACGTGGATCGCCTGCGCGAGGTGGGTGACCCCGATTTGGTTCGGGCGTGGCTTGAGGGGGACTGGGACAGCATCGTTGGTGCCTACTTTTCCCTGTGGACTAAGGACGTGCAGGTTCCTTCGTTTGTGATACCCGAGCATTGGCCTTTGATTGGCGCGCTTGATTACGGCGAGAGTGCTCCCAGCGCGTTTCTGCTCGCCACAACAGACTACGATGGCAATGTATACGTCATCGCAGAATACTACCAGGGCAATGCCACAGCATCGCAGCACGCCTACGAGATTAACAAGCTCATAGAGACCTGCCCCTTTACGGGTGGACGTAGGCCAAGCGTTATCGTGTGTGACCCGAGCATGTTTGTGCGCAGGCGCCTATCCGAAGTGATCAATAACTCACCTGCCGACATCTTCCGACAGAACGGCCTGTATCTAACGCGCGGCGCTAACGAGCGCATAGCTGGATGGCGGGTAGTTAATGACGCATTACTCAAGCAACGAGTATATGCCTTTGCAGGCTGGACCGACAACCTATGTCGCACCATGCCAAGCCTGCCTCGCGATCGACGCAACCCCGAAGACGTTGATACCAAGAGCGAAGATCACGCGGCAGATGCCCTGCGATACTTGATGATGTATGCGTATCGAGCTAGGGAACCTAAGAAGGCAAGCAACAAAGACCATAAGCTGGGCGCCAATGTCATCAACTCGCTCAAAAAGAAAAAACGCGGCGCACGATACGCCGCTTGAGTTTAGACCCCGAGGCCCTATGTTGGGCCAAATAGGAAAAAATGCAAGAAAAAGAGATACAAAAGTGGAAGCGCGAGCGAGAAATCGCTAAACGCTACATGGCTCCCAAGCATCGCCTATGGCGCAGGCTGCTCAAGGCGTATCGCATGGAGTATGAGCATTTGGGCGTTGATGAGGTAGTGCGCATCTCGCGTTTTTACCCACTGACGCGCCAACTTTTGGCGTCCATCTCTTTTCGCTATCCGCACATCATGGCCACGGTGGATAATCCTGTAGTGCGGGACCATGCTGAGATCATTGCATCCACTGCCAATGCGGCTAACCGCGTGATGGACGTGCGCCCCGAAGTGCAGCAGGCGCTCTTTGATGCGCTGTATTGTTATCTGGGCTGGCTAAAGTTTGACTACAATCCTGCGGGCAATGATGACATCATCGCGCCCTATGTCACGTCAGACACCATGGCCAACGACATGGTATCCGTGCGCCGCGTATCGCCATTCAATGTCTACATTGATCCGCTGACCCCTCCGCACAAGTTGCACGAGGCGCGCTATATCATGGAGGACATGATTGTGCCGCTGGAGTTTGTGCGCAAAGATCCGCGCTTTGATCGATACAAGAATAAGATCAAGCCGATTGTGCGCGAGGATCGCGATGAGATGCTCAACAACCTGCAAGAATCACCCATGACGCAGGATGAGCGCGAGGCATACACCGAAGCCCAAGAGAATGGCGAGATGGTGATGCTGACGGAGGTGCATGACCGCATCCACGGCAAGCGCGTTACGTTTGCGCGCGGCATCGACGAGCCTGTAGAAGAGATTGACCATCCATTCTTAGAGATGGACCCCATCACCATTCCCGACCCCATAACGGGCGAGCCCCTTATGACGGGGGAGATGGTGCCCACGGGTGCATGGCTGGTCAAGGGCGGGTTCCCATATCACCCAATCCAGTTTGACCTGCACGATGGCACGGACGGCCCAATGGGCCTGCCCATGATGGGCTACGTGGAAGATCAGCAGAAGATCCAAGTGGAAAGCATCTCGCGCCGCGCGGATCTACTCAAGCGCTACCCTCGATTGCTGTTGGGACAGAAGTCTGAGCGCGATGAGAACGAAATCGTAGCAGAGCAGATTGAAGAGGCTAAGGATGGCACGATCCTTTGGGTCAACGATGTCAACAACGCCTTCCGCGAGATGCAGATGGGCAACGTCCCACAAGATCAACTGCTTATAGACCGCTCGGCCAAGGAAGAAGAGGAGAGCATCCTCAACGTCTCGGGTGTGGCGCTAGCTGGTTCGGGTAAGATGACGGCTACGCAGAGCTCGCTGGTGGCATCCTTTGGACAGCTCAATCGTGAGTGGCTGCAGGATAGCGTCTCGCGCGCCTATGAGACCATCGCACATAACACGCTGCGCATCATGTCAGATCCGCGCTATACGCCCGAGGAGTTTATCGTTGAGGTGAGCGTAGGCGATCAGCGCTACCAGCAGGTGATACAGTCTGACATCCTCAAGGTGCCGTTTCGGATAAACATTGAGGCAAACTCCATGCGCCCCCTCTTTGAACAGATGGAGCGCGAGGATACGCTCGCTCTGGTTAATACGTTGGCTAACAGGCCAGAGGTTAATCAGATGGAGCTGATCAAGATGGTCTTGCGCACCTTTAAGGTGTCTGACCCCGATAAGCTGATAGGGCAAGGTGAGCGCGCTACGTCTGTCCGCAAGGCGCAGTTAGAAAACCAATTTATGGCAGCGCGCTTACAGGATCCTGGAGTGCTACCTACCGATGACCATCAAGCCGAATTGCAAGCACACCAGCAAGCCCAGCAAGACCCAGCCGTCACGCAGTTCTTGCAACAGGCCATGCAGGTCAACCCACAAGCCGTGCAGCAGTTCCAGCAGATCATGCAGGTGCACATGCAGCAGCACCAGCAGTTCCTGCAGCAGGGAGCGCGCGCAGGTGGCGGAACGGCAAAAGCCATCCCATCAGTAAACGATATCAATGGCCAGGTCCAGGCGATAGAAAGCACCGTGCGATCTAACGCCCAGCGTGTATCGCAAGCCGTATCCGCAGCAGATCCAAACCAAAACTAAATCATGCCCATATACGATTACGCTTGTAGTGCCTGCGGGCACAAGGAGCCCGATCTGTACTTCTCCTTGAGTGAACTGCCCAAGGTGCGTGCGTGCGGATCGTGTGGCAAGAAAAAGAGCACTCAGCATTTTGCGGGTGTAAAGCGACTGGGTCAGATTACCAGCGCCGCGTCCATGTATGGCGTGTGGCAACCTGCCGTTGGTCGCGTCTTCAATAGCTACGAAGAGAAGAAGAAGTACTTAAAAGAGCACAATCTGATAGAAACGAATGACCCCATAAAAGGCAGTCGATCCAAGCGGAGAGAAGAGCCTACAGTTGGGTTAGATAGAGCATCTTGGACAGAACGTCCACAGGATGCGCGGATGTAAACCACATAGGAGGCAACCTATACTATGAGCGAAATCACAACAGAGGACTCCATCAGCGTAGACGATGCACCCTCTTCGACTCCCAGTGAAGAATCCACGCCAGATTTTGGCGCCGATTTAGACGGGGACACTCGAGGCGAGAGC
>Ga0129351_1000812_pt1 | contig 12041 bp, 12 predicted proteins | sample CPBDNA_8_FD_94423 | JGI IMG/M metagenome (GOLD analysis project Ga0129351, IMG submission 94423) | Freshwater to marine salinity gradient microbial communities from Chesapeake Bay, USA - CPBay_Sum_27_0.2_DNA | ecosystem: Environmental > Aquatic > Marine > Coastal | place: USA: Chesapeake Bay... | reverse complement strand
ACCAATGCTCTAAAATCAACGTCGTTTTCTAAGAAGTATCTCATTAACATGTATATGATTAATGATTTGCCGGAACCTGTCGGTGATATTAAAATACATCTACTATTCTGCGCTGCATGTATAAAAGCATCTAACTGATAATCTCTTGGATTAATAGGTTTACCTTTAATAGTAATAGATAGTTTGTCTATAAAATCTTTTAGTTCATCCTTTTCTTCAATTACAGGTTTTAAAGAACTATCTATTTCTAATTCGTAACCACGTTCATAACAAAACTCTGCAACTCTTTTTAATAAACCATAGGGAATAGTTTGTGAACGTGAATCGTACAAACGTATTTTACCGTCCCAAAGCTTGTTTCGAAAAGCGGGCATAAATTTGTATCCCTCCGCATAGAACGTAAAGTATTCTGACAACTCCATCAATATTCCTGAGTCATCACATCTAAGTAAAACCTTAGACTCATCTTTTTTGTATGCTTTAATCATTCAATGTTTCTACCCATTGTTTACCACGTTTACCTTCATAGCATTTTAATCTTACTAGCATTTTTGGATTGTGACTTTTTATTTTTTCAAGCCACCAATCAAATGGCTTTACAGTACAATGCGCGTTTTCACCAGTGCTTAAATGGGTTACTGCTGGTATTACGCATATGCCTATGTAAACAAATTTATTGGCGTGTTTAAATTTATAAGAAAGTATTTCATCTATTTCATCTTCTGGTATATGTTCCATAACATCAGTCGAAAATATACCATCGAAATTAGTGCTAGGTAGTGTGTTAAATTTTTCTATGGCTGGATCGTATAAAGTAGGCATAACACCAAATTTTTTTTCTACGCTTTTATCTTTATATCTTATACCTTTTCCACAACCAAAATCTAAAAGTGTTTTTGTTGAAGTCCTATTTATCAATTCAGCGATTTCTTCTACTCGTGTATCAGTTAGCGAATTACCATAACCTTTATGTTGGTCATGATGTATTTTATATAAATTTACCTTAGAATTTTTCATTACATTCCAGAAGTAAACTTCTTAAAGTCTAAAATATTTTTCACGTGGGTGTGCCTCCATCTAATGTTACCCATTATTTCTTCAAGGGTTTCAATTACTGTTTTATGATAATCGATCTGTGCTTTTATTTTTACAAGATCTTCATCAGTATCGTAATACATATCCATGTCGCTTTTTAATGGTTTAGTCATACCATCGAATGGATCGTATTTCCAATTACGTTTATCCATATCTTGTTGCGTCATCTTTCCATTATAATAAAGCCACTTATCTTTTTTAGTAGCATCTAACTCCATTTCTTTTTTCTTTAGTTGGAGTTTTGCCATTGAATATAATTCAAGATATTTGGCGTGTAATTTAGAAGACTTTAAAGTTTCTTCGTCAAGGCATACGTCATCGATAACGACGTCCTTTTTCCACATAATTAAAATTTCATCAAGTGTCATAATATAATTATTTATTCTTATTTAATAATACTAAATGCGTTATATCTAAATGTTACGTCTGCTTGCAAATATTCTACATCTGTTAATTGTGTACTAAAATCAACACCACCCAATGACGTAGGAAATGCATCTCTAAATTGAAATTGTTTATTTACGTTGTTATGACTCGATAATACTGATAAAATAATATCATGCCTTTCACCTTTTGATTCGCTATTGCGTTTTATCCAATCAAAAATTTCAGTGTAGTTTTTCATATCTTCATCGATTACAAATCTAAGACTCAATGAATCGTATTGAATCGTTTCACTCGGTTGATATGTAATTGTGTTACGAAAATCTTGTTGAACTTCGGAGGATGACACAGTAGGTATACCAAACGATGTACAAAGTATTCGATGTTTGCAAACTTTTCCCTATTAATAGTTAACTTGAACCCCGTAGGAGAAAGCATATTAATATTACTTGTTAAATTAGATCCGCTCATATATCTATTTATAACGAAAAAAAGAGGAGTTCCGAAGAACTCCTCTTAAGTTAAAGGTTATGAACCTAATTAGGTTTGTAATCCTACGTTGATGTTCTTCACACGGAATGAACGGTAGTAAGGATTGTTTGTACCTAATCCATCAACAGCTTGTGTCAATGGGTTTCCTACAAGACCGTAACGAGTCTTGAATGCGATCTTCGGCTGGAAAGTATTCTCACCAACTGCACGTACCATTGTTAATGGAACGTATGGGCAGTAGAATAAACCTGCGTCGTATGCGTTAGCACCTTTATAACCAACTGTAGCATAGTCAGTTGTTGCATAAGGGTCGATGTACACTTTAAGAGCACCGTTAAGAGTACCAGCAAATGTGTTACCAGTTGCGTCTACATTCAAGTCAGCTCCTCCGAATTCGATCTTACCAGCAGCAGCTAGGGCTGAAGCTACGTTTGAAGAACAGATAACAAAGTTACCTTTTCCACGACGTGTTTCAGTAGCAATCTTATTGGCTTCTTGCTCGATTTGGAAGACAAGAGACTGGAATTTTTCAACTGCCCAGCGGCCATCAGCGTCAGCTACAAGGTCGAAGGCTTCTGTTGAACCAACACCACCAACTTTACCTGTTGTAACGATAGAGCGGATAACTTCACGGTTGATTTCACCAAGAATTTCACCAGACAAGATGTTAGCCAATTCTGATTCAGCGTCAAGGCCGTGAACAGCTTTAAGATCTTGTGCAAGCTCCATTGAGTATTCAGCTTTCAACTGACGAGTTTTCGCAGTTACAGTTGATTTCTCGATAGTGAATCCCATTTCGTTGATTCCAGTAGCAGATTCAGCAGTACCAGTAGTAATACCACCAGCTGTTGCGATACCTGAACCAGGTGAATCAAATAGACCACCAGCTTGTTGTGTAGTTGGAGAATCACCAGAGAAGTCTGTGATTGGCTCGTTAACAAAAGCTTCTGCGTCGCCTGATACGATTGGTGTACCATCGCCAAAACGTGCTTTCATTGCGAAGATAAGGCCAGTTGGTCCAGACATTGGCTGAACACCAGCAACATCATAAGCGATGAGGTTAGGCATTGCACGACGTACAAGTGAGATAAGAATCGGATCAAAAGAATTTGTTCCGCTAAAACCAGCAGCTGCAGCATTCATTTGCGCATCTTCTGTTAAAGAAAAGCTAGAGTGTGCGTTTTGTTCCTTAAGAGCAGCTTCAGTGTTCTCAAGTAACTTAGCAGTAACAGCTTTCTTGTAGCTATCTGTGATAGCTGGAGCATCAGCGTGTTCTAACACGGGTGCCCACTTTTTGATTTCATTTTCTGCGTTTAACATTTTTAAATATTTCCTTATTTAGTTGTTAGAATTATTGTTTTGGGTTATTTGAAACGAGAAAGGTGTTTAACATATTTTGCCATATCTTTAGGAAGCTTAGCTTCTTCAGATACTTCACCTTCTACGATTGTTTTTACTTCAGTTTGTGCGGTTTCTTCCGACTCTGAAAGTGTTTCTGTTGTTGTTTCTGACTCTTTAAAGAATCCTTCTTTGATAGTTGCTACTTTTGCTGCAAAAGTTTCTGCATCAACATATTCAGCTTCTTCAACGAGTGAAGCAAGTTTACCTGCTTGTGTAGATGCTAAATCAACAGATGCTTCAGCGATAATTTTTTCACGCTGTAAAAGTTCAACTTGACTTGCAAGTTCTGCTTTTTCAGCTTCAGCACTAGCGAGAGATTCTTTAATTTCAGTAACCTGTTCTGCAAGTTCATCTACAAGATCAACTTTAGATTCAGGAACTTCAATATAATGTTCAGTGAATACACCTTGTAGTGCATGCATGAAGTTTTCTGTAATCTCTGTGCGTAGTTTATTATCAACAAACTCTTGATTTTCTTCAATCCAAGATTCAACTACAAATGCCAAGTAATCATCGATTTTTTCAACAAGTGACTCACGAACGTAAGCAACTTCTTCTTGTAAATCTTCTGAGTATTGAGCATCAAGTTCTTCTTTGATTGTTTGTACTTTATTAGCAACAGCGGCTTCAAATAAGATAGAAGCTTTTGCTTTGAAGTCTTCAGTCAATTCTTGGTCTGAATCTGCAAGAACTTTAAGGTCGTCAGCAAATAAATCTGCTTCAGTTTCTTCCTTAACGCTTTCACAGTGAGATGATTTAATCATCTTATAAGAAGCCATAAGATCGTCCTTCTTCATTGCCTTAAGTTGACCATACATCGCATTGATGATGTCAGCTTTAGTCGTAGGAACTTCGACTTCGTCTTCTTCTTCAGACATATTAACAGCTTTATAAGCTGAAACAAGCTCTGTCTTTTTCATACCTTTTAATGTATCAAAACTAGCAGCTAGATAACCAGCTTTAGTTTGCATTTCAGGTAATTCTTCTTCTTCATCTTCATCAGACTCTTCTTCATCGGAATGTTCGCCTTCTTCAACTTCTTCTTCGTCCTCATCTTCATGAGCACCTTCAGAAACTTCTTCTTCGACTTCTTCCTCTGAATCTTCTTCGTCTTCTTCAGATACTTTAGCTTCTTCTAATTCTTCGTCGTCATCGTCTTCTTCAGAAACTTCTTCCTCCTCTTCGGAGTCTTCCGCTTCGGTTTTCTTCTTAGCTTCACCAAGAAGAACGTCTAAGACTGCATTAGATAAAGGCTGTTGTTCTTCAGCAACTTCAATCTCCTCAGAAACTTCTTCAGTTGATTCCTCAACTGTTTCTTCTGTTTCTTCAGCTTCAAGCTCCTGGTTCTCAACAAGGTCTTTTTCTTCTACATCTTCGACAATTTGGTCTTCGATTTCGTTTGACATATATTAAGTTTCCTTATATTTTGAATTAGAGTTTGGAGAGGAAATCGCTAAAGATTCTTTCTTGAGCTTCGCTAATGCGACCCATAGGAACCTTTTTAATTTCAGTCTCATATTCTTCAATTTGTTGAGGTTTTAGAATTCCATTTTCCCAAATCCATTCGACACCTTCCATTATGCCTTCTACGAAAGCAGATGGTGCACTCGGATCTTGGACAATGTCAACAGTTGCAAGAACGAAATCGTCCTTAACATATGTTTTACCTTCTTTCTGTTCAACAGTACCCATACCACGACTCGAAACGCCTAACTTGCACCCGCCTTCGACGAGTCCTTTCACGATTTTACCCATAGGTGTATCTAAGATAAGCGCTCTTCCAACAACATCGTTACCTTCCCATTTGAGATCGGTAATTCTGTGTGAAACTTTGTCTAAGTTAATCTGTGGCCCATCAGGGTGATTCAATTCACCAACGGCTCGTCCAGTTTTAACTTGTTCCGAAACGTATTTTTTTGTAGCTTCTGCTAATACTTCTTTCGGATAAATTCTTTTATTGCGGTTCATTTTTTCCGCTTGCATGAATACACCTTCGATAAAAGTATCTTTTTTACCGTTTTTCTCTTCAGTAATGTACTCAAGTTTTTCTAAATGTTCTGTTATTAACTTCATTTTTCTTTCGCTTTGTTGAAAATTTCTGATGTTAGTCCTACTTTACGTATTTCAAGAGCATCATCTAATTTTTCACGCATAGATTCTCCAAAAGCTTTTGCAGAACCTAATTTGTCGTTTTTAACAATATTGTTAAATATTTTTTGTGCTTTATCACTCATAATTCTATTTATAATATTTCAGTTTTTAAAAAGATTTAAAATCCGATTTCGTCCCCTCCATCGTCTTCAGCACCTTTTTCATCTTCTATTTCAGTATCCATTTGTGCCATATCTTCATCAGTTTGTTTTAATATCTGCTGACGGATATATTTCTTAGACACAAATCCTTTATCAATTAAATCATCCATTTGTTGAGCCATTTCTATACGCTCTCTCATAATTTCAAATTCTTTTAATTCTGAAAAATAGTTATCTTCTAAAAAGTCTACATTAATAGTCTCTTCTATATCATTCCAATCTTTTTCTGTGATAACACCTTTTAGAATTAATTGAATTCTTAACGCATCAATTATCATAAAAGAGAATTTTTTACGTAAACGATCTACGAACTTTTGGAATTTGACCTCTTCACGAGAAATTTCACTAGCTCTACCTACACTAAATTGAGACTCTTGTTCTAATCTTGCTAAAGGAACATTTAAAGAACGATAAAGTTTTTTCTGGAAAAATTGTACATCCTCGATCTGACCAAGGTTTTCTCCACCACCTAATGTAGTAATTTCAGTTCCTCTACCACCTTCTCTTCGTGGCAAATAAAAGTCTTCTAACATAGACATGTGTCGTCTATCGTCAGATATTTCACCACTCGATGCATCATACACTAATTTGTTTCTATATCTTGAAACAACTTGTTGTACATATTCTTCTGCTTTACCCTTTGGTAAGTTACCAACATCTATATAAAAAATTCTACGTTCAGGTGCACGTGATACACGATAAACTACTAATGAATCTTCCATATAACGAAGTTGATTTACCAACTTCATTGATTTGTGTAAGTGTCCAATAACACGCGTTTTTGATGAATCGAATAATCCAGAATTACACTGAATTACAGCATCTTTAGCCAATTTAATGCCTTGTGTTTTATCAACATTCTTATCATTAATACTTGGTGAATAAACATAATATTCGTCTACTAATTTTTCATACTCAACACCAGTTTTTTTATCAGTTACTTTTTGTACTTCTCTAACTTTACTTATGTGTGTTGGTTCGATTGGTCTAAGTTCGGTAATTCCTTTTTGAGGATTTTTATCATCAATAATCACATGAAAATAAATTCTTCCATCGACATACCAATCTCTAAAATATTGAGCAGCGTTATGATTAAATTTGTATAATTGTAAAATTCTATTAAATTCATTAATGATTTCTTTACGAACCTTTGTAGGTTGATTTAAATCTTCTAAATGAATATCTATTGGAGAAGATGTATCTCCTGACGCTATAGCTCCATCAACAATATCATTAATTGCCGCATCACATTCCGGCTGATTTGCTGCTTCTCTATAACTAATGATTAAGTCGTGATCTGATGCACGTTCTGTTCCTGATAAGTCAACATATTGACCATAGTAACCTCCGCCAACAGCGACAGTTGTTCCACCTTCGTTATCCCTTTGAGGGATAGGCGAAACTATTTTTGGCTCAGCTTGTGCTGCAACCTTTTTTGTGATTTCATATCCGAATAATTCCATAATAATTTTATTTATATCACAATATGCGGAGGGGATTGGACCCTCCGCTTATTGGATAATTCTTTAAGCTTTTAATTAAAAACTATGAAGTTGTATTAGATTCCCAGTACTGATATGCTAGCTCAACAGTGAATTCTTCAACTGCATCGTTAGTATCGTAACTTAAATCAATAGCAGAAATATTCACTGGATATGCTCCACGAATATCGTACTTTTTAGTTACGTTATTACCACGATCTAATTGTTCAACTGACATGTCTGCCATGTAATCGTTAGGGTTTAATAGTCCTTCGTTATTAACGTGCTCATTAATGCCATTCATCCAGCGTTCAAACGCGTTACGAATTTCCATTCCTGTGTCGTTAATAATTGTGATTGTCCAGTTTTCAAATGTACGATCACCTGCTATTTTCAACTGACGTCCGCGAAATGGAACATCAAGTTGAGCGATTACACTCGCAGGTAATTGAGCTGCCTTACATAAAAATGAAGTTAGCTCAGAATCTCCTGCAGCATACGCGGGATAGTTGACAGTTGCTACGAATAAATTCGGTCTAGCACCACCGCCTATAAGTTTTGATTTAAAATCGTCTACTCCTAAAATTGCCATAATGGTTTTACCTTTCTAATAGTTATTTATAATTATTTACCAATTACTTCAGAAAACTCTATACCAGTTCTTGTGGCAATAAAGTTAAGAGTGATGAAATTAATAGAACGTGCAGGTTTAACATAGATATCAGCCACGAATTGGTTGGTATCGATGATGTTACCTGTGTTATTTGTTTCGTCACAAATAACAGCAAAGTCTGTAATACCACGACGACCTTTCACTTCACGAAGGAATGGTTCTGTCATATTACGGAACATTGCCCGTGTAAATTCATCATTGAACTCGAATAATTGGAACTTCGCTGCTGTTGCAATTGCTTTTTCAATAGTAATGAACAAGCGGCGAACGTTAATACGATCAAACGCTGAAGGTTTTGCCAAAGCTGTTTTATCACCAAATAGTACTGTTCCCTGTCCTGGGAAAGAAACTAATGGATTGACACGTGCTTTATACAAAGTATCGCGTTGTGCTGCGGTTGGATTATAAGCAAGTTTAATTACGCTACGTAATTGACCACGATTAAATCCAGCTGGTGAGAACCAAGGATCTGCAACGTCGTCTGTATAAGCACCTAAACCAGCAACTAAACCAGCTGCACCAGTGAAACGGTTTTTATCGTTGTATTTGTCATAAATCATAACAGAAGCACTATCTAATACACCATAAGATGATGAATTAATAGAATCTGCCCATGATTTAGCCGAATCCACTGCAGTTTGAACTGTTGTTTTATTAGTAACGTCAGCAACTGGTGGTGATACGAATGCAATTACATCTTTACGTGTTTCAGCAGCAGCAATAACTGTGTTTGAATTAGCTGAGCTCAATGCTCCACCAATAAAGAAGTTAACATCTACTGATTCAGCGTCGCCAAAAAATTCATCGTAATCAGCAACAACGTCAGAAGCGTTAATTGATGAATAATCTGCGCCATTTGCAAGTGTAACTTCGATATCTTCAGTGATTGTATTATTTGCTTCACTGTCTTCATAAGGGTGACCACCAAATACGTATGCTGAATCACGATTCAGAACATCGATGTAGTAGTTTGAACCACCTGTTTCTGCTTTTGCAGTTGAAGATAATGATACATTAGCGAATGTTTCAAGAGTAACAGGTGATGCTGATGTAGCACCGTCTGCTAAATCTCCTGCTATATCTTGCACAACAATATGTATGTTGCCATCGTCAGGAGCTTTATCAAAAAGCTGTAGTCCAAGTGTTGAACCTGTACCTGAATTAGCACCATCATACGAACCTTCAGTAATAACAGTAACTTTTAAACCGTTACCTGCTGTTCCAGGACAACGCGCAATAAATGCACCGTGTGTACCGTCAGATATTGTTTTCGTATTATAATCATCTAGATTTTTTATAAGTTCTGAAGTTCCTCCCGATGCATTTGCAAGGGTAGTTTCTCCTGAACCTCCACTATAGCGAACAATCTTAAGAGCATTTCCGTACTTTAAAAATAAAGCAGCGTTATAGAAATACGCATAAGTATCGTCGTCTGGTTTCCCGAAACGAGTAACCAGGTCTTTTTCTGATCCTACCTGAACTATTTCATCTATTGGGCCCCAGTTGAATGCACCAACTGTTCCTCCAATGGATGTAGATACGGCAGGAATCACGTTTGTCAAGTCGATTTCATTTACATCGACTCCGGGTGATACTAAGAATCCCATTTGTTATTTCCTTTCAATAGTTTTTAATTAATAAGTGTTAGCATAATAAGAATAATCTCAATAGTTCTATTTATAAATAATCATTTTTACGTTAAAAGTCATTCCACGCTTTAATGTCATCTACTAATTTATCATAATCGCTTTTACTTCTACTTGAATCTTCAATGTGTCCAAACGGTGGAACATCTTCTTCTATTTGTGCTAACCTTTCTTTAAATAGCAATTGTTTTAAATCAACTGTTGATATATTTCCAAAAGCTTCTGATGAAACAAACCAAGCAAATAAAACTAAATTCATAACAAGGTCATCGTGGTTGCCTTGACTTGCTTCATACGATTGGCCTTTTATTTCAAAAGTTGACAATTCTTGAATTGTGTCTGCAGCACCAATATGTATTTTTTCCATTTCTATTAAATCTTTTAAATTAGAACAACCAATTCTTTTAACACGCTTTGTCATAGTAACACCAACACCACCGCGTTTTACTGTAGACTCTACAAATGTATTTTCATATTCATACTCATAATAAACGGTATTACAGACTAATTGCCCAGCATCATTGTTTTCTATAAGCAATAATGCTTCATTATATAATTTTGCTATTTTAATAATAATGTCTGGAAATATCATAGGTGATATTAAATTATCTCTAAAAATACAAACCAATTCAAAGTGACCACCTGTAATATCAATAACAGTAAATGTAGAATAATCCTGTCCTCTACCTTTTGATACGTCAACCGCCATTATATATTGGTGGTCTTCTTTTGGTTCTTTATAATAATAAACACTTCCTTCGACCTTAATTGGATTTTCTGCACTAAGCCCCAATAACGTGTTTGACGAAATCAGTGTGTTTGAAGTTCCTATAAAATTATTACCAAACTCTTGTTCAAATTGTAGCTCAGATGTATTAGCAACAGTTTCATCTCTCCACTTTTCATCTCGCCCAGGAACGTCCCACCAATCGACACGGAAAGGATGAAACTCATTTGATTTATTCATTGCACCTTCCCACAAACGATAAAATAAATTACCTACACCATTTGCAGTAGATGTAATGATAACACGCGTATCTTTACCTGCTGAAACTACAGGATAAGTAGAAGTATAAAATTCATTTGCATTTTCGACGAACGCAAACTCGTCAAGGAAAAGCAAGTTAATTGACAAACCACGAATAGAACTACCTGTTGTCGCTGATGCTATAATACGCGAATTGTTTGAAAATTCTATAGAACCTTTATTTAAAGCTTTACATCCAGCCTGTAAAAAGAAAGGTAAGTTTTCAAGCGCTAACGTAATACGCGCCAACATTTCTCTTGCAACTGCACCTTTATTCGCAAGTATCGCAATATTTTTTTCTGGATTAAACATTGCATACCACAAAATATAAATTACAGAAGAAATAGATTTACCACTTTGTCGACACGCTAAAACAATATTAAATCGATTGTTTTCAAAATGGTCAAACATTTCTCTTTGATAAGGATAAGGTTTGAAGTCTACTAATCCTTCATCTAAAGAAATAACTTTTACGTATTTTTCAGCGAAGTAAATAGGATCGCGCATACACCGCATATACTCTTGCACTTCTTCCGGTGTAAAACTTTGTTCTAGGCCATCGCGCTTAACAAGCGGATTTCCCATATAACCATCATTCAACTTGTGCGTCATCTATCTTCTTTAGCTCGTTTTGACCTTTAATAAATTTTTGAAGTTCTGTTGTTGAACCTACAAAAATTGCATTATTTGTTGTGTTATTAGCAGGAGCATTTTTTTCTTGTGTAATTTCTTTACGAGTTTTTTGTAATGCTACTAAGTCTTTTGACATTTGACTTGCGTCTTTTATCATATTCGATAAAACTTCAAATGCGCGTGGATGCTCAGACTCAGCTGCTAATGCCATCATTGTATTGATAGCTTCGCATGATTGGCCAATCAGCTCTTTCATTTTTTCTCGAGAAAATTCAATATCTTTTTCCGTATCACTTACGATTTCCCCTCTGGAAACTTCTGTTTTAGGTTTTTCTACGATATTAAGATTTTTTTCGAGAGCATTAAGTATTTCATTCTTTTCCATTATTAAAATCCAAATGTGGTTGTAATAGTATCTGAATCGTCTAAAGGAGGTACATCAGAAGCATCTACAGTGTGACGTACATTTTCTCTTTCACCAGTTGTTGTTTCAACACCATCAGGGAACAACGTTTTTTGTTCGGAACGATTGTCAGTATCAGGATAAAAGTGTACATCCACCGTGCGAATAATTGCGCTACTCGTGTCAACCTTGCCAGCAAATCTCACTTTCATTGTAAAGTCTAAAGTATATATTAACGTTCTACGTGTTTGAAAATCTCCTTCATAATCGTCAGAAAAACTTGTACTATTTAAAACAATAGGAACATCTGTAACAGTACCAGGTCCTTCTAATTCTTTAATAGCTACTGTGTACTCGGGAGTAAAGGTTGGTAGTATTTGTTCAAAAATTTGCAAAGCATCATCTTGGTTTTTTGCGTATATATTTAATTGCATTCCTATGTTATAAGGAACACTTTGCATAACCGTGCTTTTTGTCGTAGTACTCTCTTGTGT
>Ga0129351_1000800_pt1 | contig 12120 bp, 25 predicted proteins | sample CPBDNA_8_FD_94423 | JGI IMG/M metagenome (GOLD analysis project Ga0129351, IMG submission 94423) | Freshwater to marine salinity gradient microbial communities from Chesapeake Bay, USA - CPBay_Sum_27_0.2_DNA | ecosystem: Environmental > Aquatic > Marine > Coastal | place: USA: Chesapeake Bay... | reverse complement strand
CTTCTTCCTCGTCTTCTACCCAGATTATATCCACTCCTGGATTACTGTGCATATCTTTGTTAGCCTCGTATAGTAGCATTCGGCCAACCTTATTGTTCGAGTAGTCGTAAAATAAATCCCCGTCATCATCCATAACTATAAACATATAATTACTGAAGTGCTCCCCGAGGTTTCCTCGGATCCTGTCAAATAGTTCATCGTAGTCTTCATCAATCATCTATATCTATTACCTCTCCTTTTATTTGTTTTATTCTATCCTGGGCTGCCTTGATGGTCTCATCGTAATCATCTTGTGTAATTACCTTACGGTCCTCCGTAATACTGTGTGCTTCACCCCGAGATGACATGGCTTCCCTAAATGCATTAGCTTTTGCTATTGAAAGTTCCTTTAGATCCCTGAACGTTACTTCCATTTCGGGGTCGTTGTCCATCCTGTCTCGTACTTTATCTACCAGATCCTCTTCTAAGGAAGAGATATTCATATAGTTCTTGGCCGATATACGGCCTGCAAGGTCCTTTAGTTTGCCGAGATGGTCTGCATAATCCACCAATACGTTCAATAACGTGTCCCTAGATATGCCGTACTTACGTACTAGCCTGGTCTGGCTTACCCCAGTAGAGTACAAATACAGTATCTTAGATACCTTTTGTGGATCGTATCTACTTAAACTCTTAATATTCTGCAACTCTTTGACCTTTACCACTTCATTTATGGCTTCCCCGATCTCCTGCATTAGTTCTTTTTTGTCTTTCTCCATACTGTACCTTCTATTAATATTATACATTTGTACACAATGCAAGCATTTTTTTCTTGACAGGGTTTACACACGTGCTAACATAGTATAAACATAGCAACTATGTAATTCATAAACATAGATCTAACTACAAAACAGCCCCCCAAGGCTGTTGTTTTGTTTATAACTAATCCAAGTAATAACATAGTAGGGCCGATGAGTTCACTATTTTTTTAGAAGGCCCCTTATAATACGATACGATACTGCAACAGTTTGTGTTGACCCCCTCCCCCCATGTGTACATTAGTTCACTAGTTATAACTCGTGGCCTATACTATGAGTAAAGTATATATTCTGTGGTTACAGTTACTATCTCTGCAATCTCTCTACCAAATTTAGGGTTTCAGTTTGGTTACAGTTGTTCCACGTGGAACATTGTAAGTAGTTGATAACTAGTGTACATATGTTCACTTGTAGCCAACTGAGACTCAGTCTCAATAAATAGGTTAATTTGCCTGTATGGCCTTAGAATGAATCATGAGTATCTAGGCTCCAAGACGAAATCGGAGGCCGTGTAGAGGCTCTCAGGTGCCTTAATGGAGAAATGAGATTCAGTCTCATTCGTTGATAATCAACGACTTACGTAATATTTCAGGGTAAATATTGGTTTCATTATTGTGTATAAATAGTACTACAATCATAATCTCTGAATAAATGAAATGATAGCTTGACTGTTATTTCAAGATGTGTATATACTATGTGCATTCTTAAATTATTAACCTAAAATACTACTATGAAAACTACGTTCAAAGATAACGAATACAATCTAAAAACTGTTGTGTTTCAAAATGAAAACAACAAAACCCATCCGTGGACTTTGGTCTTTACTGATGAGGATAGTGGGTGCATCATCACTACTGAGTACTACGACAACAGGGCAGGTGCTATTTATGAAGCACGAAAATATGTCGGACAAGTTTAACAATATTAACCACCAAAATTACTACTATGGAAACTACAAAAAAACACACATCACTGGCCTTCTTTAATGACAATACTAAGAAGGCTTTTAGAAGCTTAATCCACCAACTGAAGAAAAACAATTTGACTGTTGTCGGTTGCTGGGATGCCGAAGAAGACTATCTAGAAGTAACAGAAGAAATTGATATTCTAGATATTATGGACCACTGCTTTAGTTGTGAATCTTACACAATAAAATTACGACACATTAATCCTAAACTTGATAACACAAGGACGTGCAAGATTTGGGGACATTTAGATGGATGTGTTGAATCTATGTTTATAAGTTGGTCTTTCCCAATGGGGATGTCTTTAATAGATAGTGTCACTAAAGACCTAGAGAAAGCAATGGATGACTTCAATGACATCAACGAAGACCTAGACCTTAGCTAAACTTTACTAACTCGGACTACTCGGTTCTAATCCGAGAGTCCACAACCAAAATACTACAATGAACATAACAGAAATATGCAACAAGGCTCAAGGCCTATACGAAAGACTAGAGACAGAATCTCCTGACCATTTCGAAGAGATTCAACCTGACTTACAGGACGTGCTAGACTTCATCAGTAAGGTAGCTACAAAGCTACAAGACTTCAAGACAGACAGGGCAGAGTGCCTTGCTAACCACGACTACGAGAAAGTAAGCAGATGGGACTTCGGAGACGATGACAACGAAATCTACGAGCATTCAAGATTTGAGGCATTAGGCCACGTAATCAAAGAAATAGGAGGTAAACTATCATGACACTACAGGAACTAGTAGAATACGTAGACGAACAGGACGGAGACCTCATCATAGCCAAGGTTACAGATGATAGCTCCAAGGTAGACTTACTAGGTGTGTGTGCATCACAAGACGACATACACGACATGAATCTAGAGTCAGGAGAATACATTGTATTCAGGGCAATAGAATTTATACAACACAACAAATGAGAACAACGTTTACTGTAACCGAAACCTATACCGTTAAGGCAACTACCATTGACCAAGCTAGGGAGATGGTAGAAGCCAATGACTTTGATGTTGACTCCGATGTTTCAACACCTAAGATAACGATTGAACCCAATATATAACTAAATTACTATGACTAAAACATACACAGTTGAGTGGCAAACAACCACCACACACAAGGCAACCATAGAAGCTGAATCAGACAATGATTTATTCAACAACTTTGGTTCTCATACCTACGATGAGCAAACAATAACCGATGAGGAATACATCAACGGTTCTTATAAGATATTAAAAATAACCTAAATTACTATGGAAGACATATACACAATACAATCAATACAATCACTCAACGAGTGGTATGACGAGCTCGACAGAGCTTTTGAAGAAGAGAATAAAGACTGGCTCGAGGAGTTCTACCGTACAGAGGTACAGTCCGAAGGCAGAATACATATTAACACAACTAAATACTACAATGGATAATATATTTACATCAATAGACGATGACTTAACTGAAGTCATAATTAAACATATAACATTCGATGACTACCTTTTATGGGAGGATGCAGAATCATTAAATGAATACCACGGACTACGTAACCAAGTCGTAAGATTCGTAGAGAAACTAAACGAAAGGGCATCCAATGGATAAGAAAATACTACAGAGTCTAATCAAAGAACTACAACAAGCAGTAGAGACTGCTGAGAATAACTGCTACGACATGGACGGCAAGTCCGACTTAGAAGTCATTGCTTACTACGTGTCATCATTAGAAAGGGCTATCAATGGATAAGATAATAGACTACGAGATGGGAATGCTTGATGAAGTACAATGCTTAGAACTCTTTGCTATGCTAATCAAGACTGGCCAAGTCTGGCAACTACAAGGCCACTACGGACGGACTGCAAAGGAACTCATAGACATGGGGGTGCTGACTGCAGACGGAGAACCAGGAATACTCTTACGAAATTAGGGGTTGACATTACAAAAATAACAATTAAGACAAGACACATGGTAACTACTAAACAACATTTAGAAACAGTAACAGAGGTTGAAATAGACTACGAACATTATACAATAATGGCAGACGTACTCATAGAGTATAACCTTACAGATTGTGCTGAAGAACATCCTTACGGAAACGGCACGGCTACCGAGTTCTACACCGAGATAGATATAGAATCTATTGAAATTCAAGAGTGGTACAGAGACTTCGGAGATGACAAGCTAGGGGTGTGGATTCCTGAGCATCTAACTAAGTACGATAAAGAGACAGGCTTAGATAAAGAGGACATAAAGAAAATAAAAAGGTTAGCACAAGATAAACTAGAGTGTTCGATTTTATGATAGTAATAAATAACGAAACAGAGAAACGGTTACTGCTAGATGCAGTTGACCAGCATCTCAGAAAAACAAGAGATGACATACAGGTCTGTGCCGAGAACCTAGTTCTTGATAAACAGAACAACGGAGAAGAATATTGGAGGGAGAAAATGGAGGACTTAATCCATGACCAAACTGCAGTAGTAATTCTATTAGATAGAATAAACAAAAGTGAACTCAAGATACCTGACATCGTAGAGGAGGGTGAGTTATAATATGGCACACTTCTACAAGTACGGTAAGAGTAAGACGTTGTTTCAGGAGGATGTTACTACACCTGCAAAAGCACGTAAGAAGCAGGGAGTATATCCTTCTGTTACAACAGTCTTATCTGTAATCAAAGACCCATTCCTTGACGGAATCTACAAGCCGAAGAAAACAACAGAGCTTGCAAGAGAATATCCGAACATGGACTGGAGAGACGTGGCCGATTTAGTCTACGGACTACGAGAACATCCAACAACAGGAGAGCAGATACCTAGCTCAGAGTTTGGTACTGCAGTCCACAAAAGGATAGAGGACTACGTTCTATTTGATTTACAGTATCCGTTCGGCACTACCAATGACGAGATGGACCGTAGCATATGGGACGATTGGGCCAAGCCCTTCGTTGATTGGTACAAGGAACACAACGTTAAACCCATTGCAGCAGAGGCCGTGGTTGCCTGCTCAAAGGTAAAGACTGCAGGCTCAGTAGATTTCATTGGCCGTTGGAGTAACGGAGAAGGAAACTATTTCTTAGCTGACTACAAATGCAGAAGTTGCAAGGGAGGAAAGCCAAAGTTCTACGACAAGGACTGCTACCAGTTAGCAATAGAAAGTTCTTTCTTACAACAGGACAAAGGGATAAGCTATCTACCTGAATGCATATCAGTATGCATAGACACCGATACTTGTAAGCACCACCATAAGAAGTGGACCAAAGCACAGGTTCAACACGGTATCAAGATGGCCAAGCTCTGTTCAAAATTATATTGGGGAACACGGATGACATGAGTGAAGTACCTAACATAAATCTAGATGGACTAGAGCATTGCATAGTTGGCAAAGAGTTGGAGACAGACACGTTAGTCTACTCCTACGAAAAGATACTATTAAATTTCGTCCAAGACGGAATGACATACGATGAGGCCATTGAGTTCGTTGACTACAACATCATAGGCCTGAAACCAAACGGAAACTTTATCATTATCTACGATGATACACAAAAAATTTAATCAAGAACTACATAATAAATACGATGAAAATGCTAGAGAAGCTACAAAGAAATATATTAAAGCCAATGGACATCAAGCCATTGACAACCCTGACATCTACGGTCCTGACCTTATTGTCGAAGGCCTGTGTTACCTTGAGTGTGAAGTTAAAACAACTTGGCACCAAGATTATTATCCCTACAAGTACGTACGTATTCCGTATCGTAAGAAAAAGTTTACTACTCTTGACCTACCTATCGTGTTTTATATTTGGAATAATAGGTACACTACTGGACTACGTATACGAGGCACACGTTTTTGTATTGCAGAAGTTAAGGAGTTCAAGAACTCCAAAGTCCCCGAAGGAGAATACTTCTTTTGGTTCGAGGCCAAGACTTTAGATTTGATAAACATCAATGAATAAATACGAGATAATATACAGACACTTTGATATGCCACCTGAATATCGTGGGTACACAGTTAAGATGGCACACGATGTAAAGAAAGCTATCAGCTACCTGTGTCCTACTAAACCTACTAAGGATGGGTACGGCACAACAAAGAAGGGTGCTCGTATACAAATACTAGAAGTAAATCAACTGCCATGGGAAAAGGAATGAAACCAAAACACGGATACAATCAGAAGTTGTACGATGAAAACTACGATGGTATTGATTGGTCCAAAACTAGAAAAGAAAATGCTAACAACAAAGCTACTAACCAACGGATTAAAAAAGAAAAAAACTAAATCCAAAAAGAAAAAGAAATGAAAAAGGAAAATAATAAATCCGAACAAGCAATTAACTTTGCTTTGGACTCTCAAAAATATATTGAGGAATGTCAGAAGAAACACAGAAAAGTTTCTAGCATTGAGGATGATACAAGTAAACCACTTGTAACAGCTCGAGATATATTTGGAGACTCAGCAACTTACATCAACCAATAAGTAAATGAAGTATCTACAACAAAAAGATTTACCCAACTACCGATCACTAAACAAACCTGAGGTGTGTCCTATCCTGAGAGTAGACGAGGCCGACTGGGTACTCGATCACGATCATGAGTCAGGCCGTGTCAGGCAAGTAATAAGTTCAGAGGGTAATGTACTTCTCGGTAGAATAGAGAGAGCATACAAACGTCTATCTAAAAAGGGTAGACACTTGAAACTCAAATCAATTCTACTTAACATAGCTGACTACCTCGAGCAGGGTAACAAACCTATCCTGCATCCTGAAGGTTTCCGTCAGTTATATAAAAGGTTCCAACGTAAAAGTAAGAACGATCAAAAAAAAGTGTTGACACAATCAGGTGCTGACATTAAAAGTGTAAACTCCTGTAAAAATAATCAGGACAGATTAAAACTATACAAACAAATCCTAAAACAATGAGTCTAAATATCAGACAAAAACTAACTGCTATACAGCAGAACCTAAAGGCCCCAAAGGGTCAGGTAAATAAGTTCGGCAACTACAGATATAGATCTGCCGAAGATACTCTCGAAGCAGTCAAGCCACTGCTTGGTGAATACGAATGTACCCTTATCATTGAAGATGAGATCGTACATTTAGGTGACAGATACTACATCAAAGCCACTGCTATCATTGGAGATAACAACGGTGAAGATGCAGTCAAGGTAACAGCATTTGCACGTGAGTGTGAGGCTAAGAAAGGAATGGACGAAGCACAGATCACTGGCTCTGCTAGTAGCTATGCTCGTAAGTATGCATTGAATGGTCTCTTTGCTATTGATGATACCAAAGATCCTGATGCAACTAACACACACGGCAAGGCACCTGCACGTGCTAAGGCCGAACCTAAGAACGATGACTTTCTATAATTATTATGGCTAAAAAATACGACAGAACAAACACTTGGAATATATTCAAAGTGAAAGACGAGGAACGTAAGTCCGACTCACACCCTAGCTATTCAGGGTACATCAATGTGAATGGCACCGAGTACAATCTATCAGGTTGGATTCGTGAAGCAAGAAACTCAGGAAGCAAATTCGTAGGAGGAAATGTTTCCGAGAAGCAAGATAAACCTTCTAACCCTGCAACCTCTGAGGTGAAGCAGGATGAAGAGATTCCGTTCTAATGAGTAAGTACGACAAAGATTGGTGGGAAGCATTTAGATATGCTGAGGTAGACATGATTCTTAATCTAACCAAGAGAAAGAATACTGACTACACAGGGGGAGGATCCAACGATAATCCCTTTGCCAACTTTGATTTGTCAGCAGACTTCGGTGTTGATCCTATAACAGGGGTCAACATCCGAATGGCTGATAAGTTTCAGAGAGCCAAGGCCTTATGCAAGGACGGTAAGCTAACACTAGATGAGGTTGGAGATACAGCTGATGATATATACCGTGACATCATTGGATATTCTTTAATTATTTTAGGAATGTTAGCTAGACAAAGAGATGACAGCTAGTGTATATTGATACTCTATGCTTAAAGATAAACAAATATTAACAGACGGTCTTGAGCTATCCCTAAAACTCTACGGAGAGATGGGGGAGCACAAGTTAGAAAACGATGCAGCCCGAAACTATAGATACTTAGGGCAAGCATTAAGATCCTTAAAACTACACTTCCAAAATTATGACACAAATTGTACCGAATGTTCCAGTAAATCTGGAAGCTGAATCCAAAACAATAGGTTGCTGCCTATTTGATACTACAGGAGAGACATACCTCAAAGTAAAACAAACCATTAACTCAGGTGACTTTTATTTATTTGCTAATCAGCAAGTATTTGCAGGACTTGATCATGTGTATGATAAGCATAACACTGTAGACGAATTGCTAATAGCAGAATACCTTAACGGATTAGGTACGTTAGAGGAAGTAGGAGGATACACAGGTCTGTTGGGCTACACCGAGAACATCGGGTCAGCCCTTCAGGCCTGCCACTTTGCCGACATAGTTAGAGAGAAGTCTAAGCTACGTCAAACCATACGAGCTTGCCGTATTGCAACGGACAAAGCTACCGAAGAAGCAGTAGATGCAGATGATATTGTCATGGAGTTGGCTGACTTTGTATCTAGTACTGAACCCAAGAGTCAGGTCAAACAAATCTCGGAAGCATCCGATGAGTTACTCAATGACTTCGAGCAGATGTTAAAGGGTGAGTACCAACAGAATGTTATACGTACCTACATCCCACACCTAGATGAAAAGCTAGGGTCAGGGGGCATAGCACAAGGTGAGGTTTGTGTAGTAGCAGCACCTACTTCTTGTGGTAAGTCAGCACTTGCACTTAACATAGCTCTCAGAGCAGCCGTTAATGACTCTGTACCTAGCCTAATATTCTCTTTGGAGATGCCACGTAAGCAACTAGTCAAGAGACTCGTGCAAGCTATCTCAGGGGCAAATCTGAGGCAGATACAAGAACGTGTTATTAAGCCTGATCAAATGCAGAAGGTACGGGATGCAGTTAAATCCGTTGAGGAGTTACCAATTTTTACAGAGCACTCAGTGAAATCTGCTAGTGATCTACTGACAAAGACTAAAGCTATGGTCAAGAGACACGGCATCAAGCTAGTGGTCATAGATTATTTACAGCTAGTACCTTGGAACAGCAGGCTATCTAAGAACGATGGGATAGCAGAGATCAGCCACAAGGTAAAGCAGCTTGCACTTGAAACAAACCTTGCAGTTGTGTTGCTGTGTCAGGTAAACAGAGAGGGTGCCAAGAGAGAGACAGGCATTGGCCTCTATGATCTCAAGGATTCAGGTGACATTGAGAACGATGCTGACATTGCTGTTCTCATGTACCCAAAAGATGGTGACATAGAAGGTGCAAAAAAGGTTGACAACGTTGGATGTTTCACACAACTTGAATACATAGTAGCAAAGAACCGAGAGGGGGAACGAGGTGTCCGAGGACAGTTTCAGTTCCGTCACTTGTCGGGAAGATTTTATTGACTCATTGGTTGTTTGCCTATTAAGACGGCTTCGGTTGTAGTAAACCGTGGAGCCACCAGTGAGTTAGAATTTTCGTAGATGACACGGTGTTGTCTACGGGAAGAGTAGTAGTTAATGGGTCCACACTCCTGCAAAGGGGTGTGGCTTATCTACCACCTAAGTAATCAGAGTTAAGTAAAGGGAAGTTACCTTTCTTAGCTTCACGTTTCCAAGTTCTCTTGTATGCTTCACCACGTTCACCTGATAACAGATCCCAAAGTTCTTTGAACGGCATGGTTCTCTTGATAGCATCAGCATCCTTCCACTCCTTCTGTCCTGTCGTTACCTTGTATGCATCTGTTGTTGCCTCTCCTATAACTGTACCTGCAGGAGTTACTAGTGATGCAAGGAAAGCAAAAGGCCCTTCTAGTACTAATTTTTTTTGGGTGTAGATGTTGCCATAACCTAAACGTGCTATTGAATTTAGGACAGCATTACTTAGGTAGAAAGGTTGTCCCTTCAAGAATGACATAAGAGCTTCCCATGGTACACCTACCAGCATTAAACACACTGCCATCTCTACCATGTTGTATGCACCACGTGTCATACGTACAGGATCTCCACTTGCTATATCATCTATAAATTCTTTACGATTATAATTCAAACGATTGATTGCATACGTCTGTAACATCCACATAAATCTTAATTGTGGATACTGTATATAGAACGGAGGATAATTAGCTTCAGACAATGGCTGTATGTTAGACATCTTAGCAAAGATATAATTGAACACAGCTATTGATTCCTGTGCATCCAACCTTAGATCCTTAATTAAATTTTGTTTATCTGCTGGACTCTTCAGTGGGAAGAATAAATCTATATCTTTTTCTAATGCTCTGTACTCCTTACTGATAGGTAATTTCTTTGCACGGCTACGAGCCTGTGATAAGAATGCTTGTGCAGCTGCACGTTTACCAAATGCATCAGTTGCATAGAACCCAGTCAGTTGTAAGTTCTTGTTTAATAATGTTGAGAACTTATTAGCATCAAAGTTAAACTCGTTCTGATCTTTACCTGCTAGGATCCCCATCTTCTTGAGGTCAACATTGTTGTTATTTATTATTGCTCTCAATGTAGTGGTTGGACCTGTGCTCTTAAGAGCAACCTCTAAGTCAAGTATGTTTGCAAACGTTGTACTGAACTTACCGATGGTCATCATATAAGTAAGTGCTCTAGCTTGTTTCAAAGGCAGCCACTCTATACCCTGTGTCTTTCCTTTGTGTCCAAGTTTTACTTTGATCATCTCAGGTAGACGTTCGTTTAATTCGTACGAACTTATCTCACCTCTCTCATATAACCTTAGAGCTTGTCGGCCGAACTCTCCTGTTAGTACACCGTTACCATTTGGATCCAACTTATACTGTCCGTATACTTTCATTGTCTCCACTGTATCTGTCATATCTTTAATGTACCTGACTAAAGCATGAGCAGGGTGTTCGTAGTATTGAGTCAACTCCTGTGGGATTATATCAATCAAACGTTGTTGTGCATTCTGTGGTATAGATACACCTATAGGTTGTGTTCTTAATCCACCACGTAGGAAACGAGTAAGCAAGTCAGCTCTCTCATCTTCTGTCATTTGCTCTTGTCCTACCTTACGTCTACGTGTATTCTCTTCTTCTACTAAAGTTTCAAATGTACCTAGGTTACGTGGATCTATAGCTTGTCTCAATGCCTTAAAATCTTTTATAGCACGTGGATAATATTCATATCTGTACCCCATCTCAACACCTACGGCACCAGTCTCTCTATTTATTTCATTTAGTAATGGACGTATAACTTCTTTGTAGTCATCGTACATACCGTACTTCTTTAGTACTTCATTACGTGCTCTTATATTATATTGTCCGAACGGACTCTCTAACTCTTCTTTGCTTCTAGGATTGAATGAGATAAAGTGTGCTAATCTAGATAGATCTCCTGGGTCAGTTATCTTTATTGCTTTATCTATAAATCTTTTTGCACGTTCTAAACGATTGTTAGTTATCCGTAATGTATTATAATTAAGATCTATTTCTAACTGCTTAAAGATTGGGTGTATGTCCTCAAGGTTTCTGTGGAATGGTACCATAATACCATTAAATAATTTTTGCCCTATACTCAGTGGCTTACTTTGTTTACGTTCAGGCACTGCTGCATAGGCAGCTTCAACCACTCCTGGATTTGAAACAGGTGTAGCTATATCTAAACTTTTAATTACGTCCACTGAATCTATAACTAACTGTGCTAGATTCATGTCACCACGTACATCTGTTAAGGTAACTTTATCTCCTAATGTTTTCTGTGCTTGTTTAAATAACTTAGTCACATCATCCCATGCAGCACCACCCTCAACAAACATCTCAGGTGTTTCATCAAACAATGCATGCTGGAATGCTACACGTGTGTACTCTGCACCGTAACCCTTTAGGATATTGTCTCGTTCTAAATCATCTTTAGCTTCTGACAATTTAGGTAAGGTTGAGTAAACAGATTGAAGTGTATCCCTTTGCTCAGGTGTTAACCTTTCACCAAAGGCTTTCATCATCTTACCCCAAGAAACACCTATGTCTCTTTCATTTGGATGTAACCTCAGTGCAATCTCGTGCCATACTCCGTGTAATAATTCTTCTCGGATTGCTGCACGTACACCTTCACGGCTACGTTGATTCAAAGTGTATGGATTAAATGTAATGAACTTACCACGTCTCTTACTTGGACTCCAGGCTACATATATAGCTGGTGGTCCTGACAGATCGTACTCTAGTTCTACTCCTATTGTTTTTGCTATAGGTGTAAACTCTGCAAGGACTGTATCCATTAGTTCTCCAGGATTTTTAAAGTGCTGACCTGTGACCTCTGTATTTTGTACAGCATCT
>Ga0129351_1000798_pt1 | contig 12131 bp, 19 predicted proteins | sample CPBDNA_8_FD_94423 | JGI IMG/M metagenome (GOLD analysis project Ga0129351, IMG submission 94423) | Freshwater to marine salinity gradient microbial communities from Chesapeake Bay, USA - CPBay_Sum_27_0.2_DNA | ecosystem: Environmental > Aquatic > Marine > Coastal | place: USA: Chesapeake Bay... | reverse complement strand
CGCTCTGTATTCGTCATATCCACAGTTACCACACTCCTCCGCTAAGTATCCTTCCCTAAAACAGCGGTGCATTAACTTAGTATCAGAGTAGCTCGGATGCTTACCAGAAAAGATTTCCGCTAACTCTACTGGTTTAAACCCTCCTGTACTACTCATTCTGACACCTTGAGAACTACTCAGAGGTTGCCATACTTCGTATAGTTTAGCGTACTTCTTAAAGGTATTATACGCTACACCCAATAATTGAGAGGCTTGACGCATACTTTGAGTCTCATTAATCGCCCAAACTATCTTACTTTTACTAACTTTAGCCATAAAAAGCTCCATTTCTGTCATTTTGACACATCTAATATATCATTAACTATGGTCGTCAAAGTCTGTCATAAAGACATAAGCGCTTAGTATATTTTGATATATGATCGTTTAATATGTTAGAAATAAGTATCTAAGTGTGTCAAAAAGGGGGTAATAGTGGGGGATTAGGTGTTTTCCCACCAGAGATAACAGAAGTATATAATCACTAGCCAAACAACTCCTATCTCAATCAATCTGTATATACTATACTCTTCTGTCATATTCTCTCTTTCGTTGGAGTAAGTTCATAGGTTGGTGAGGCTTATGTACAATGATGTGATATAGGGTGCTTAGAAAGGCTAGAATAGGTATTAATAGCAGTATTATGTATATAATATAAAGTTTCCACATAGTAATAAATATATCATTGTGAATACTTTTTTTAGAGGGGAGCGGTTTAGTCTCCCCTCTACTTCAGGACTTAATCTACTCTCTTTACTGAACTACTATAGGTAAATTATATTTTACTATAACATTAGTTCCATTCTGTTTAGCTGGAACGAATCTTAACTTACTTACTGCATCTATTACAGAGTTATTTAGTTTAACATCGAATGAGTCTGATATGATTGGATTGATTACTCTTCCGGTTTTATCTACATGGAAAATAACATTTATCTTACCGCTAGTAGTTGGTACATAGTCGCTAAAGTCTATACTTAATTGGTTCTTCATCTCGGGTTTATGAGCCTTTGGTATGTCTTTAGCCATAATACAACCGATTAGAATTAAAGATATTAAGAATTTCACTTACTTTCTCCAAATTAATAAAGTTATATGTTACCAAGAGTTAATTTAATAACCTCTCGTACTATATATATCTTAAAAAGTAAAAAAAATACAAAGTTTTTTGTTAGAAGTTTGTTAGATTTTAAAGTATCTTTTTAAGCCTATCATCCTTTGGGATGTCTTCTAACTATATACTCTTCCTTCCTTAACTTACTCAATACCGTTGGATTGTAACGAACTGAAATAGTCTCCCAATGGTAGTGTTCCATACAATATAGAGCATAGTCGTTATCTAATCTTAAAGGGACCGATGTTTTATATATATGTATCTTACCGCTACTATCTACAACGGGGACAGTCTTTCGTTCCGTTGGTTGTGGCATTTGGTTACAAGCCCATTGTGTTAACAATACCGTAGCTACCACCGACTCCCATATACGCTTCTTATTCATCGTACTCTCCTATACTCTCGATTAGAGAAATAGTAGTCTTCGAACTCTATATGTATGTGGTCATGTAGTAGGCTCTCTTCCCATTCGCTAAGCTTATTATTCTTTATTTTGTCTATAAGTTGGATAATCTTTTTTCCCATAACTTTTCTCCGCACCGAGCACATTTCCGTTTGGAATAAGTATACTCCGCTGGGAAAGGCTCTATGTAATACATTTAAGTAAAACTAACTGGTGAAATCTCGTTAGAGATTTTACCTATGGTGTCAAAGAAATTAAGCGTCACGCGTATTCGACACGCGTCTTCGGTGTCAACCTTCTCTGACACCCTCTAAAAATATATATATTGTTTGTGAAAAAAGATTTAGTTATTTAGGAATAAATCGTATAATTGTTTGAAAAATAACCCTATAAAACCGGCACCGATAGTCATTCGCCACTTCTGTGATTGTTGACGATAACGTGTGTTCTCTTTTGTTTCAGCCCACAAACCTTCGTTGGGATTGAATAAATTTTCCTTAATGAACCTGAGATTTTCATCTGTCTTCTGATGAGCCTTTTCCATATCTGCTTGCATTTTTACTATATCTTTTTTGAGTTCATCTATCTTCAGGTGAACAATCTCAAATTCCTTTCGGTCTTGTTGATTCATTTTTATCCAATCTCCGTTTAAAGTTATAGTCTGCAGTTTAACTTACTAATAAGTATATAGAAACTTATTTATTCACCAACTTTTATTGATTTAGCCTTAATATTTCTTCTCTTACGTGGTTTAGGTTTTGGTTGGTTATCTAACCTTATTATCTCTTCTTTTAGTGAGTCTCTGATAAACCTTTGATGTACCAACTCTGATTCTAACTCTGATATTCTTGATTGTGATAGTACAGCGCATATTATAAACCCTAATAGTACACCTATTAATATACCTAACCAAATCCAACCTATTATCATCATATCCATTACTTACTCCTATTTAAATTTACTATCTATCCAGCATTTACCATAGTATAGTATACCTAACCATACCGTAAATAATATACCATCTAAATAACTCAAATCATTCCATATACTTAATGTGTCCATTATTATCTCCTTACTTTAATTTTTATTACCTCTGGTTCTACTATATCCGCTGTTTTTGGGTAGGGTAATAGTGGATGTTTGAGGTTTTTTAGAGCGATTCTCTTCTCACTCTTACTTCCTAATAAATAAATATATCTGTGTTTCCTTAATTCTTTCTTTACCCAAAAATCTTTCTCAACCAAGTCTTTCATCTTCTCTATGTCGTTTGTGCCGTAGTATGGGAATATTGTTCTACCATGCTGCCATTTACCATCCTCTTCCCACTTAAATAACCAGCTATCATTAGGTCTTATTCTATTACCTTGATATAACCAATTAGTCGCCTGATATATCGTACCGACATGCCCTTGTTGTGGGTCTGAGTATGATATGAGAGCTTTTATATCACTTCTGTTCTTCTTTAACCAACTGAATCCTTCTCCTATTAGATAAGACTCAATATTATTACCATAACCATCGTGTACGAATAATCTTACCAACTCATACACATTTTCTCGTGGTATAGCCGCTGATACAGAAGCACCTGAGTGTCTTCCTATAGGGTCTCCATAACATATTGTACCGATTAATTTTTCTTCTGGTTCATCAAAGAACTGATGTTCATTACCTGTGGTATAGTATAATCCTAAAGCTACACTACATTTAGTCCATTGTTTAGAGTAGTGGTATTTTACCACCATATCCTTAGCGACTTTTCTATCTATCTCCCTAACCGATAATTTAGATGTGTCTACATATTTCATACACCTTCTACGATTTTCTTACTCTCCATTACCAATGAATCTGTTATACAACTGACCTCATCATAGAACTCATCAATAGCCTCATCGTAGTCTATACCTTCTTCCTCACATTCCTCTTCCCAAGGTCTTTCAGGATTGTCATCATCCATCATACAATGAAACCCTCTTTTACTACCATATCCAGCGAATAAAAAGTCATCTGATTCTTCATCTCCCGTAAAGTCCATCGTAGCTTCTTCATCTATACCTAATACAACCTTCATTAACTCCTCTAAGAACCCATCCGCTGGGTGCCAAGCCGAACAGAAGTTTATATAACTACTATCCTCATCGAAGTAACAATCTTCTACTATAACCCATTTAGAACCAACCTTATCTATATCATACTTCCAATCCTTACCGAATACAGGTTCTACAGTTCCTCTAACATCTGAGTAATCTAAGTTACCAAACCACTCCTCTAATTTGTTATGAACCTCTTTTTCTTCAGAGTGTATATTCACTCTTTGCCATACGTGATTAGCCATTATCTTCCTCTTCTAATAATTCACTATTTTCGTGGAATACAACAACACTACCGCTCATTTCTGAGGGATTGTTCTCATAATCCAATTTCATTTGGATAGCCTCAGCCTCTATCTCAGCTGCTAACTTCTCCAACTCTTTTTGTTGTTCTTTTGTAAGTTTATTCTTCTTCATCTCTCATACTCTGTGTTATTGGTGCATCAACATCCAGATAAGACTCTTCGTCTTTCCACCATTCGTACTTTCTATTACCCATTTGTCTATTATATAGATTATTTTTAAACTCTTTGTCATAGTCTTTTTTTTCCACCACTTTCCAAAGCTCATCAAATGCTTTCTCATTGTCTTTCATCTGTTTCCTACCAATGAAATAGTCCTTAACAGGTTCAGGTGTTACTGAATCTATCTTATCAACTATATTGTCTGTACGTCTCTCTACCAAATAATATGTTGCCATATGTTGTCTCCTAATCAAATATTACATAAAATTCACCGATTACTTCTTCACTTTTCCAATCATCATACCAACCATAGAATACAGTAGCAGTATCTCCTCTCATATTTCTTGTAGGAGCTAACATAGTGTTTACCTCTCCATCCATATTACTATAAGACGAACCATTGATTATAGGGACTGTATAACCATCAAACCAGTCTACATATGTTGTATCATAACCGACATAAGTTCCGTTGTCGTTTAGTCCTGTATTAGCTATAAAATAACCAAAGTCATCTCCTATAATCCAATAATGATTACTCCCCCATCCAAATTTTAGTACATTTACACTTTCTCCATCTCTGTAAACATTACCGCTAATTCTGTGAGGTGTTTGCCACTTCGTTGTATCTAATGCTAGATGATAATAACCATTACTATCTTTTTCCATACGAGCATCTAATACAAACTCTATCGTAGACAGTTCTGGTTCAAAGGGTAGTGAACACCCTATAAATAAGTTAAATCCTGTTAGACTTATTAGTCCATAGCTTACCAGTCTTTTTATTCCTTTTAGACTCATTGCTAAGTTCCTTCCATTTTTTCTTTTGTTTTTTTGGTTTTCTTTTTGGTTTAATTTTTTCTTCGAAAGCCTCATCTTCTAACTCTTCATAATATCTATAATCAACCATTTATTTACTCCTAAAGCTACAAACAAAATAGTATATAAGTCAAGACCTAATTTTCCATTTTGAAATTAATTTTACGAACTCTTCTACCGAATATTTCTGATTCTTTTCGTCTAAGATTGTGACTGTTTCCATTAGATGTGATTCACCCATAACCATTGTATTTAACGCTTTAAAACCAGCTCCTGTATAAAATGTTCCAAAGGATTCCTCTCCTAATATATTCTCATCCCAAATGGCGTTTTTGGAATCTCCCTCTAATAATATATAGTATGTCATTTTACAATAATCAAATCTTTTTCGTATGTATCCATAGAACTTATATAAAACTTAAATATATCGTATTCCATTATGCCTGTTTCACCACTCTGTTGTATTATCTCTGATAGATTTACTATCGTCTGAAAGTTGTTAGCATTCAGTTTTCTACAATCAAACTCAACACAAATATCATGTAAGTCTGATACCTTACTAGTCCCATACATCTTTACTCTCTCATTCAAATCGAACTTGGTATCAGGTTGTTCTTCTTTTATATACTCACCCATATAATCTGAACCAGAATCTAAGTATATCTTACTACACCAAGGTTCTAACTCTCTAAGTAGGTTCTTATCACAATTATAAGCTACGATACCTATATCGTATTTAGGTGGAACTATCGGTTTAAGATACTCATCATGTTTTACCATATGTCCCCACTTACGAATAAAGTTACGAGTACTCCTTAGATTCTGAGCCAACCATTCTGATGATTCTCTACCCTTCATAAAGACTTGACCAGCTGGATTTCTCATAGCACCATCTTTGAATCTACTACCTCTACAAGTCATATGATATACGAACCCTTGCCAAGTCTGTATTGTTTCGTATCCAGCTAATACAAATCTATTGAATATATCAGAGTCCTCTTTGGATTGTGGAGCATATAAAGGATCGTGACCACCTATGGATAGAAAGTCCTCTTTGTATATAGCCCAAGGTGCGAATATACCTTCGGTGATTTTTTCTTCACCCGTCTTCTTATCTTCATTTACAAAACCCATCAGACCTAACTCATCGAACTCCTCAGGTTCTATACCAAAATCTTGTAGTATCTTCTCAGGACCGTCAGGATGTAGCGGTGGCTCTATGCGTGTGGCTGAAACAACCTTTCCACGCTGTAGATGTTTCAAAACTTCTACATCCATATTAGGACAAGCATACATATCTGCATGGTATATCATCACTATATCATTAGTAGCCATATCGACTAACTTATCATATAGTATGGTATGTCCTAGTCTATCGGGCCCATCGTTTCTCATTATCTGAACATTATCGTCTTTTCTCATTATCTCATTCATCCAATCCCAAGTCCCATCATCAGAGAAATCATCAGCCCAACATATCTCATGTTCAGGTCCTAAATTCTTTCTGATACTATTGTAAGACCATTGTAGATACTTTAGGTTGTTTCTACTTGGTTGTATAAAACTTATTTTCTTCATATTTTTCTTCCATAACCTCTCTAACTCTGTAAAGTAATAATCTGGTTTTACTACAGCGTTATGTTTACTTATTGTGTATAGTTCATCTAAATCGTATACACTTTCTAAATCTATTAAACTTATCTCACCACTATTCGTCTTAATAATATTTATCGAGACCAAATCGTAAAAGAACATTTTTTTTTCTTCAACTAAAGATAAAACTTTCTGATAAAAGTCAATTGGTATTTTATCAATCATTTCACCAGCTTCCATTACATATCCAACTATCTCACCATCATCTTCTATTAGTGATTGTAAAGCTGGTGCTACTGAATCAAAGAAACCAGCTTCTAAAGCTTTTACAAAGTTTGTTATACGACAATATCCTTTATCAAATATCTTATAGTAAACACCATCACCTTTGTAAACCATTCTTCCTTGATTAACACCTAATGCTATTCTACCACCCTTATTTATTACTATTTCACAAGATGGAAAAATATGTTCTATATCTTTTAAATTTACTCTATTCATAAGCCCAAGGATAATGACTTTGGTCATTTGCATAACCATCTACATAATGTATACCAATCTTTTTAAATTCTTCTACAGATGGAAACTCATTATCTCCTTTTATCATAACTGCACAAATCCAACTACCTGCTGGATGATACTCTTCTGAAATATTTACAACTTCATATCCACATATATCAGCTAACTTCTCAAAGTTACTCATATCATAATAGTAACTACAATGTCCTGGCCATGTACCAACTTTTGGTAAAAAGTGTATATTCACACCACCCACTTTGGTCATATAATCAGTATTGTAAAAAGCCATATATTGATTTTGTACGTGTTCTATTGTACCTACATCTAACACTATATCGAAAGTATCTTTTACATATGCTGGTACTTGTTTTCTTAAATCTAAATAATGTGAATAGTCATATCTATTCATATCTACTGACAGATACTCATAACCTATTCTTTCCCAAAAGTATTTCGATACGATTCCTTTTTTGTGTTGTTCACCACCTACTGGTAAATCACCCATATCATTTGCATCTAACCACTCCACAAAATCATCACCTTTTATGTAGCTATTACCAAGCTCACACATTATTGTCTTTGTTGGATACTCTGACAATATAGGTGATATCTTTTTTATTTCTCTTATAGAATAACCCATTTAAACATCCTCCCAATATGTATCTGTGTCTTCTTTGTCTAGTAACTCATTTTGCCAGAACAAAGTAATTATTTCCTCATCATTATGTGGTGTAATATTATGAGTATAGAAAAGAGGCATATCAATATACTGAGTCTTATCACCTGAAACTTTGTAGGTTATAATCTTATCATCACCCAGCTTTCTAAGATTTATTTCTGCCTCTCCCTTTAAAACACAAAACCTCTCCAGCTTTCTCATATGAAAGTGTTGTCCTCTGATATAACCGGGCTTAGTAGTTGAAAAGAAAGATTGACCACCAGCATTTGTTTTTATTGTTTCTGATAAGTATCCTCTATCATCTAAGTGATTGTCCATTGTAACTATTCTATCTTCTATATAAGACCTAAATGTATTGAATAAATTAACATCAAAGTCTCTTGGTAATGCTGGTATTATATTGTTATCAATATATCTTTTCTTAAAGTCTAACAAAATAGAGTGTATTGATTTAACACTCTGTATGATATCAGATTCTATTTTGTAACTTAATTCATCACCCTTTTCTCTTATGATGTCTACAATCTGTTTACACAAGTTCTGAACATATATTAGTTCTATATTACTATCGCTAACACTTAACTCTTCATTGTTAATTATCTTATAACAGAACGTAGCAATAAAAGAGTTGTAATTAGGTTTACAAAAGGGACCGAAAACATTTGGTATTCTCAAAGAAGAGAATGAAAGACTTGTATCTGACTTTGACCAAGCTTCGAACAACCACTTATTTTCGTGTCTATATTTTCCAAAGATTGTATCATCGTCTTCATGCAATGATGATGCATATAACAATCTTTTATTTTTCAAACCACTTAATTGTTTAAATAATTTATTTGCTGATTCTCTATTGTTCTGATATACTTCAGTTTCATCACCTCTATTTTTTTCAGCAAAGTGTACTATAACATCACATTCACTCACATTATCAAAATCTCTGTTTATCTTAATCACTTCCAAGTCTTCACAAAGATATTTTATATGTACCCACAAGTGATATCCTATGAAACCACTAGCTCCTGTTATACCTATTTTCAATTTAATACTCCTTTATCTAGCAGAAAAGAATAAGCCTCTTCACTATCCATTACATAAAACTCTGAGTTCAATGGTTTATGGTCATAGTCCTCATTATTCCTTTCATAACCAATCATTAAATATTTTTCATTAACATCTTCAACTCTTTGATATTCTATAGAACTAACCATCTCTTCATGTAATTTTTCACCATTTCTGATTGGTATTTTATGAAACTCTATATCATCTTTACCCAAAGATGTCGCTATGGCTTTAGCGAAATCTATAATGTTCATAGATTGTAATTTTGGAACTACTATCTTTCCATGTGAATCAGGTGAGTTATACGACCACTCTATTAAATCTATAGCCTCATCCAATGTTATGAGAAATCTTGTCATTTCAAAACTTGTTATAGGTAGACTTTCTGCTCCTCTATTTATGATGTCCTTAAAAACAGGAATCAATGAACCAGTAGAATCCAACACATTACCATATCTACATAAAGCAACTTTTATATCTGTTTGTTCTTTAGCAAAATTAACATACATCTGTTCTGCAATACCTTTACTCATACCATAAACATTTACAGGACTACAAGCTTTGTCTGTTGATATAAACATTAGAGATTCTATCTGATGTCTACATTCCCTAACACAATCAATTAAATACTGATGTCCCACTATATTTGTTAGTATAGTTTCATATGGATTATCTTGTGCAACCCATACAGTTTTTAAAGCAGCTGTATTTACTATAACATCTGGTTTAAATTCATACATACTTCTCAATATAGACTCTTTGTCCTTAACGTCTCCAATACGATATAATGGTTTTGGATATATTCTTTTCATATCCTCTTGCTTGTGTTCATTTCTTGAGAAGATAAGAATATCATTATTCTCATCCCATCTATTGGTTAATTGTTTTCCTAAAGCGCCTGTACCACCTATTATCATTATTCTTTTATTTTTCATACGACAACCTCATTATAATATCTTAATACCGTAATTTCTTTCGGTGATGGTATCTTTATATTTTTTGTTGAAAATCTTTCTTCTTTTAAAATGTCAATCATTATTTTCATAAAGTTTACTCCAGCTAATGTTGTGAAGTATGTACCACCACCTAATCTTGGATTTATCTCTACGAATTTTGGTTCACCTCTAACATCTTCCTTCATCTGAATACAGACAGGCCCTTTGACTTTTAATGCTTCACACAATTTAATACATCTCTCTTCTATCTTACTATCTTTTATTATACGACCTTTCGAAGATATACCAGCTTTAATCTGTAATCTTTCTCTTGGTATTACAGATAATACTTCTCCATATAAACCACATAAGACATCTATAGTATATTCTGTTCCTGGTAAATATTCTTGATAGATATATTCATTACTATAATGAAGATTCTCAGTTGATGAGAAGTCTTTAATATCCTCTTTACTTCTCCACAATTCTATACCTCTGCTACCACTACCTCTTCTTGGCTTACATATCTTAGGAAAGCTGATGTCTCTATGATTGTCTGATGTTTTAGGTAATAAATCCTCCAAACCATTATCGCACATATGATTATAAAAACTCAATTTATCTTGACAAGTAATTATGGTTTTATAATTTGACATAAAGTTCACCACACCTAAATCATGCAACATTGAAAAATTACGAGAAAAATGAACTATATCAGCATCTCCTGTTGGAACGATAACATCTATCTCCTCTTTTCTGATAATTTTTAGAACCTCTTTCCAATAATTATCTTCTACTGAAAAAGGTACAACATAATGTTTATCAGCTAAGTGAAAACCAACAGATAATTCATCACAATCTATAGCTACAATTTTGTGTTCGCCTTGAGTATCGAAATCATGAAACGATTTTATCACCCCAACCGCAGCGGGACCTCCAGCGCATGATACTAAAATGTTCATATCTTTATGTTCTCTCTTTCATACCACTCTGTATTACTAATTGCTCTGTCATCAACGAATAAATCATATGCAGGTTTTCCTAACTTTAGTTTGTGGTGCTTAACACCCCAACCCTCAATCTGTTTTAATGTGAAATCAAACCAATCTGTTCCTGATAATGTTCCTCTTGAAGTATATAAAGTTATCTCATGTCCCTCATCATACTTACTATTTATCCAATCTATAGCTTGTTGATATGGTTTAGCATCCTCATACTGACAATCAGTAGTACATATAGTACCATCTATATCAAAACAATATCTCATAAATAATTTACCTCATTAACAAAGTTACCACTCTTAAAAGGTCTCTTTCTAAGTGTACCTTCTTTATTCCCACCATGTAAAGGGCCGTAGTATTTATTTCCCAAAACATAAGTTTGAGAATATTTTGGTGTCCATAAATTCATACCAGTTTCGTTACCAAAATTGTACTTAGCGTTAACCTTTAAGTATTGTTGTTTTCTTATACTCAATCCAAGCTCTTTAATCTCTATAGCATCTAAAAAATTTAGAGGTGATTTATATAACGGAACCTCTCCATAATACAACCATTTCATATCTTCAGAGTTCTTTCTTTTTATTTGTTCTACAAGAACATCTGAATCAGAAGTATTGCCAAATGTAGATGATACTGAAATGTAACAGTATTTATCTAATTCCCATCTTTGAGTAAACCTTTTAATCCATTCTTTCTCTTCTTCGTTTGGGTAAAAATCAGGAGTAGTGTCTAACATCTCATTATCTTTGAATTGCCAGAACATTAACATTTGTTTTAATAAAGGAACTTTATCATTACTTTCATCAAATATTTTGTAGTGGTCGTGAAATATCTCTCCATCAATCTCATCTACAAAATCATCTACATAAGGATTTGATTCAAAAACAATCTCAGCTATTTTAGAAGAGTCAAAGGTTCCATATCCCCAATTATTCAACATATCACCATATATTTTTTTTAACATAATACTACTAGGAATATATACTTTACAATTAGGATACTTTTCTTTTAACAACCTTGGCATTCCAGAAAGTAAAACCCAATCTCCGATTCCATGACAAGTTCTCATAACCATAAATTTTTGAGCATCTAAATACTCATCAGGAATATACATAGGATTCTTTACAGAAAATCCAATGGTATCTCTTTGTATTCCATATAAATTATTATCAAATATCCTGAAGAAAGTTTTCATATTGTTTTCATTATTTCTTTTACACTTTTTACAAATATCTTCTCTGTGTAAAATGCTTCATATCTTTTTATAGTCGTTTCAGAACAAAGATTGTAAAACTTTTCATCTTTTAGTTTTCTAGCTATATGTTTTGCGTTATCTATATCACCGACTTCAACTGTAGTTAGAGGATGTAATATATCTTGAGTGTTCACATTTGAATAACCAATACAAGGTATGCCATGAAAACT
>Ga0129351_1000794_pt1 | contig 12155 bp, 20 predicted proteins | sample CPBDNA_8_FD_94423 | JGI IMG/M metagenome (GOLD analysis project Ga0129351, IMG submission 94423) | Freshwater to marine salinity gradient microbial communities from Chesapeake Bay, USA - CPBay_Sum_27_0.2_DNA | ecosystem: Environmental > Aquatic > Marine > Coastal | place: USA: Chesapeake Bay... | reverse complement strand
TGACAACGCTTGTTCACTGCTATCCCAAGTGAGCACAGGCGGGGAAACACCACCAGCCACAAACGTCTCTATGTCATCATCAAACGTGAAATTGTAATCCTCAAAGTCCCCATACACAGTCTCACCTGTCTCGGTCACTGTGCCACGCCTGTTACCCAAGTCGTAGAGGGAGTACCCCGCAGAGGCTCCACCGTAGAGATCAAAGAAGGATCTCGGTTGAATGTTATCCCGGATACTCTTCCTGATATTATCCCTAATGTTGTCTCTGATCAGTACCATCGTCTATCCCATTGTTGAGGCAAGTTCTCCCGCTCCCGACTGCGCTTCCATTTCACGCAGAAGCTGGGGGGGCATGTTCTTCAGGTTGGAGGCAATCTTGCTCCCGGACTCTGCCAGTGCGGTGCTTTGCTCCATCTGCTGTTGGAGTGCCATCTTTTCCTCGATCTCTGCCCTCTCCTCCTGTGAATTGAAGAAGTCCACTGCCACACCGTGGTTGTCCCCGGTTAGGCGTATCAGGCGTGTGAAGTTGAGGTTCTTGGCGAATTCCTCCGGGCCGAGAATATCCGCTATTGGCGAGATCATGTTCCACCACTCGAGGAAGGTCATGTTCTCCATGCTCTTGATTGCCATAGCGAGCTTGGAGGTGAACACGAACTTGGGCAACGGCATAACCTTCCCCATTGCGGTCTCAAGACCAACGGAAGGGGGTGCGTCCGGGAACACGTTCGCCCGGAAGAGGATTGAAAAGATTCTGCGTAGGAGGGGCTTGAAGACCTCCATCTTGATACGGGCAAAGGTGGGGGAGATCCGGGTGAGCTTCTCGTGGAGCATCTGGGCGACCTCGTAGGCAGTCTTCTCCCGCCTTGACTCGTCTGAGTTGGTCAGCATCTGGAAGAGATCGACAAGGTACTCCCTGCGGATCTGCTCCCGCTTGATCTGTGCCCTCTCAATGCCAAAGCGTGGGTCGGAGGCAGTTGCCCATTCCCTTGGTTCCTGTCCTGCTGATACCCCGGGATCCCATACGGTTACCCCTGACGCTTCCATGCGGACAGTGTTGACCGATCCCTTGGGGGTTAGGATCCGTGGAAATGCCATGACTTCGGACACTGCGTCCATGTCACGCTCAATGTTCTGGAGTTGTCGAATAGCACCAATAACCATGTGTCCGGGACACCAACCGTAGGGGGAATCTCCCCACTTGTGGAAGCGGGAAACTGTAAAGGGTTGTTCATCGTAGCCACCGTTGCGTAGAATCGTCTTGGAGGAGCGACAGGTGTAGATACTAGCCCAAGGCTTGTTCTCACCGTCTATCTTCCCGTATTCACGCTCTGAAGCCTTTCTAGGGCGTATTGTGTGGATCACTTCAAAGAGTTGATCCTTCTTGGATGAGTCATCGGAGTAGTAGCACTCCTTCATGGGAGGTGAGATGTTCTCCTCCCCAAATTCTTCAACTGCCTGATCGCAGGTCATCTTGATCTTGCGCCTGAGTGTATCGACCAGACCCTTGCGGTTCTCCCGGACAAAGAATGTTCCCACCATGCCCACTGCAAAGAACATGTAGTCTTCCTCGTCCTCTTCAACGTGGATCATGGCAGTGCCGAATCCACCCCGGTCTTGGAAGAACTCATGGATCATCAGGTCAAAGTTCGTCTCCTGAAGGATCTCCATGGTGATCTCAGCACACTTGGAGTACCAGTCCCGGGCTTCCTGTGGGGCTTCCTTGTCCGGTGGTTCTGCACTGAACCATCTCCCGGATACCATGTAGTCCATTTGCCCGGAGGCTAACACGTTGTTGGAGTGGACTGCCTCGGTGTCGTGGACGTACTGGCTGTACTCCTCAATGTCCTGAGTCTTGGTTGAGACAATGGCAGACTTGCGGGGTGCAACGTACTCTGCGATGTCCTCCCAGTTACGCATTTCATTGGACGCAAACGCCTCCATCGATGCGTATGCTTGGCACTCCCTGTCTGCTAATTTGTCTGTAACCATCGTCTTAACCTAGCAATGCGGATGAACTGTAGCCCTTTGTGCCACCACCAGTCTCCCCGGCAAGTTTCGTGGATTGGAGGAAGGCAGAGCGTTTACGCAGGATCCGGGACGCATCCCTCTTGGCTTGGCGTACCTCCGTTGTCCTCTCGGTCACAGGTGGCGGGGCTGGGGTTGCTACCGGGACAGACCCTCCACCCTTGAAGAGTTGTCGGGATCTGGCATCTGCCGGGTTGAATGGATTGGTTGGATTGAGTACTCGCATATTATCCTCCTAAAAGACTTGAGCTTGCGTAGGGAGTCATGCCTCCCGGTACGTTGGTTGGTGCAGGTTGACCCATCAACATAGACTTGTTCATTGGTTTCTTGGCATTCTTCTTAGCATTGGCAACGGGTGCTATTGAAGCGGATGCCTGCTCTGCTAAAGAATTTTGTGCATTTCTACGTTCCTTACTTTTTACAGCTTCATAGAACGGCTTTGCCATTCCTTTGTTCAGAATTCGTGGTCGGTACGGGTACGGGTCTGTCGGGTTAATTCTCATAGGTAAAATTCCTTCACTCTGTCCATCGGGTGGACTCTCAGGACGTTGTTGCGCTCCCACGACACGAACGGGAACTTGATGACTTCGTGCCTCCAGAATGCTGTGATGTCCCCGGATGCGAGGTAGATGTGCCAGCAGTCCGGGTTGTCGAACTTGATGGCTGGGTTGGTGATCTCATCGTAGGGAGCTTCCGAGTGTACGGGTCTTCCCATGATGAAGTAGGTCGGAGTTGAGTGTACATGCCCGGTTAACAGATGAAGCTCCAAGTCTTCCTGAAATGTCCGTAGGCAAGGCTCACGGTTGTAGACCGCCATTGCCTCTAAGACTGGGTTGTGTGTACAATGATTTGTTACTGGCATCTCATCTCCTTCGTGGCCCCCCAGTAACAATAACCCTCGCTTGATTGAAAGGTTTAGACGGAATAGCACTCCTGTCAACAAGTAAACCCTGCCTGATCGCTTGGAAGATCGTGGCAAATGCGGAAGAGAAGTGAGATGACCAGTCGTGCACAGGGACAGGTTTCACCGTCTTGCCGTCTCTCTCCTCTTTGCAGTGGTAGTAGTCGAGTGCTGAGATGCCACCGTCTTCCCCGCCACATCCCGTGGTTGAGAACTCGCACCGGGAGAAGGTTGTCAGGGCATCGTTGATCGGATCCCACACGTTTGCAGATCTCTGGCAACACACCACGTTGGTGATTCCTGCCTCCTCCATCATGCGTTTCCACATGACCTCTCCATCGTGGGGGAGGAAGTGTCCCCCGAAATTGTATCCCATTGACCGGAGTCTTCCAGCCCAGTCCCCGGGAGTCTGGCAGTCTGTGCCACCTGAGAGGGCATCCAGTAGGAGGATCCTATCCCCTATCACCTGAAAGCACCAGACCTTGGTATTGATGGGTAGACCAATGTCCCACGCTGTGTAGACTGGGAACCCTGCGTAGTATTGAATGTTGGCGTTGACCTTCCCGGATGATCTCTGTTTGTCCAGTGCCTCTGCGTAGATCAGTCCTGCCTCCTTCACCTGCCACATCTCCTCGATTGTGGTCGGGTACTCCTGAAGCATCTTGTCGCCCATGGAACTCCACTCCTTGAAATACCACACCTTTTGCCCGGTGGTGAACTTGATGCCCAGTTCCTCCTCCTTCTTGTGCAGGTACTCGAGGCATTCCTTGTCGATCCATGACTCCTCACCGTAGAGGGTGTACTCGGGTTCGATGTACCACGGGAAGAATAGGACGAGGTAGTCGTGGGAGGTGCGTTGCTCAGGATGCGTTTTGAGGGCGTTTTGCAGTAAAGTGTACCAGTCACCCCCTTTGCCTCCCTTGAACGTACTCTCAGCGAATATGAAGCCATTCTTGGGGACACTGGGGATTGCCCCGGTGATGATTTCCTCAGATCTCTTGGGATCCTCCCATGCGATTGGCCCCCACTCCGAAATATGCAGTAGCTGGTTCGTGCCACCACGGGCATTCTTGCCTGCGTTGACGCTCGACCCGTTTGTCCAAGTCATCTCCTTGTTGTTATCGGCCTCTGGCTTGTCGGCATCCTTCAACCCGGTGTCCATCTCCTCCCATGCGAACCTGACCTTGTGGAGCTTCTCTGATGCGTCACCTTGGGTCTGGTCTACGATGGAGGCTTGGTAGTTGTCATTCCAGTAGCACCCGTCAAAGAGAATGACCTCGAATAGCGTGGAGAAGCCGAGCTGTCGTGCCTTTGGGACTGCTATGCGGATGAATCCCTCGATGAAGATGGCGTGGAGAACCACCCTCTGGGGCCAGTTGGGTCGGAACTGTACCCGGTTGGCATCCTTGTCCACAATGTGGTAGAGGTTGCAGATCCGGTAGAGTGGATCCCCGAGATACTCCTCGAGTTCCTCGTCAGTCAGGTCGTCCGGGAGCGTGTACTCCTCCAGATCGATTGCCTTGTATTTATGTCCCGCTAGTTCGTATTCCACCTATTGTTTCCTGTTCTTTGCCCGGATCCTTTCCACGATAGACCCGGTGACCTCCACCTTCTCCGGTTCATTCCATCCCATGAGTTTGGTCAATTGATCGACTGCCTTCTCTTTGGAGTAGAATTTGACATCCTTGTCGATGCCCCAGACATCCCCGTTCTCGTTGACCTTCTCTTGGATCTTCAACCCGGTGATGAGGTTGGCCTGCTCCATGTCTGTGAGGCTTTGCAATGCCCCTGTGTCCTCGTTGATGAGCTTTGAAGGGTTGAGGTCTAGTACGGTACAGAGATACTTGATCAAACGATTCCTCGTCCAGATTGCCTCATCCTGTGATTTTGCTCTCAACTCATCAAGATATGATGATACCTTGCCATTACTTGCCAGCAGTCTTGAAGCCTTTTCTTGAGCTATCTGGTCTGACTTACACTGGTATCCTGCTCGCTTGTAAGCCTCCCCTTGGGTCATGCCCTTGGCGAGGTTCTGTGCGAAGATGCGTTGTCTATCTGTAAGATCCCTGCTCATGTTATGCGTCCTGTAGGAGGATTTCAAAGTCAACCGTGAGGTCTCCGGTTCCCGTGGTGGTTTGTGCCATGAACCCAATGTCGCAGGGGCCAGTGAACCCGTTGATGGGTGTGGTGATGATGAGGTTGAACGAGCCAGACACTCCCTTCATCTCAGTGATGAGTCTCATTGGTGTGTAGGGTGGTGCTGTTTCTAGGATGTTCTTTCGCTGGAAGAAGCCAATGTTTAGGGATTTGTTTGAGTCAACGGTTCCAAAAACTTCCTTGAGGTAGCCGATCTTCCCTGTGGGGATTGAGTAGACTCCGATTTGAGACTGCCCCCTCGGAAAGTCTGCGGAGCTAATTGTAGCCCAGTCCTGAGTTCCCGCTGAGTTTTCAATAACAATATCTCCTGCATGGGAGCCTGCTGTCTGGGAGGCGTAGGTTCCTGATTCTGAGACAAATACCTCGTTTAGCCTTATAAACGACTGTGTAGTTGCAGAGGATGCCGATGCCCCTGCGGTGGCGATTGTTTCGGTAATCTCTGCTCCGGTTGCGTCCAAGCCTTCTAGTATGATCGACCTCGCTCCTGATCCTGTGGATATGTCGTTGGCGTTACCACCCGCCTTAATGCGTAGCTGGGTTGCGCCTGAGACTTGGGGGGTGCGGTAGAACCCTCCTTCACAGACAGGTGTGTAGGTTGTGCCAACACTGGATACTCCAAACTTATGGACAACACTCCATCCGGGGATTTCACCGTCTGCGACCTTTTTATACCAGTCGTCCGTTCCTATATAACTCATGTGATGTGCCAGTTAGATCCATCGTAGGTGAATTCAAGTGCGGTTCCATCTCCTCCGATGGTGATGGTTGATGAACCGTTGATGGTTTTCCCGGATCCCGGGTTGACCGTTAAAGTGTTGCCTGACCCGGAGCGTTTGACGGTGACCCCGTAGGTGGATGCGTTGGGGAGTGAAATCTCAATGTCTCCTACGCTCATGTCAGCGATGATTGTCTGGTTGTCCAATGCCCCTGCGTTGGTTGTCACCGTCTTTCTGGTAGGTTTGGATCCCGAGGCTATTGAATTGCTCTTGTCGATTGCGTTGCTTGCCCTCTCCAGCCTTAGCTGGGTCTCCTTTTGGAGGAGTTCCTGCCTTTGCTGGATCTTTTCCGTTTGGCGTTGTAGCCTGTTTAACTCTTGGAGGTTTGGCATTGATCTTTTCCTTTTTGGCTGGGGCAGGTCGGCTTTGGACTGACTGCCCCCCAGAGTATTTATTGATATAATTCACCACCTTTGTAAACGCTATTTCTCCGTAGAGGTAGTCTCGGATTATCTGGGAGGCTCGTCCGTAGATCCTCCAGTGAGGTTGCCATGCGTGGGCTGTCCATGGGATCTCCCGAGTCCACCTGCTGGCAGTCCGGTCTCCCCATTTTTCGCAGACATCGGTCTCCGGGGTGATGTCCATTCCGTAGATGTCTACCTGTCCACCGTTGGAGAGGAGGGAGGCGGTGTAGAGGGCGTTGGGGAATGTGAAGTTGCAGTTCTTGATGCCCAGTTCCCGGGTTAAGCCCTCCGGGAGGTGCTTGGAGTCCCGGTTGTACCATGGCATCTCGATGTACTCACACCTCTCCGGGAGCCACTTGGCGTTGGGTCTGGTTGCCATCTTGGGAGGGAGGGGTCGTCCGTTCTTGAAATGGTCTGCCCGTCCGATGTTCACCACTGCCGGGTCGAGGACGCACCAGACATCGACATCGAATATCCATGCGGATGTGTTGACCCCGAGGACGAGATCGTACCCCCTCGTTTCTCTGTACTCTGGTTTCCAGAGGTCTCGTAGGGAGGGGCCGTTCGCCAACACTGCTATTGAAAGTACTTCTTCAGCCATTGCGCTTCTACGGTTGCCTCGTGGGGTCTCGGTGACCCGTGAAAAATAACAAGCGGTTCTGAAGGTTCCTCAATCTTCCTCGAGGGTTCCCGGTACGAACACAGCTTCCCGGGGAGGATCTCCTGCCAGAATTGAGGTTGACCTGCCCGGGAGTACTTTCTCTGGATGACCTCGGTGACGTAAGGGTGCATTGGGAAGGATCTCTTCTGAGTCCATGTCTCGTCCTCCGCAATTTCCTTACAGTAAATCTCCCAGACTTGGGTGTAGTGCATGTCCGGGGGGAGGCACACTGCCCCATCAGCATAGGTTCCATCAAACGCTCCACGCAGTCCGAGGGACTCCCTTACCGGACGCATGTAGGTAGGCCACTCCTGTACCAACCACGAAACATCTCCACGGATAACCGTGTCCAGTCCTACCATGATCGTGTGACCGTCACTCCAAGGTGCGTCAGGTCGGTATAGCTCCATGAGATTCCACCATCCCCAGACATTCCGGGTGGGTTTTATTTGCTCAATCTCTGCACCCCACTTGGATGCCGGGAGCATACCACCCTCCTCGTACAGGACAAGGGGATCGTCAGCGATGACCCACATTTTGAAAGACCTGCCAAGGTGTCGATTAAAACCCTCAAATAGGTTCCTGACATACCGTTCCTTGTGCGGGTAGTCTCCAACCGCCACTGCGAACACGTTGACCTTACTCATGACTTCTCCCGTACTCGAGGTAGGTCTCACCGGGTGCAACATCCCTGTGTACCACTGCCCCCGCACCGACCATAGCTAACGCTCCTATGGTTACACCACAGACAATGACCGCACCCGCACCAATCGAGGCTCCACTCTTCACGATGGTTGGAACCACCTCCCAGTCCTTGTTACCCGCCCGGGGGTACTTGTCGTTGGTGAAGACCACGCCCGGGCCGACAAACACACCGTCCTCGAGCTTCACTCCATTGTACACGTTCACATTGTTCTGAATGTGGACTCCGTCACCGATATACGACCCTGCCTCAACATAGACATTTCGCCCAAGGACACAGTGCGCCCCTATTGTCGCACCCTCTCTGAGGTGGCAGTAGTGCCAGATCTTGGTTCCCTCTCCAATCTCAACAAACCGTTCCCGGTCAACCGTGGGGTGAATGTAGAGAATCATTTGTTTGTCCTGTAAAGTTTCCGGTCAAACACACCCTTGCTCCTCGGGTTGTAGACTAACCCGCACCAAGCACAGAAATCCTCGAGGTACTGGTCGTTCTTCCTGTCATCCCTCAAGATTGATGGGGAGAATACCGTACAGTTGACCTCCGGGCAGGAGACCAGACTCTCTATGTGGGCATTTATTTCGTCCAAGTAGGCGTTCCAACCAACACTGTCAGCGTGGGCAGTCATGAAGGGCGTTCTCAGTAGGGACTCGACATGCTCTCCCCTCTCCCGGCTCACAACAACCCATCTCGCTTCCGGGAAGGCACGGTGGAGGGCTTTCCACATGAGGATCCCCTTCACTCCCTTGAATCCCCAAGCAAGCCCCGTGTCGTCAAATTCTCCAAGGTCGAGTATCCGGTCTTTCACGTTCCCCACCTGCGGATCCCAGCCCGGTGGAGGTAGTTTCCTCTGGGCGAGCTTGTCAAACCCACCCTTCTCAAGCACTGGCTTGTAGAATTGGTCTCGAATCTTGCCTTCCACCAAGGGGTTGATCTCGGCTGATTTACCAACCTGCATTCCATTCGCATGGAGAAAGCGCATTGTGAGGGTCGTCCCAGACCTCGCTCCTCCGACCACTATGATAGGTGCTCTCATTTTTACATCTTGTACAAATGCCGTATGACCTCTTCAGGTACTGGATCCAAGGCAACGTAGATTTTCTCCTTCATCAGTTCCCTTCTGACCTCCTCGGAGTCGTGGTAGGTGTCAAATACCCGGGCGTTCTCAACAAACCCAGTGAACCCGTCACTCCTTCCCCAGAACCACTTCTTGCTACCCTCTCCATCCTTGCGGATGTACAGAATTCGCTTGTTGCGGAAACGCTTCCTGAAATCCTTGTAATCCATTAACCCCAAGTAAAGGGTTTCAAACCCCGGTGTCAATTCCGTAAAGGGTAGCATCTCGTTATCAGGATTCGGAGCCAAACCCAATCTCCCCCCTTACCCCCAAGAGTAAGAGGAGAGAATAGGGTAAAGGATAGACTCGCTACCGCTCATCGTGTGCCTTATTTCAGTGACCGTCAGTTACGGATGAAAATCTCCCCTTCAAAAGTTGGAACCATAATCACTGCCCCGCTGGATCCCCGTGAGTCTCCAGCTTCATTTGACCGTCCCCAGCAACCACACCCGAAGGCTTCAAGTGATCCGAGAGTCCCCTGCTGTTATCATCGGGAGAGGCCACCGACCGACTAAAAAAGCCGTCCCGGGGCATCGGGTACGGCTCTTAAAGTGGTCTTAGTGACCGGGAAAGTACTGCATCTAATGCCCTAGATTGAGATGGTTCTATGAGACCTTAGTATCCAAGGTCAACAAAAAAAAGAAAGGGGGCAACCCCTCCCGGTTACCCCCTCTCGATAAGTAGCGTTACTCTTCTCCACCATTCTCAGGTTAAGGCTACTATTTAGAATCATTCTAAATTAGTCAATCTCATAAAAAATAACCCCCGGAAGGCTCTTAAGTCATCCTCCGGGGGCTACCTACAACTCTAATACTTATGAATATATGAAAACAGATTCCTTCTAGGCGGTTGGGTCGGTCTGGTCAAGCTGTTTATATACCTCCCAGTATTGACCTTTAGAATCCTTCTCAAAGTTGACTGCTCGCTTCCTTCCAAGATCCCTGAAGTGTTCATCCCACCCCGGGAATGTGTGTAGACAGGTTGGACTTTTCAGGGGGGCGCAGACACCGATCTCCCAACATTCGTGACAATAGCCTTCCGGGGGTTTCATTTTAACCACCCCTCTTCCCTTGCCCTGTCCGGGTGGGCGTGGATCCAGTTGTGGCAACGCCTACAGATCGACATGAAGGTGGTGGAATCTGCTGTCTTGGATCCCCTTCCCTCCTTGTGGTGGATCTCGGTGGCCTCCTTCTGACCGCAAGCCTCGCACACCGGATGTTTTTCCAGATAAGCCTTACGCACCACAGAATAGTCCTGAAGGCGTTTCTTTTGCTTTTTGGACACAGGGCTAAGGGGAGTACGCTTTAATGGCTTCTGGGAGCGTTTAAGCGGTGTCTTTCGTTGGAGTGGACTACGCTTCATCTTCCAGAACCTTCAACAGTTTCATCCGCACCCATGCCGACATTGTCAGGCCAAGGCGTTCAGCCCTAACCTTACACTCCCGCTTCATCTCCTTGGTCATGCGGATCTGGGTGGTGACTTCCTTACTCATCACTCACCATCTTTATTCAGGTAATCGTCCACCCACTCTTTGCGGATCAGGATCTTCCCGGTTGGGCCATTTCGCCTACACCGGAGCTTCCCGTCCTTAATGAGCTTTCGGATCAGTTTATCTGAGATCCCCATGTAGATACCAGCCTCAACGACTGACATCACCTCTGGGGGGTTGTTTCTTATTCTTTCTATGTTATCCATAAGCCATAAAAAGGGAGAAAATGGAAGGGATGGCAAGAAAATAGCAAGAAAAAGCAAATATAAGCTTGACCTCTCCCGGGAAGGTTTCGTAAGCTCCTCCCCGTTATGACAAATAAAACCGAAAAACCATTCACCATCGAGTCTGCCCTGCTGATCCAGCTTGAGCAGGTAACCAAGCTCCAACCGATCCTGTCGGCAGGAGCCTATGCCTTCCTCATGGCTGAAGTCGCAAGACGCAATGCCAAGGGTTACGAGTCCCCCTACGATGTTTTCCGTGGGCAGGATCTCATGTCCTATGTAGAGTGCAACTACTCAGCTTACGCTTAAACCACCAACCAAATATAGTTATGACAAAAATATACGACATAGACGACATGGAAAAACTGACCACCTCGCATGAGGTACAGGTCGCTGGAGGACAGTGGTTCCCTGTTCAAGTTGGCTTAGTGGATGATGACCCCTTCCGCTATATCTGCGGGGATAATGCACCAAACTGGGTGAAGACGGGTTCTTCCTCGGCACGGGAAAGCATCATCTCCCTCTGCTGTTCTGGTCTCATCACCGGAGTGCGGGAGAAGTTCAAGGTGGGAGACTTTGTTCGGAGCGTTAAAGTAGAAGGATCCCAGTGGGAAGGTTGCTTTGGCAAGATCATTGAAGTCAACCCTGACTCCAAGGTTGCCCAGTTTGTGGTGGAAGCGTTGGATGGGAAGCTGTGGCACTTTGCCTCTGGCGATCTCATCGAGAAGGCCGAACCCCGTCCCGATCCACTGAGCATCGATGACCCCCGTGACGACATAGACTTTGATGACCTCATGTTGAAGGAACTCTACGAGGATCTTGACGAGGAGGATCGCAATCGGGCAATCGAACTGGACATGGCTAAAGCCTGTGTTCGCAAATTGAACGCCCATCTCCACAATCTCTAATCACTTTTGAGGGTACTAGACGCTGGTCGAGTCTGGCTAAGTAAAACTGACCCCAAGCTGGAAACAGAGCAAAACCCAGCCCTCAAATATCAACCATCAAAAAAAAGGTATAAACAATGAGTCTAACTGCAAAAGAATCAGGAGGGGGAGACATCCCCGTCCTCCAGCGTGGATGGTACAATGCCATCTGCTGTCGCATCATCGACTTGGGAACCCAAGAGATTGAGTGGCAAAACCAAACCAAGCAACTCCAGAAGATCGTACTCGGTTTCCTGATCGAGGGAGAGTTCGTGGAGATTGACGGTGAGAAGCTCCCCCGGGTACTCAATCAGGAGTACACCATGAGCCTGCACCCGAAATCCCGCCTGCGCCCCCAGTTGGAAAACTGGAGGAACAAGCCCTTCACTGAGGAAGAGTTGCGTGGGTTCGACCTAAAGAAGCTCCTCGGTGTTTCCGCAAAGGTCAAGGTCGTCCTCAACGAGAAGGGGACTTGGAACAACATCGACTACATCGACCCAGCCGAAAAGAAGGTGGAGATCCCGGGAGACTTTGATTCCGGTGTCTTTGAATTCCCTTCTGCCGGGGAGATCGTTCCCCCTGAGTGGGTTCCAAACTACCTCAAGCGCAAGATCGAGGAGTCTCTCGAGGTACAGCGTGAGAAGGGTTTCATGGAACCCGGAGGATCCCAAGGCACACCGCAGACCGATGCGGAGGATGCCGGGGCTTCCTTTGATGACGAGGACATTCCGTTTTAGGTCATGTTCTGGGAATCCGTAGTTATTATCACCCCATG
>Ga0129351_1000793_pt1 | contig 12166 bp, 12 predicted proteins | sample CPBDNA_8_FD_94423 | JGI IMG/M metagenome (GOLD analysis project Ga0129351, IMG submission 94423) | Freshwater to marine salinity gradient microbial communities from Chesapeake Bay, USA - CPBay_Sum_27_0.2_DNA | ecosystem: Environmental > Aquatic > Marine > Coastal | place: USA: Chesapeake Bay... | reverse complement strand
ATCGGGGTTAGAATCAAGAAAATTCTTAACCACAGCGAGAGAAAAGAAAGTCTTTCCAGTACTAGACTCTCCAGCAATAGCAGTAATCTTATTGCCAGATACACCGCCAAATATACTACCTGAAACAAGTGCATTAAAAATGTACGAACCTGTGTCAACATAAGTTTCGATCTCATCAATGTCTGCTGCAAGTTTGGTGTAGTCATCACCAATCTCTTTTACAATATCTTTTAAAAAATCCATAAGTCTCCTATGCGAAAAAGTCTTCCAAAGAACCTCGCTTCTCAGTCTTCCATCCGATACAAGTCAGAATAGATTTTAGAGGATCAAGAAACGATTTATCAAATTGCAAATTGTAATCAATATGTTGTTCAGACACAACTTCCTTTGGGTATTGTTGAATGAACGATATTACATTTTCCCGTGTGGGATTCTGTTTTTTAAGGTAGCAGTATTTAATTTTTTCACCATTGTTAATCAAAGCATACTTATTCGTAAGTTTCTTTTCTTTAACATAATGGTTGAACAGTAGGCATCCACGTACATGGATAGGTGTTCCTTTTTTGTAGATGTCAGCACTTCCCTTCCACTTTACGATGTCACTTGCAGTTCTTGGAAATGCAATCTGATCAACTGGTAGTGTGGGAAATTCTTTCTTAAACTTATCAATAAATTCGATGACATCATCTTCTGTAGATGACATGATCAATTTAAAAGCTTCTTTAATTTTAGTTCTACATGCTGCTGGGGTTGAAGACTTAATTGCCTCTAGTCCCATAATCTTTAGTTTGGGAGTTTCATATCGAACACCTTCACTATCCCATACGTTGAGAATGTAACGCTTCTTCGCAGTCCAGATACCACGGTCAGCAATGTTCTCACGCTTCATGAACATCTTCTGCTCATAAGCATTCACATAATCAGCAAGTTCTTGATACGACTTGCTAATGTAAGGTTCAAATTGTTCTTGGCAAATCTTGTCTAAGAAATTTACAATAGTAGTTTCATCAACATCACGATTTGCAAAAACCTTTTCAACCAATCCACCAAGATTCAAATAAATTGAATCCGTGTCTACCGCAATAACATAATCAGAACTCTCAGTCTTAAGCAATTTATTTAGATACTGATTCATTTTGTTCTCGATCCAGCGGATAGAGACTTGTCCAGAGAGTGTAATTGCTTCTGCATTCTCAAGCTTATAATATCGAAAATACTCATTACCGATAGCGCCATAAGCAGAGTTGAGCTGAATCTTACGAGCCATCTGGATATTGTTACATCTTGCAATTTCTTTTTCAAGAGTCTTCGTAGGTGTTTTTTGATAAGCTTGTTTTGCCTCCAACATCTTTTTCTTATAGATGACACGATCTTGATAGATCTTATCCATAAGATTAGGCAAGAATCCCCTTTTGGTAGTATCAAACAATGCACCATTAGCACAAACAGTTTGATTAGAGAGATCAGAAAAATCAATCTCCCGATTTAGTATTTTTTCAACACTCGCGCTGGGATGTCTATACGTTTGTAAAGTCTCTGGCGAGATGTTGTACTGCATAATAAGGTGAGGGTAGAGACTATTAAGGTCAAAAGACACAACCCAATCATACTTTCCAGGAATCGGTTCCTTGACATAAGCACCTGCGTATTGAGCATCTTTTTTGCCATCCACTTTTGGTGGAATGACAATGTTTTGTTTCTTTAGGTAGTTATAAATGATACTATCCCACATCTTGACCTGAGAGAATACATCTGCATAATTTACCTTAGCGTCATACGCCATGGTGATAGCAAGTTCAATCAGTTTCATCTTGTCTTCCAAGCGGTCAACAAGTTCCACGTCAACGATGTTGTACTCAACAAACTTCTGCCAATCTTGAGTATAAAAATCCTTAAAGGTTTCAAACTCAGAGTGGTCAAGTTTCTTCTGCCCAAGTTCCACAAAAGCAATGTGGTCTAGACGATAACTCTCTTGGTTTGAATATGTGAATTTCTTATAAAGATCAAGATAATCAAGAACGGTTATTCCACCAATATCATAGATGATATTTTCCCTACCATGCAGTGTTACTTCTTTACGAGTAAGAAGTTTCCATGGAGAGATGCGTCGAGCTTCACGTTCACCAAGTAAACGATCAATACGTCCACAAATATATGGGATATCATAAAGTTCACAGTTCCAGCCTGTGATCACTTCAGGATAATTATTTTCCCAGTAATAAAGAAACTTATTAATAAGATCGAGTTCATCCCTACATTGAATATAATCAACGTTTTGCTGCTTATTAATAAAAGCCTTTACACCCCAAGTACGAATCTGTTTGCTGGCATAATCCTGTATCGAGATTGTTAGTAGTTCTTCTGCACAATCCCTTACATTTGGGAATCCATTTTCAGATGCAACCTCAATATCGATCGTGGATATTTTAATCTTAGTGATGTCAAATTTGATTTCATCTTCTGGATAATTATCAGAGATGTATTGATAGATGAACCTATTGTTTCCGTAGATATCAAAATTTTGAACGTCTTCGTATTTACGATAAAACTCCCTACATTCCTTTACATATCCAGGTTGAATAGGTTCAACGTATTTGCCATCAAGTGTTTTGTATTCAGTTGGTTTTTGAGAAAGTACGAACAGGGTTGGTGAGTACTTTTCTCGGGTTTGGAAATGGTCGCCGTTGTCGTAGCCACGAATGAGAAACTCATTTCCGATCAATTGAACATTCGTATAGAATCTCATCCAGTAGTCAATTTGATGTACTTATCCAATATGGTAACAGAAGGATCGAAAATTGTCAAGAACTTATCCGATGACATAAGGATTTCTTCTTGCCCACAATACTTTGGAAAGTTTTCCAAATATCCATCTTTACCAATGATGCATGGATTTACAAGCTTGCAGTTTGGCATCCCATATTCAGCTACAATTTCTTCAATTTCAGAAATAACATACATGCCATTCTCAAACAAGACTACTTTGATTACCTTTTCATCTTCAGTTTCACCATCCGCAGTTTCATCAAAAACTTCATAAGCATCATCAGGATTCATGTGTTTCTCCTATAGTGAAAGTTCCTTTACCTTCTTCGATGTTATATATTCAGAAAACTTCTGAAGGTATCCAGTATTTCTTAGTTCTTTAAATACTAAGTTCTCAATTGAAAACTCCCCACCCTTTCTTAGTGATGAAGATCTCATACCTCTAAGCTTTTCTTTCAAACGTTTCATTTCAAGTATATCGTTTGATTTGCCATCAATAAACAAATCAATCTTATCCATTATATCTTTAGTTTTCTTTTTTAGCAACCTCTTATCGATTTGTGGATCTTCAAATTTTGGAAGTTTCAGCCACTTACCAAATTTTACAGAATACACTCCCTGATTAGATGGTCTTTCAGCATTCTCCTCTTCAGCATACAACTCAACATCATGCCCATAAATTTTAATGTTATGCGTCAAAGACCACAATTGCTTTTTATCTCTTAGATAATCATCAATAAGATCTGGACAATCTGGAAGCTTATCTTTATCTACGACCAAATGCAAATCAATATCTGAAAATTCTGTGTAGTTGTAATTAGCATTTCCACCAACAAGAATCATATCAAGAATTGCACTTGACGGAATGTTAGAAAATTCTGCCCACGCTTGTCCTATCCTGACAAGTTTCATCTTGACTTCAGGTTTTAATTTATTCCCACTCCAAATTTTCTGATTAAGTGTATCATGATATTTGAAGGTTATTTTTTGTTCAAGAAATAACTCTAGGTTCATTTTTATTTTTATTTATGGAAAGGGGGGTATGGATGATTCTGACCATCCTACCCCCTGCGCCGACGATATTCAAATATATTTATAGATAATCTTTACGAGCATGATGTTCTGGAATTATTTTTCCAAGGACGATTCTGAGGAGTCCGTCTTCAAAGGTGACTTCCCGTACTTCTGTGTCGTCGGATAAAGTCCACGCTCGTTGAAAACTTCTTTGAGCCACTCCCTTGTGGATAAACGTCTTGTCCGAATCGGCTCCCTCCCGTTTACCCTCGACAAAAAGTTTTCCATACTCCGTGAAGACATTAACCTCTCCTTTTTTAAATCCTGCTAGTGCAATCTCTAAATGAGATTCAACATTATTTACTTGAATAAGGTTGTAAGGCGGATAGTTTGTTTGAGTTTCATGAAGTTTGAATAGACGATCAAAATATTCATCCATCCCAATGCTGTGCTTATTGATCTTTTCCATCAATGCAGGAAGATCTGCAGCGGTATAACGCTGGAAGTTCATTATGGTAGCTCCTTTAAAAGCGAGTTTGTGTTTTGTGAACCCCGAAGGCATTCGATAATATTTATAGCATAGACGCAAAAAAAGAGATAGGGTATAAACCCTACCTCTTTGGGTATGTTCCGAACTCGTAGAGACCGCACGAAAGTCTCATCTTTATTTATAATTTATATTCAGAACAATTCGTCTCGAAGCATCTGTGCAACTTGTGCCCGTGTGGCTTTCCATCATATCAAAGATAACTATTCTATTCTCCTTTGATTTGATTATATCTCCACTTTCTTCAAACTCAGTATATCCATTGCAAGTATTAAAATAGAATACTGCGGTTTTTCCATCACCTTCAAAATCGGTGTGGAATCCATGTCTGATAATTTTATGAGACTTTGGATTTAAATTAATCTTCATTCTAATCAAAGTCTTCATGTTTGGAAGTTTTGATAAGAATGGAAGAAAGAATTCAAACTTATCGCTATTGGACTGACCATCTTTGAATAGAGTGTGTCCAAATTGAAAGTTATATTGCTGATCTTCTACCAAAAGATCTTCTGTGTTAACAACGTGGCTCCAATACCAAGGGAAGTGACTACTACCAACAATGTCATAAAGACTTTTGAAGTAGTAGTCATCTAGAAAATTATCAAGTATTTCCATGAAGAATCAGTTCTCTTCTACTTTCCTCTTCTTACCAATATTGTATTTGGTTTCTAGAGTCCACTCATCCTTTTCTTTATAAGCAAGGACTTTAATTTGATTAAGTGGTGCGATGTCAACAATCTTATCAACGTTCACAATAGTAATAAGACCCCAATCTGCAAGCAGTTGAGTGATACGATTGCGACGCTGAACATCATTCACAGTAAGATTAGCACGTTTGCCATCAAGAGCAAACAGTTCTTTAAAGTGAACAATGTAATACTTACCCTGTTTATGCAGGATGTGACACGATTGATACAGTGTCTTCTCCTTTCTACTGGCTACACCAATGCGCGTAAGTGTCTCACGAACCTTGAGAAAATCATCAGGTTCATTAAGAATAACCTCAACCATTTGGTCGGGAGTCCACTTTACCTCAGGCTCAGATACAACACTCATTTTGTTCCTCCAACATCAAGTTTCTTTTTAATAAATTCGATCTGTTCTTTTGACAGAATTGACAAAGCTTGTTGAGCCTTTTCATTACTATAACCATAGTAAGATTTAACTGCATCAAGATCTTTGATTTTGTCTTTGCGGAGCCAAGGAGAAAATCTTTTCCTTTTCCTCACAATATTTATATAAAAGTCATATTGAAGCTTCTTATCCAGATTTGGATACAAGTTCATTTCATTAGCGAACATGACACAATCAATATGACCAGCCATACACTTGTTAATAATGAATGGAGGATATTCTTTTTTCAATGATGGATCTTCATCCAGAAAATTAATCTTCGTTTGATTGATAGAGTTCAGCCAATCTTTTAATTCCATTACTTAAACTCACACTCCACCATAATCTCAGTCAAAGCCGCCAGAAGGTTGATCTCTTGATCGGCAACAAATGCGATCTGATACTGATACTTAGCAATGATGAGGACAGCAGCAGGAATACTACTAGCCACCAAATTTTCATAACAAGCATCGTAAACACGACGCAGAAGTACACCAGGATCATTGTCCAAATTATTGACGACCCACTTGCGTACTTCAGGATACTTCTTTTCCTTAAGATTTTTGACAAGGCTATCTACTGCAACATCAGAAAATGTAGTAAGGATTCCAGAGTCGATATTTCCGCCTACTGAATACCTTTGGCATTCGTTGAGGACTCGTCTCCAGTCTGGGAAGTGCTTTTTGATAAGCTCTGCAAGTACTGCTTGATCGAAGCTGACGCCCTCCGCATCCAAGATGTTCTGTAAACGCTTGAAGAAGGATCCTGCCAGTGAGGCTTTTTCCTTCCCTTTAATGGAGAAATCAACGACTGCACACCTTGAATGGAGGGGCTGGATGATTTTGTTTTTGTAGTTACAGGTGAAGATGAATCTGCAGTTGTTAGCAAATTCCTCAATAGACGCCCGTAATAGGAGTTGTACGTCGTGGGTTGTGTTATCTGCCTCATCAATGATGATGACTTTGTGTTTAGCAGTTGACGTAAGCGATAAGGTCGAAGCGAAGTTCTTCGCATTGTTTCTGACAGTATCGAGGAATCTACCCTCGTCGGATCCGTTGATGACATAAACATCTACTCCAAGTTCGTTGCAAAGTGCTTTTGCTACAGTTGTTTTTCCTACGCCAGCAGAACCAGCAAGGAGAAGATTAGGAATCTCACCACTATTTAAGAACTCTGTAAAAGTTTTTTTGATGTTGTCTGGAAGAATACAATCTTCAATTTTTTGGGGTCGATACTTCTCGACCCAGAGATAATCATTACGCATAATCAAGATTCGTTTGGCAAATAAAAATAATCAAATGCAATCCAAGATTAGGATGCTTTATGCACTTTGCAAGCATTAGTAAAGTCATTGCTTGCGTAATACTCATGGTTATCCAAACGTAGAATCAGGTTCAAGAGCAATGTAGTATACAAGATCAAAAGCAGTGTTAGAGAATCGTGCCATGTTAGGAGCAGAAACAACTACTTCATATTTTCCAGGCATGATCTTCATGTTCTCAACTTTGAAGTTGAACACAAACTCAGATTCAGTTTGACCAACATTGATAGAGAATTCGTTGGAAGTAGGATTCTCTTTGTCCCGAACCAAGAGACTGATCTCAGAACCATTACCGATTGCAGAAATATCCTCTAGACCATAAACAGCAGCAGCTTTGATAAGCTGAGTAAGTTGATCCGAAGAAAGATTAAAGCAAACATCTTCAGTGGGAAGAGAAATAGTCTTCTCTGGAGGACTAACAATAACCGAAGGATCGGTGAAATAATACTTAGTAGTGTTACCACCACCTCTAATCAAAAGATGATTATCAGATTTGAAACAAAGTTCAGGATCAGAGTGAAGAGAAATACCTTGAAGGAACTGGTTCAAATCATAAATGCCGAAGGTTCGAGGAATCTCTTCTGTGATAGTAGCTTCAGCAAAAATGTTCTTCATCACAGAAATCGTCCTGATCTTATTGCCAGCCTTGAACATAAGGGACTGGTTGATCGAAGAGAAATTCTTCAGAAGTTGTGCGGTCTTTTCAGAAATTTTCATAGGTTCACGAAGTTTCATTATCAGCGGAATTCAGTCAAGCCATTATTCTGCCTAGAATAATGACCGTCGAAGTGAAGCAAAAGCATTGCATAGTGAATGACTTTTAGGAGATCGATCTTGTTGCGACCATCTTTCTGCCCATAACGAGATCCATACTTCAAAATGTTTGCTTGGCAGAAGTTGGCAGCAAGTTCCTTAGCAGCCATAAGATCGATAGTCTGAATATCACGGTAGTCATTGTCGCTACCACAATAGTGACTCTTATAAGTTCTGGTTACATAATCCTTAACATCAGCAAGGATTTTGTCTTCATTGTACTTCCAATGATGATTGGTGGGTTCAGTCATAACAGGTGTTTTTTCAATTACGATTTGGTCATTGTCATTCAAGGACATAGAGAATTCATACTCTGAATAAGGATGTTCATCCATAACGATAGGTTCAGTACAATTGTTAGGAATATTAGGGTACATAGAAGCTAAGTATTCATGTACCCAATCAGTGTTCATTATATCAGAAAGGAGCAGAGTCGTCAACCTGTTCGGTGGGCATTTGGAAATCTGCATCCACTTTGTCATACAGTTCCAGGAAGGACTGCTTGGTTTCACTATCAAAGCGATTGATGCAAGTTTGAATTGCCTTTGCTTTGTCACCAAAGATTGCATATGCCCGAATGATATGCACAAGACGGCGAGTGGAAATAATTTCCTCTACACCACCATCGTAGAAAGTTTTACGAATGGTGTCTGCCCAATCAACAAGACGCTTGCAGAAGTCCTCATCGTGACAGTCAAGTTCTTTGGCAACATTGTTGACGATCTTCATCTCAACAGAGGTAGCAGGATACTCTTGCTCAAAGGTCACAGGGAATCGCTCAAGGAATGCTTCGTTGAGGACGTTGGTGCCAATAAAGCGACCGTCATCAGAACCCTTTCCTTTAGTGTTAGCAGTAGCAACCACGTTGAAACCAGCAGCAGGACGGACATACTTACCAATCTTTTTCAGGAAAACACCTTTACCTTCGAGGACTGATTGAAGGCAAAGAATTTTGTTGGAAGCCAGGTCAATCTCGTCAAGCAGTAGAATCGCACCGCGCTCCATGGCTTCGATGACTGGACCATTATGCCAAACAGTCTCACCGTTGACGAGACGGAATCCGCCAATGAGATCATCTTCATCAGTTTCAATAGTGATGTTTACGCGAACAAGTTCACGTCCAAGTTGGGCACAAGCTTGCTCCACCGAGAACGTCTTACCATTACCCGAAAGACCCGTAATGAACGCAGGATAGAAAAGACGGGACTGAATAATCTTTTTGATATCGTTGTAGCTACCAAAACGGACGAAGGTATCATCTTTTTGTGGAATGAGGTTTTGCTCAAAAGATGGTTCAACAGCAGGAGAGCTGAAAGAACGTTCGATACTATTTACAGCTTCTTCGGTCACTTCAAGATTCCAGCGACCACGAGTAGTTTTGAATTGCTCAAGACGTTTGGTGACAGTGGGATAAGAAAGATTCTTCATGGCACAGTAACCACGAATATCACCAGAAGTGATCTCAGTGCCATACATGCTCTTGAGGTCAGTGAAGATTTGATCGTTGGTCATAGCAATTGTCCGAGGCATTTGGTGGTGTTGAATCTCAACGGATCTAATATACATGAAAAAGGGGGGTCAACAACCCCCCTACAGACAGTTTTAAAAGTGGCACATCAGCGCATTGACGAATTTCTTTCTGCCGCGTTTAGTGACTGATTGATTCTTTCACCAGGGTCTCTAGCCGCTCTTTGCTGGGATTGCTGCTTATAAACTGGAGACATTTTCTGTCTTGCAAGATCAGCATCAACTCTAGTCTGCTTGCCGATGACCTTTCTAGCTTGGCTTTGACCAGAGGCTGATAATTTTGGTAGAACTTTCTGAAGCTTCAATAAGAGTTTAGTGATGGCTGCCTCATTCAAATGTGCCATCATCTTAACAGCATTTTCCTCACTGTCAACAAATCCTTCAGAAATCAAATGATCCTTAATGATGTCAAAGGTATCAACTTCCTCACCTCTGAGTTTAGTGCTGTACTTTTTGCCTCTGAACTCAAATTCTTTTGCACCAGCTGCTCTTTGGGCAGCAAACTCTTTATCAAATGCTTTGGCAGTGGTTCCAAGCTTAGCTGGCTTCTTAGGGCCAACAATCTTAGGGCCAACCTTTAAACGATCTCTTACTGTGCCGTCAGGATCCTTGGTGTTGTATTTACCAATGCTAGCACTTGGATCACTCTTTTTCTCCTTATTATCACCACCCGCAAGAGGAACTGCAGAACCTGCGGCGGATGCGGTTGCGAGGGCAGCAGCACTAGCTCTTCTGGCTTTATTCAAAGCATCAGAACCACTAGTCATTACATTCGCTTTTGGGGCGACTTTTGCTGCGGCTGGAGCTGCTTTTGGTTGTGGTGAAGGAGCTGGCTTCGCTTTTGGTGAAGTCAGCTTCATGTACTTGGTTGGTTTGTCAGGAAGACCAGTATCAGTTAGGTTACCAAACTTTGGTCTCGGTGCTGGAGCATCAAGCTTAGCTGGATATGGATCCTTCATAGTGGTCGGTTTTACATTAACCTTTGCCTTAACCGATCCAGGTTGTCCAATTCTAACAGAGGATCCTTTTGTTCCTGCGGCTGCTCTTGCAAGTTTTGATTGAGCCTCTCCTTGCTTCAGAGCTTTCATGAAGCCTCTTGCAACTGTTGCTGCCTGAGAAACCCTTTGCTGAGCAGCACCAACTGCTTGATTATGACGAGCCATTCCTCTTTGGGTTGTTGCCTTTAGGCTACCAGCAGTAGTTTGCCCAGCAGCAGGAAGACCTCTGGCGGCTCTCTTTGTTTGAAGTGCCTGTGCGTATCTGTTGGCAACTGGTGCTCGCACTGGAGTTCTTGCAAGTCTTGCAGCTCTGACTGTTGATGATGCAGCAGCTCCTCTTACAAGTTTATCCCCAGTCTTAGCAAGTGCGGCACCTTTTGAAAGACCAGCCTTAATTCTACCAGCTTTACTTAAAGCATTAACAACAAGTCTAGCAGCTCCTAATACTTCTGAAAGAACTCCTTCAGATAAAAATTCAGATATATCAACATCCAATTCTTCAGCAAGATCTTCAAAGAAAATTTCTAGAAGATCATCCTCAATTAACTGCTCAGCAAAGTATACAGCTTCGTCTTCAGTGTCAAAGAAAAGATCGAGTCCAAGATTGACTAAATCCTCTAGGAGATTATCCTGAGTATTATAAACATCATTGTATGCTTCTAGTAAGTTCATCTCTACTATAAACGCTTTTTTTTATTTATAAAAAAGAGGGGACTAGCCCCTCATGCAATCAATTGCACAAATTCATTTAGAACTTTCTTGTTCAGTTTCTTAGCACTCAAATACTTTTTGAAAGCATTACGAATTTCAGTTTTTGATGCACAGTCAGAAACAACAAAACCAGTGTCGTTAGATAGAGCAGTTGAAGAAAGACCAAAGTAAGTATGATACCCACATTCTTTCATAGAGAAACTTTTTTGCTTTTTCCAATCTGCAACTGCCTTGGAAATTGATTCGGTGCTTCTCATATACCTACGCATAAAGCTTCCAGACTCACCAGATGAAAGAATACGCATACCAATAAAGCTAACTTCAGGATTACGATTCCTCAGATAACGAATAATCATATCGGTGAAACCAGCAGCGGAATCAAGGTGCCAATCAGGAGAATAAACATTCCCAGTCTTACGGTCACGAATAAAACACTTGTTACTCCTAAAAGATTTGACACCGATACGAGTTTCATCTTGCCAGGTGTATTCATTGTAATAGTTCAAACCAGGAGCATCACCATCAGTCAAAACAATAGTATGAACTTTTTGAAGTTTGTTCTTTTGCTTGAACTGGGGGATAATTTGATTGAGTGCAATTAGAGATTCATTCAAAGGAGTTCCAGAAAGACCAAGACGAACAGGAATTCCGTAATGGCTGTAGTGGTAACGATTGTAAGAAGCGTATGCAATCCTATAGATGTTTCGCATTTGGGCTTCAAGTTCAGAATTCTTTGTTTTGCTGGTGAAGAAATTCATCAAAGCAAATTGCTCGTATACCAGCAAATGTCCGTCAATTTTTTTGTGGTGTGGGGTAGGGAAAATAGCCCGATTATTCTCATCATAAGTCACACAGTTCCACTCATTAGTAAATGCATAAACATCGAAGGGAATAGAAACTTTCTTACAGAACCAGATGAGATTGTAGAGTTGCTTAATGGTAGACAGAAGAACTCGATCCATAGATCCAGACCAGTCAAGGATGAATATCAGTCCATGACTCTTACCATCAGCAAGAGTGGTAACTTTCTGGAACAGATCTTCATTGTACTTGTAGGTGTGCAATTTAGAACAATCAAGAACTCCAGTGCGAGCAGTTGTTGCACGAGCATAAGAATCTGCTGCTTTACGGCACTCAAACTCTTTTACCAAATAATTGACTTCTTTCTTAGCAGAGTTTTTGAACTCATTGTAATCAGTGTCAGCCCAATGGAAAACATTCTTCTCTTCACCGTATTGCTTACGATCATCCTCTTCATGCTTCCAGAACTTAGTGATGACATCATGAACTTCTTTATTAGAAGCGATCACACTATCCAAATTTAGAGTTGGAAATTCAACATAAACGTTTTCATTT
>Ga0129351_1000791_pt1 | contig 12176 bp, 15 predicted proteins | sample CPBDNA_8_FD_94423 | JGI IMG/M metagenome (GOLD analysis project Ga0129351, IMG submission 94423) | Freshwater to marine salinity gradient microbial communities from Chesapeake Bay, USA - CPBay_Sum_27_0.2_DNA | ecosystem: Environmental > Aquatic > Marine > Coastal | place: USA: Chesapeake Bay... | reverse complement strand
CCAAATGTCTGAAATCGTGGGTAGAGACAAAAAGACTATCATAAAAGAAGCACAAGAAAATATACAACGTGGTATACCCCAACCTAGTGGTAAAAGTAAAGAAGAAATAATTGAAAATATTAAAAAATTACAACAACAATAATAACAATAACAACATCACATAATTATTTGCCCCATCACTTAACAAATAATTATATAAACATATTTATATAATTATGGCAACACCACCTCCTCCTCCATCACAACCAATCAATGAGCCTTCTAGCATAAGCGCGGATACAATTATTTCGAAAATAAAGGGCATTACTGAAAAGATTAATGCTCTTAAGGAAAATATGCAACAACGTATTCAAACGATGCAAACGCAATTAGAAGCATCTACCGCAGATTCAGATGAAGAATCAAAACGACTTCAAGGTGAAATAATAAAACTTAGTCAAGGATTGGAAAAAACCAATCAAGAAAATTCTGAGTTAAAAGCAGAATTGGCAAAATTAGAAGCTATTAACAGTGAATTAACTAATTTAGAAAGCAAGGTTCAGGAATTGATTAAATCCAGTGCTGAGTCTGGTTCCGAACAACAAGGTGGGTATCAATACAAAAGTAAAAACAAAACACGTAGCAAACGCATCATCAAACTTAACAAGTTTGGTTTGTTGAAATCGCGTTCCAAAACAAACAAGAAATCCAAAAAAATAAAGAAAAAACCTTTAAAGTCTAAGTTGAAGAGACGTGTTAAGGGGAAAAGTGTTAAAAAGGGAGGTGCAAAGAAAAAGAAGTCACACACCAAAACCAAAAAACATTTAAAATCCAAGAAAGGTCGTCGTCACCATAAGTAATTTAGGTATAATATTTAATCTATCATTAGTTTATATATTACAACACATCATATCACAAAACTATAATGAGTAAATTACCCATAAATACAACTATAGCAATGACATTTAATAAGTATTTCAATGATGCGCGCGACGATGATATAGAGAAATGTAAAGACGATACTATAAAAAAGGCGAGGGACAAGATAACTTACATGGCGGAAACAATTAACGATAATATTAAAACATCTACAGACATGGTATCAACATCTAGTAAGTTGAAAAGTTTAATAATAGATTACAACAATTTTATAAATCATTCGTTAAATGTGAAAGATTGGTCGTCTGGACATCAAAACATACTTAAACTAACTGGTAAATATTCCACACTACTATCCAACTTAATTAAACGCGACAAACAATTAAAAAAACAGTGTGATGAAAAAATGAAGCAACCACCACAACATCCCTTAAAACCAATAATTAAGTATTTCAGTACGTTAAAACAAATAACAAATCACTTTTACTTACCAGCATACGTTGTATTGAAACTGTTGCGTTATCAAGACCTTACATTTAAAGCAAAAAAACACGCAGAAGGTTTACAACACAATATAAAACTTAACACGATATTACAAGTAAATGGTTCACAACGTAGAAGAGAAGCAAAGTTGTTTAAAAACTTCTTTAAATTTATAACCACTAACTTTAATATATCTATTCAAAACGATGCTACATTAAACCAAAACATCCATCTGTCAAATACCCCGGCAAATATTAAAGCAATAGACAAATACATTGAAACCATGGAGTATCTTTTAAAATATTTTAAACAAAATGATATACCATCATCCGCATCATTGGCAAAGGCAATACTAACTCAAAATGAAGTAAAAACATATGAAAATATACGAAAACACTTTGAATTTATTAACGAACGAGCGTTTGCATTGGGCGAATACTTTAACTTTATACTGATAAGTCCAGCAAAACAAGGAAAACGAGGCGACCATTTAAAGGTTTCCAATTTTAAAAAGTATATTGACGCTATACGTAAAAAACTTCTAGGTGGTATTCAAACAAAATACAATACACCACCACCTCCCTCTTCAAAATCAAAAGGAGTAAGTAGTTTTGAAGACCAGTTTATAACCAAAGAATTACCTCAACAACAGCGTAACTTTGATGAAGAACTGTATGATAGAAATGTTGCAAGAGGTGCTTATATACCAAAACCAACACGTAGAGCTCCATCAAGACCACCAACCTACAATCCTGAAACGATAAGAACTGATTATTCCGATAGAGAGGCACAACGAGCAATAGGAGCAACTAAACCATTACCTCCAACGTCATCATCTACACTTCCACCCATTGATTTATCTAGTTTAGATAAGTATAGTCAAGGGCGCAGTTTTAAAGACCGAAACAAACAAGTATCACGTCAAACACGCAAAAAACGATTCAATACAGGTGCGGAACGAAATACTGCTAGAAGTTCATTTAGAGGTGGTAAAAAAACAAGAAAAAACAATAAAAACAATAAAAACAATAAAAACACCAAACGGAAACAAATGAAGCGTGTAAAACATAAAAGACATAATAAAAACCAAACAAGAAAAACCAAGTAATTTAGAAATTTTTTTTAGCAGTGTATTGTATAATGAAAATCCCCGCTATTTTCAAAAATCAAGTTCTTTACTATATTGTTCTAGCATTTTCCGTTCTTAATGTTCTAGGATATGTAAGTATGAAAGCATGGGAATGTTTAGCATTGTTTTGTTTGACTGCTTACATTGTAAACATGCAAGTTAACAATGTTACGGTTGGATTGTTGGCTGGTATCTTTGTTGCCAACTTTATCTTTAGTTGCGGTCGTGTCAAGGAAGGTCTTGAAAACGCACTACAAACACCAGAAAAAGATGTAGAAAAAGCAGAAGAAGCTTTGGAACGCGCACAAGAAAAAGTACAAGAATGTGCTGAGGGAGAAGAAATGGTAGACGGTGAATGTGTAGCCGTAGCAGATGAAGCAATGACCAACGCCAAAAAAGCAACCGATGTTGCCAAAAAGGCAATTGCCGACATGCAATCCATGTTGAAAATGTAAATCCTCATACATTAATAACACTAATTATACATTAATAACACTAATTATACATTAATAACACTAATTATACATTAATAACACTATGATTAATTTTATTTTATATACAAAATATATAAAATGAAACTACCAAAGGGAGTGAATAAGATGTTGAAGAAAATGAAACTAACCAAACTACTTCAAAGTAAAATATTACTTTATGTTGTTGCTGTAGTTGCGTTGATTTATGTGGTTCAATTATTAAATGAACGAAAAAACAACATGGTTGCTATATTTGCTATTAGTGCTTTGCTTTCTACTTATTTTAGCAAAAATATGATTGTTAATTTAGGGATTGCATTAATTGTAACAATCTCTATTGGTGCTTCCAATATTCTACAAGAAGGGTTTAAAGACAAGGAAGAAGGGGAAGAAGACGAAAAAGACGAAAAAGAAGAAGACAAACCAAAAAAGGAGGGTATGAAGGGTAAGAAAAAAGATAAAAAAGCATTTTTTCTTAATGTGGATGATGAATGCGTTGAAGCAACACCATCGGATTGTGCCGAAGGCGAATGTTATACCAATAACAAATGTACTGAAAAATTCGGACAACGTAGTGTTCCAAAAAGCACACCAGCATCGGTAGACGGTAAATCCGACAAACCAGGTGACCGAATCGATTACGCTTCTACATTGGAATTGGCATACGATAATTTACAAGGTATGTTGGGTGAAGGGGGAATGAAAGGATTGACCGATGAAACCAAACGTCTTGTATCTCAACAACAATCTTTAATGGAATCATTGAAAACAATGACCCCAATCATGAAAAGCGCCAAAGAAACACTTGACAATATGGAATTGCCAGATATGAAGGAAATGCAAGGTATGTTGAGCAAACTTAAAATAGGTAAAAAATAAACACCCCTACATACTAATAATAAACAACAAACAATAAATAATAAATAATAAATAATAAACAATAAACAATAAACAATAAACAATAAACAAATAAAATCATAACCAACTAAATCGTGTATGATTTTATTTATATTCAATGTATATAATGAAAAAATATTGTCCACCAGGAGTATTATGTATAGAAAACACTACAATGATGTTTTTAATTTTGATAATTGTTTTAAGTGCTGTTGTATTAAGTATTGTATTGAAAAAGGTAAGATTAAATATGAATATTATAACACCATCCCACGTTAATCATAAATCACAACATCATCATAACCACACTATACAATCCAATCGTCCTGGTTTTTTTGGTATATTTAATCATCCAAGCGACGTGTTTTTAAATCCCCATGCACCGCCATTGAAAAATGGAATGTATCACCCAAACAATAGTAGTGACCCACGTGGAATTCCTATTAATACACCAACACAATCCAGAGACAGTGAATACAGTCAAATGGGGGTATTGACACGTGAAAATGGGAAAGAAACCATTCTGCCATTGATGGGTCGTGTATTGATTAGTAACCGTAGTAAATTTCAATATTATACTATAAGCGATAAATCCAATGTAAAACTCCCTATTTATCATAAAAACAAAAATAGCACCAATGAATATGGTTGTGATGAGTTATTTAATGGGGATAAAGTGTATGTGGAAGGGTATCGTGATGTATTTGTTGTGTCTATTTATGAAAATTCAGCACCTCGATATATTCCATATGTATAACCCCTTCGTTAAATAGATTAGTATAATAAAAATAACATAATTCAATTAAATCAATAATATTAAACATAAAATATGTTATAAATGTATATGATAAATACATTACTAGACGATTATAATAAAAATTACAAGACAACCAACAAACGTCAAAATTCATTAGGGTGTTTAAAAGAGTTAAATCAACAATCCATAAACAATACAGTAATGTATTTAGATGAATGTAATGATAATTACACTGCTTATAGAATACGATTTAACGTTATTACTTCATTGAAGTATGGTGAAAAGTTAGGAAAAGATGTTAGTGGTAATTACAATGTATTTTCCAATGGTTATTTTCAACAAACCATAAGATGGTGGTATGCTGAGAACCGTTACAAAACATATGAATATATAGAGAAAGATTTAGATGAATTTACAAGATATTTAGAAACATATTACAATAATGTTTTGATGTCTGAAGGGTTTAAATACTCACGTGTTTCAAAGGACGGTTGTTATTACAAAGTAATGACATTCAATGATGAGTTAATTTTGTTTATTAAACAGTTGGTAACTGGTATATATACACTTAAAAAAACGTATTCTGAAAATGTAGAAAGTCCCGCTATTTTTGGAACAATATCAGGTGATGAAAAGGCCAAAGAAATTGTTGCATACATTGACCATAAAATAGAAAGAATGCTTTATTACAAAAACCTATTTCTTCAATTGTTTAAATAGACCCTGTAAATAAACAAATATTGTAAATAAACATTATAGTATTATTAATATAATGTTTATGTAAAAAAATATTCAATCTTTAATCTTCTTTGGTTTCATCGGACATATCGTTCGTTTTCCCTTCTTCCTTTTTCTTTTTTACTTTATCTGCTTCCTTTACATGTTCTGACAAACTATATACTATACCTTTCATTATATCACCAACATCATCGGTTACCTTTTTATCGTTTTTATTATAAGATGCGGCGATATCATAATTGACTGGTGTATCGTTGTCTGTTAGTTTTTCATTAGAAAAGTCAAGTTTTAATATTACATTTGTTTTTGGAACAAATGCATTTTGTGTTACTTCATATTTTGCTTGTTTCATTTCCTTTTTAAATTCTAAAAACTTTTTAAGTTCTTCTTTTACAGCGCCACCGGTTTGTGTCTGTTCTTCTTCTTTCTCTCCCTTTTCTTCTTTTTCTTTTATTATTTTCTCAATAATATTGTCTTTGTCCAAAATAACTTGATTATGAATTGCCATAAGTAGTTTGGATTTTTCATCGTAAGTATCATCATCTTTCATATCTTCTAATGTTTCATACCCTTCTCTAAAATCAATAGTATTACAATCTATGTCATCTTTATCCATTGTATCAAAGTATGCTTTTGCATTTGTATACAATTCATCATTTCTTCTTTGATCGTTTTCACTATCATAATAGTTTTTAAACTTGGCAAACATTTCGGTGTTTATTTCAATTTCTTTTTTCTTCTCTTCTTCTTCATTTTCCTTTTCTTCTTCTGTGTCTTTCGATTCATTATCATCATCGTCGTCAACAACTTTCTCTCCCTTTTTTGTTTCAATTATACAAACAATTTTCAATAAAGCATTCATAAATAGTGTCCATTTTTCATGTTTAGAAAGATTCGTCAATAAGATTTCCTTTTTTTCTTCTTCTTTTTCCTTACTTGCCTCGTCTGTCTCTTCTTCATCTTCTTCTTCATCTTCTTCTTCACCTTCTTCTTTATCTTTCTGTTTTTCATCAGGATCTGATATCTCTCCCCCTTCAATATCTTTATCTTCGTCTTGTTCGTCATCTTGTGGTTCTTCAACATCTTCTGAACTAGGTGTCCATAACTCCTTGTCTTGACTATCGTCTGTATCTACATCTACATCTACATCTACATCTACATCTACATCTGAAATAGATATATCGTCTTCTTCTGAAGTAGGTGTCCATAGTTCTTTTATAGTTGCATCATTATCGTCGTCCGCTCCTCCTAACTGCTTTTTAAGATTGCGCTTTGAGTTAACAGACTTTTTGTGTTTTAATTTCAATGTTTTGTTTTTAAGATTATGGGCACGTTTTCTACCCTTACTGACATTGTTTTTTTTGTTTTTCTTATTTGATTTCTTATGAATATATCGTCTACTTTGATTTTTTGTTTTTTTTATTTTATGTAATCTTTTTTTAGTAATATTCATTTATATACATAAAATTATATTATTTTATTATATATTAATTATAATGTCTAATTCTGAAAATAAACTTAGAACAAATCTTGGAATGAAATGTCGTTCAACAACTCAATGTAATGAAAACTATTTACAATGTTTGAAAATAAGTAAAGATGACACAGTAGACATATGTGATAAAAACAATGTTAATTGTGGTAGCGAGGATAATCCAACAGGCGTGTGTTATCCATCATCTGTAAAGGCAGGTAGTATTAAAAAGTTAGAATACATTGATGAAGAAACCATTAAAAGGGAAAAAGCACAAAAGAAAAAGGCAGAAGAAAACAAAAAGAAAAGAGAAGAAATGATTGCTATGATAGCAGGTATAGGAATTAGTATTGTAGTAATTGTATTGGGTGGAAGATGGGCTATTCGCAAAATCAAGCACCGTATGAAAAATGAAAATGAATAAATAAATGAATAAATAAATTAATAAATAATAAAACTCCTAAAATTTAGGAAATTATTATTTTATAGTTGTAAATGGATTGTATTATAATCAATTAAACTGTATTTTAGTATCATATGCTATGAAAATAAACATTACTCGATATATCTATCTCTCTATTTACAATTTACTTGCATTGTGAAGATTTTGAAGGGTAGGTTTGTAGTCTGGTGCTTGTAAATCTGGATTGGTGCGTGGAAGCATTTTACCAATAACTTCTTCTTCGACAGTTTGAGGAAACTGGTTCATTACACTAAGTTGTTTTGATTTCTTTACTTCAGAGGGAGAGAAAGTTCTTACTTCTTCTTTTTTACTACATCTCATAATAAGAATGTAGGCAGCAATAATACCAACAATACCCATAAGCATATCTAAACTAAACAAACTCAAGGCAATCATGATAACAACTGCTTTACCAACAATGGTATCGATAAGCATACAAACATTACTTGGAGGGGCAATGTCTATAACAATAAAAACGACCATCAACAAAGACAATACTAAATAGGTAGGACTACTAGGCATCATTTTTAGTAGATTTTTCATATAAGATAATATGATATTTTTATTTATTGAAATTAATTACTATCAAACAAAATAAACCCTCCTAATAATATGGTAATAATTCCAAATACACTTTTGAAAATATGAGTATCTATTTTACTTGTGAAATAACTGGCAAGTGTTCCTATTACAAAGAAAAAAGATAATGTTAAAGCGTAGTTCCATTTAATACATTTACCATTATTACCATTACAAACTTCTTTTGCAAAGAAAAACACAGCAACTATACCAATTGGAAGAAGCAAAGATGCTAAAGAAGTGCCGATTGCTACTTTGTAATCTTTAACCACGTTTAAATAAACCAATAAAGGAACTATCAATATTTCTGCTCCTCCACCAACAAACGACGCAACTATACCCGTAAGTGTCCCAATAAACATAAGTTTAAATAAATTATGGTCAATTAATGGAAAAACACCATTGATGTTTTTTCTCAAGAAATCATTTTTATTTACTATATCTACAATTTCATCCAACATAAACATTATATACTATATAAAGGTAATAAAACCACAAACAAAAACAATAAACAAAACAATCTAAACAGATTCGCTTATATTATCCGTAACGCAAATATGTCAAATAAAAACCAAAACCAAAGTATTAATGAAGACGAAGATGAAATAGCCACTTATATGGGTCAAAAAGGTTATACGATAAAAAAAGAATTTATAAGCATACAAGAGCAAAATCTAATTAAAAAAGAATTAATGATGAAACCATATGTTCCTAAAAACTCACTTGCCAAACCAAACTCGTTTCCAGTATTTAGAGAGTCTCATAAAAAACTATATTTACCCAAATTTTATGGAGCAAAACACTATGGTGACCCTGAAATATCAAAAATAGGGTCAGGACAAGCAATTGATATTGAATTTAAAGGGGAATTACGAGATTATCAATTACCAATTGTGGATACATACATGAAAGCAGCAGAAGAAAAAGGAGGGGGATTGTTAGAACTTCACACTGGTGCTGGTAAAACAGTTTGTGGTCTTAGAATTATATCTAAAATCAAACGGAAAACACTTATCATCGTTCACAAAGAGTTTTTATTAAGGCAATGGGTAGAACGAATAGAACAATTCCTTCCTACTGCCAAAGTTGGAAGAATACAGGGAAGTATCATAGACATTGAAGGTAAGGACATCGTAATTGGAATGCTTCAAAGTTTAAGTATGAAAAACTACGATATCAAATTATTTAGCGATTTTGGACTTACTATTGTAGACGAAGTTCATCACATTAGTAGTGAAGTATTTAGCAGGGCACTTTTCAAGATTGTTACTAGGTATACGTTGGGTCTTTCTGCTACTTTAACTAGAAAAGATGGACTGACTAAGGTAATAAAGATGTTTTTGGGAGACGTTGTATTTAGCAAAAAAAGAAAAGGAGAAAACAAGGTTTTGGTAAAAGCAATTGAATATATCAGCGGCGATGGTGAGTTTGATAATGAAGTATTGAATTGGAGGGGGCAAGTAAATTACACGTCTATGATTAAAAAGTTATGTGAATACAATAGGCGAAGTGAGTTTTTGCTACATGTGTTAGAAGATACTATCAAAAAGGGTAATGTAGAAGACCAAATCATGATATTGGGACACAATAAAAACTTACTGCGTTATTTGCATGATGCTATAAAACATCGTAATATTGCCACAGTAGGGTATTACGTTGGAGGAATGAAGGAGCAAGATCTAAAAATAAGCGAAGGAAAAAAGGTTATTATTGGAACGTATGCAATGGCAGAAGAAGGGTTGGATATTAAAACCCTTACTACATTATTGATGGCTACTCCAAAGGTTAGTGTAAATCAAGCAGTTGGTCGTATTCTTAGAAAAAAAGACCATGAAGCAGTAGTTATTGATATTGTTGACGTTCATAGTATATTTCAAAGGCATTGGACCAAGCGATTAAGTTTCTATAAAAAGCAGAAATTTAAGGTAATTAAAAGCGATAGCAATAATTATGACGACGATGATGAATGGGATACTATTGTGGAAAGAAAGGGTGAAACACCATTTACCAAAGCGAAAGGAAAGGTAGTAAAGAAAGGGAAAAAGGCAAATCAATCCAATAAACCCAAAAAAACCGCGTTAAAAATCAAAGTTGGAACTGAAATATTAAATAGGACTTGTTTAATCGATGACGATGATTAAAAATCAAATTATTTTATTGTAAATATAATTTACTTACAATAAAATCACAATCTATTAATTATTTAATATAATAATAATGTATAATTAATGTCACACGTTAAGGTTGCTGAGTTAAAATCGGTAAAAGACACAAAAACGCCTGTTAAGGCAGACGATGTAGTCAGTATTGGTAAAGATATCGTTAAGATATTTCCATCTGGCGTAAATCTTAAAAACATGGCAGATGCTACAATGAAGGTATTGTCTAAGGTTACAACACTTTACCACTTAAATGGAGAACAAAAAAAGGATTTGGTAGTAGATATCCTTTGCTACGTTGTAGACAACACAGATGCTGGTGCGTTGGAATTTCTAGATCCTGTTATCAAAGACATGCTTCCAGGATTGATTGATACACTTATAATGGTTGATGGTGGTAAACTACACATTGCCAAACCAAAGAATTGTGTCAACAAGTTAAAATCATGCTTACCATGCAAGTAAATATATATTTAACAAACTATTTAACAAACTATCTAACAAACTATCTAACAAACTATCTAACAAACTATCTAACAAACTATCTAGTTATAATCTTATTATAATATTTTATCCATTCAAAAACAGTTTCTCGTCTACCTGGTATTTCAGAACCAATATTGTTTGTATCTAAGTAATTAATTAATATTCTATGTTCTACATATTCATTATTTTGATAGTTTAAAAGACTGTCTATAAATGATGTATAGTGATTGTTCCAATGACATAACATATCGGTTGCTATTTTCCTACAATAATACACGGGTAAGCGTTTTAATCTATTTTCATTTTTAAAATAATCAACATTCCAAATAGGAAACAAATCTATTTCACAAACGATTTTCTTATATATATCATGATACGTTCCATCAAATTCATAAATTAAACTTAATATGGGTTGAGGCAAGTCAAATAATCTATTGGAACCTCGTTGTATTGTATTATCCTTTATAATTTCCTTCATACTAAATAATATTTATTCTATTAATATTATTTAATCTAATTAACTTAATATAATTTAATTAACTTAATATAATTTAATTAACTTATCAAAGAACGTATGTATATGCATATGTATATGTATTTACTTTTTATAGTGGTTGTAGTTATCAACACAGTTAATGTTGGTTTTTGTAATACCCATTGGTCCCAAAGCATTGTGTGGAGGAGTTACATTTGGTGATTCAAATGAAGTTCCAATAGGAGTATTGCTTTGGTATTGACTGTAACCACTACCTCCTTTTTGATGATGTTTTTTTCCCTTTTTCATAGTATTACGCTTTTTCCCCTTCTTTTTCTTAAGTGACTTAATTTTTAAATGCTTTCTTGACTTACGAGTTTTGTTTTTCTTTGACTTACCCTTTTTTGCCTTTTTCCCTTTTTTACCTGCTCCGCATTGAGAAGATACGTAACGAGACACAGGTGCATATCCACCTTGAACGGTAGAAGCATCGGCAGCACCTTCATTGGTGTATCCATAACCAATACGGTTGTTAAAAATAGCTACACCTTTGCTACCACCACAATGATTGTATTTAACTGGACCAGAATAACCAAATCCCATATTGGATTTGGCATTGTTCGCCAACGAGTTCATTGTGGCACCATAAGCACCACCCTTCTGTGTTTTGTTTTTAATCTTGCGTCCATTTTTTCTCGCTTTCTTTTTGTTATACGCTTTTTTGGTTTTCATGTTTGACTTTGGCATTATATAATAACCACACAAATTATTTTTCAATAAACATTAATTCTTGTTTTTCAGTAATTGGTTTGTTGGTAAGTGAAACAGGTTCCCATTTGTTATATTTTTTATTAAATACGCATTCAATGTTGTATGTTTTGTTTAACATATATTTATTTAAACGCGTATCTTCAAAACAGTCTTCGTCTTCACTTTCCTCAATTAAATCAATGTCATCGTTTTCACGTATACATCTAAATAATTTATTCATAAATTTGCTTGTTTTGATACTTCCAATGTATGCGTATCCAATATTTTCTAAATCTTTTCCTTCATTACAATACAAACTATACACATCTGGTTGTATTTCAGATTCTACTTTAAATACCGCGTGTTTCATTTGATTGACTTCTACGCGTTCGTTTATATAAATATTGTCCGTCCAAGAACGATGTTGAATACAATATACATTGTATGGTAGTTTT
>Ga0129351_1000790_pt1 | contig 12191 bp, 35 predicted proteins | sample CPBDNA_8_FD_94423 | JGI IMG/M metagenome (GOLD analysis project Ga0129351, IMG submission 94423) | Freshwater to marine salinity gradient microbial communities from Chesapeake Bay, USA - CPBay_Sum_27_0.2_DNA | ecosystem: Environmental > Aquatic > Marine > Coastal | place: USA: Chesapeake Bay... | reverse complement strand
ATCGAATTGTAATAATTCTCTCATTTGTGGAGTACAATCTAGTCCTGCTTTACCATCTCCTCTAGTTAATGCTTGATTTAGCTTTCCATTTAAGTATGTTAAAGCTACTGCAGCACCATCTAGCTTAGGGGTAACTACTACAGGGTGTCTTCCATAGTTGGGAGGCTTATCTCCTTCATAGACTTTTTGTAAAGAATACATAGGGTATAAGTGTTTAAATCTAGAATCTCTTGGCTCAAGTTCATGTCCAATATCTTCTATCAAACCTGAACGCTTTTCTAATACATCATATAATTCATCAGGTATTAAAGGCATACCATTGTAGTATGCTATTCTAGCTCTATTGATAAATGCTTCGAGTTCTGTTGTGGGATTATAACTCATCTTCCTATGTCCTTTATTTCATTTTTAGGTATAACTTGATAGGCTCCTTTGTTATATGCTGGAGCCACAGTATGTTTTCTACTTTCTTCAAGTTTCCAATCTGTTTTTGTTGTAGAATTACTCGAAACGGATTTAAGTCTTTCAAGAAACTCCTCTTTTGTAGAGCAAGGTTTCTTGGCGCTCCGTAAGGGATTTGAACCCTTGCTAACTGCTCGACAGGCAGTCGTCCTGACCTGACTAGACGAACGGAGCTTTCCTTTTCGTTTGAGTTTGCGACCGAATTGGTCATAATTCATACTACCTTTAATAATCATAAATATATTATACTAAGTTTTAAACTAAATGTCAAGAACTATTTTTAGGTGAGGTAAATTTGGTCTAGGACATCTTTAAATTCTTTTTCAATAACTTCCTTACTTTCAGCAAGGGAAACTATTTCAAGCATTCCTGCAAGTAGATTCCTAGTATTTGTGAAATCAATGGGCATGGTAATACCGTCTCGACTGGGTTTCCATTCTTCCTCGAAGTCTAGATAGTATTTTCTTATTGATATGTATTCTGTTTCTCGAAAGGTATTAATGACAAGACGCACTTGTTCTGTGTCAGTTTCCTGAATTACTTTTTCATAGATACTTGGTGCCGTTAAATCAATCATTTTTTAGTATCTTGTTTAACGGTAGTATGCTAATTACACTTTTAAATTTAAGTAATCTATAAGAGTCAGTATCCCAACAAAACAAAAGCACTGTGGAAGCATCTTCCTTTGCACGAGTTTTCTTTTCTTGTATATACTTCGTAGAGAAATCTCTAGTGCATATATTGTATTTTTGTTTCCTTGACCTTAAACTTTTATAAGTTATTACTGCGTCCCCTGCTTCATCTATCTTCTTCTTGAAGTCATCTTTTGTCATTCTTCCTCCGAACTAATCCAACAAAATATTTTGAATCGTTAGTTGTCGAGGTGGTCTTGACAGGTAAGACTAAAGCAAGAGGGACTTAGTCCCCCTTGCCAGCAACAGCAATGCTAACTGTGTATGTTCTCTACTATATTGGCAAAGTAAACGGCAGCTTTTCCTGTAAGTTTAGCAATGATAGCTTCATCTACATTCTGTCCAGCATCTACTAGAACAGAAGTCAGCTTAGCCTGAGCATCAGCAACACTCACTCTTCCTCCGCCATTTCCGTTTGATTTACTTGAAGTAGAAACAGGGTTTTTTCTAACATATACTCCAGCTTTTGTGAGTATCATTCTTACCCCGTTTGGAGATTCGCCTAGCTCTTCAGCTATATCTTTGACTATCTCCACAGACGTATCAGGTGTAGGTTCTTGTTCCTGATACATTTCTACGGCTTGCGCCTTCTTTGCATCGTCCCATGCCATTCGTTTTCTCCTTGTTTTACCAAATTTTAATTCATATTCGCTACGAGATGATGTGTTTCTAAAGCCAGGTGCCCAACCAGTTGCTTGAATCATTTGGCTATAAAATCTATCACTCATAACTTACTTTTTCTAATTATTATATTATACTAAAAATTAGAGGTGAAGTCAAGAACTATTTTTCACTTACTTAGAAAAATGCTTAGATAATGTATCTAATTCTTCCTCAGCAGCGGCTAACTTTGAAAGTTCTCCTCGCATTGCTTCTATGATGTCTGGGTGTTCTCCAATCCCTGCAGGATTATCAAAATAAACAGTTAGGTTTGCTTTGTGTTTTGCTACTTCTCCTGATAAATGTATTATCAGTAATTTTAATAGTTCATTCTTCATCTTGTTCTTTTCCTATAATAAAACTTTTTTGATTATGAAGCCATTGTTGTAAAATCATAATTTGCTTCAATTGATGTGAGCTATCTTCAGAATTTACTAATTTTCTTTGATGCAGGTCTATTGCTCTAACAATATTAGCTACATGGTCTTGCCACTCAACTCTATGAGTGGTTGTAAATTCTCTTTTGGGCATTTTACTGATTATGCTTTCTTTTTGCAACTTTTCCTTCCCAATCTTCGATAGCTTTTCTTATTCCTTCTTCTGCTAAAATTGAACAATGCAACTTAATTGCAGGAAGGCTTAGTGCTTCGGCGATTTCTTTATTTGTTATTTGTTTTGCTTCTTCTATTGTTTTGCCTTGTAGCATATCTACAAACAAAGATGAAGAAGCAATGGCAGAGCCACAACCATAAGTCTTAAATTTGACTCCATTTATTATTCCTTCATCATTGAGGCGAAGTTGTAGTTTCATGACATCGCCGCACGCAGGTGCTCCCACCATAGCTGTTGCTACATTGGGTGCCTGTGGGTCAAATTTACCAACTGCAAAGTCCTTTGGATTTTTAAGGACTTTCTCAAATCTATCTACTACTTCTTTACTGTATGCCATTATACATTCATTCCCATCATTCCTTTTGCAAAACCTTTTATAAACGAGTTAGTTAAACTAGGTATTAGCATAACTAAAATCAAAAAAGGCATAACCAGAGAGAACATAATGAATACTACAAGGGCGGCTCTTATATAAAGCCTTACCATTATATTATTCGGCTGTGCTGCTCTAACAAAGTTCCATGCAGGTATGTATAAACTATACATAGCTGTTAGAACTCCTGCAAAATAGAATACTGCTATTGTGGTGGTTAATTCCATATTTATTTCCTATCACAAGTATTTCTCCAAGTGTCTAATACTCCCTATATCATAAGCGAGAGCAAAACTATTATATCCTGCTTTTCTTCCATCAAGCCATGGCATAAGTGTATCACTTAAATCGCAAGGCGTTAAAACATCAACTTTATATCCTCTAGCGCCATACTTTTGTAAGTAATCACATTCTTTTAAGCCAGGCTTACTTCTTTGATATTCAACTGTAATTTCGTATTTAATTATACCGAAGTTGTTTTCTCTTGGAAGCCAAACTTTTTCGCCCACTTGGAATTCTTCTGCTACACATTCATCAGGCAAAAGTGTATCTCTCTTTTTATCATAATTAGAAGGTTGTTTTTGTGGAACTCCCAATCTATTTATGATATTTTTTACAAATGCAGGAGAACGATACATTCCCTCTGCAATGTTAGATACATTTTGTCCGTCAATGTAGCCCCTTACGACTTGACTTATTTCTTCTTGAGAAGCAGCTTTGCCTCTCTTTTCTGCTTTAAACCTCTCCTTTCTAGCAAGAGTTTGTTCAAAGTCATCTATTATATTCTGAAGTCTGGTCGTGTTATACCTAATATTCAGAATTTCACAAGCTTCTTTTTTCGTAATAGGACTGTCTTGTCTTAATAAACTAATAACCTTACTGATGCTTTCATCAGTAAGGTTCTCATGAGCTTTCTTTTTTACTACTCTCATTGTGCAGTAATCCTTTTTTCAGTCCAAGCTAGTTCTTCTTCCCACCACTCTGGTTGTCCTCTGACCTTCCAAGTTGCGAAGGTACCTTTATCTTCGTGGTAGAACTTTCTGTATGCCTCAACTGCATTATCTCCTTTGCATGACTCAGGCATAGCGAGTGCAAAGGGCGTAAGTCCACGCCTAGGTATATCGAGTACGGGGAGGTTAGATACGACTTCATGCATTGACTTGTGAGACTTACCTCCATATCTATATCCGTACTCCTTGTTGAGTTCATCTGTGAGTCTATATAACCATTCATAGTTGTCGAGACTACTGCGTACCCAGATGCTACAAGGGTGGTTATGCATAGTAGGAAGATAAGGGAAATCACGAGGGTCATTCGTTTTTTGTTCTCTAACTTTTTCCCATTCTTTACTTTCGAGTTTTCTTGGTATGAACCCTGCATACTTATTTATCCAATGTGCTGTGCACAATAACTGTGCAGACTCTAGTATCATTTTAATAATATGTTTATCGCAGTGATACTGCGCACACTTTTCAATGTTTTCATCTAATATAAAAATATTCATAATGATATATTATACTAAAAATGAAACTAGAAGTCAAGAACTATTTTGAGTTAATCTTATTTTTTGAGGTGCCAGCATATAGTCCAAACCATGCTGCCCCTGCCCCTACAATAATACTTATTAAACCTGATTGCTCTAATGTTGGAGCCTCTAAGTCCATAAACCACATTGTAGAATAGTATAATAAAAACATATAAATTCCTAAAAATGCTCTAGGAAATATCCTCCAACTATCAACTGCTTGTGATAAATATATCCATTTTTGATAGGGATTTTTACTACTATCGACTGTTTTTGTGTCTACTTCTAGTTCAATCTGTATGGTCTTTTTCTCCACATCAGCCATCACCATTCTCCTCAGCCCATTTTCTAACGGACTCTTTTGAAACTTCTTCTTTAGTTTCTAATGCTATTACTCTGTCCTCTAATTCTTCTATCCAATCTTCTAAATCTTCAAATCTAGCTTGAGCAGCAGGGTTTTTATCAAACCATTTACTTGCTTTTCGCATAGCCCACCACTCTTTAATAAACTTTACCATTTTTCGCTGTAATGAAACTCGCCTGTATCATAATCCCAGCCGTTTGTTTGTTTAAAAACCTTTTTGCCATATGCGTCAAGGTGTAGTTCTTCTTTACTAATAGGGTGTGAGTGAGTCATCGGGTCGTGGTCTGTACCTATATACTTAAATGCTTTTGAGCCGTCTGAATATCCACCTTGTCCTTCTAACTTACAAGGAGGAACATGGTCAAACTCACGCTCACATTCACAGTTGTGTTTTATACTATACTTACCTATATCTAGATTACTACCATAGATATACTCTCCATTAGTCATCTTCATATAAATCATTTCATGCACTTGTGCCATTATCGTTCCTCTTTAAAACTTTTTCTTGTTCTTCAATAAATTCCATGTAAGGACATTTATCCTCTTTCTTTTCTTCTTCTTTCTTAAATAAATTCTTGTACCAACTAATCAGCAACTGTAGTGACCTCCCTATAATATACTATTACTTGTTGTAGTTCTGTTATAAATCTTTTTAATTCTTGGGTATTGTATGCCATCAATTCATAATCTGGAACTGACATAGCAAAAAATACTATTTGCCCTTCATCTTTTTTAATTCTTTCTAAAAATTCGTCTATGTTCTTTTCTGATACTACATACCATTTGGGCTCTTTTAAATCTATCTCTCTTGGTAATGCAGGTTGTATTATCTGCCTATCTACAGGCTTTGCACTAACACTAATCTGTCTTGTCGTTGCACAATTCGTTAGCACTATTGTCAAGACAATCAATATTCCTACTAATTTCTTCGATTGCATCAAATACCTCTTTTGTAGCTTTATTAGCTCTTGTTTCTATTAAGCCAGGCTTTGCAGCTGCTAGCTTAGTTAGATTATGTCGTCTAAAAATATCAAGATAGCGATTCATTTCTCTTTGTGCTTCCTGACTTCTTTTAGTTAATTCTGTTAGTTCTTGTCCTTGTGTGGCAAAATCTTTCTGTAAAGTAGATATAGTTTCTTCTTGTGTTTGTACTGCTACATTTAGTTGTGCATTGTTTTCTCTTAGTCTTTGATTTTCGTTCCAAAGCCAAGCACAAGCTATGCTTAATACTACTATAATTCCTATAAATACTTTGCTCATTGTCCACACACTACAAAGACGCCATCAACAACTTGACAGCTATCTCCTTTGTTCAGCATTATACTTCCTGCTGAAGCTTCTTTTTCAAATTTTTTTATAAATTTTTCACTTGCTTCATCATATGAAACAACTACATTTTCTTTACTACAGCTTAGTCCTAACATTGTAAAACTTACTATTGTAAGTAAAAATATAGGGCTAAAGTTTATTAATAAATTTTTATTCATTGTTTAATTCTATCCATTTCTCCATTGGAGGTAAAAAATCACTATTATAATACTCTGTATGTGTTAATATAATATCTCCTGCAAAAAGTATTCTATCAGAAGTTGCAACTCCATATTCTGCAGTATGCATCAAATCTGGTGGTATTATAATAAAATCATTTGGTCTTACTTCTATTTCAAAGTTTAATCCATTTGACTCCATCAATATTAATTTATTATTACCATCACTTTTTGTATAAAAAACAAAACTTAAATGAGCATAATTGTGATTGTGAGGTTTATGAGGAACTTCTTCTCCTTCTAAATACTGCATATTCCAAGAATTTACAAGATATTTTTTGCATTTTATTGGTAAATATAAATCAATAAGTTTATTTATCTTTTCTATTGCAAATGGTAAATCTTTTAAAATATTTTGTTCTGTAGACTCAGAGGAGCCACCATACTTATTACTTAAAAGATTTAAAATTTTTAGCTCATTATCTGTAAAATTTATTCTTGTTTTCCAATACATTATACTCTTTTTCTTATTTCATCTACAATAAAATAACCAATACCTACCCATATTGCAGTATTAAAAATAAAGAAAAAGAGTTTTTCAGGAACGGTAAAAATCCAAATTAGTATCTCCATTACTTTCCTCTTTTATTAATCGTTGTAAAAACCAGTCGGCTTTCTGTAAATCTTCTAAGCCGTTCTTCTTTTCGTATCTCCATAGATACTTTATTATACTTGCTTTTAAGTATCCTTTAAACTGTTGCTCATTTAATGAAGCTTTTATTGCTTCAATACATTCTATATCCCCAGACTTGTAGTGGTCAGGGTTGATATTATCTTTCATTTCCACCAAATCCTACAATAGTCTATATACTCCATAATAGGTTTAAAAATCTCTTTAATTTTATCGTCTACAGTTTTATTTGTGTATGGGGCAATAGCTTTTAATAATACTTTACTTACTACAAGAATAACTATAAGTAAAAGTGTTTTCATATATTCTCTCTTTGTTTTCGTTTGTGTTTTAGATACCTCAAGTATCTTTTCATATTTCTTTCTATTCTATAGTTCATATAGAGTTTAAATACTATAAGTCCAACTATTATAACTACATTTAACCAAACAAAGAACATTACCAGCCGCCATCTTTATCTCCCTTTTTCTTTTTAAATTTAAAGAAAGTTAATCGACCACTTAGTCCAAACAAAACAAAAGCAGTTATTAAACTAACAACTGCTATCGCTATAAAAATCTGTATTGCTGTATCTAGCAAAACTATAACACTCATTTCGTACATTATGTCATAAATTGTATAAACTCGTACACACTTACTGAAACATAAATAGACCCAAGTAATACCAGTAATAATTTCAAATTTTTATCCCTTTTCATTTAATTCTTGTTTAGTCAGGATTAAATCTGCTTTTTTATCTGCGTTTTCTTCTCTTATTTTTTGTCCAAGCATTTGTGTGAATTCTTCTAAATACTCCTCTAAACTCATGCCTCTTTCACTAGCGTGTGCAGCGGCTTTCATTAATAGAGTAGAGTCTAACTTTAGTTTATACATCTTCCCAAGCTTTTCCTTGAAATAATAGAGCTTCTGCTTCTCTTCTTCGCACTAGACCATTTAATACTTGGCCTCCTGCTTTGTTCCATCTTTTTATTTCAAATGGAACTTCTTCATAGATAGCTTTATTTAATACTTTTAATAAAGTAGACTTACTAAGATTAGTCGGACCAAGATTGTAAACCCATGCTACTAAAGCATCGAATTGATTTTGGTCTAGTCTAACTTTTACCATATCATTGATATAGCCTTCATATTCTACAAGTTCTTCTTCAAGCATTGCCTCTGCTTCTTTGAGAGAAATATTATCTCCTTCTTTAACTCCTTTTGTATGACCATATCCAATAGTCCATACTCCAACTGAGTCTTGATAGGCTTGTAATTCTATTCCTTCAAACTTTTTAATTAAGGCTATGCCTTCTTTACTTATCTTCATTTTTTCTCCAATGTAAGCAACCTTTTTCTCTCCATATCTTTCGATACTTCTCCATTCTAGTTTCGTGTTCGCTTACTGCTTTTTTATACTTAGACATGACATCAGCAGCGTCATCTACTGCTGATGGTAGTTCATCTCTAGGATAATAAGGTATTCCGTCAAGTGTATGCTTCTTCATTTTATTTAATGAATTCTTGTAGTTCCGCATATCCACCTATGTGTAAGAGAGATGAGTCAGGCTCTACTGAGTCATCTTCGTTATATTGTTTAAATATCTGAGGCATAGTCCTAGCAGTTGGAGCCAACTGCATGAGTTCACTTATGCTATAATCTACTCCAAGTTGATAATAACTAAAGTCTATATCTTTACTACTACACAACTGTTTAGCTTTATCGCAAAAGGGACAATCCTCTTTACCATAAATTTTAATCATTATTTAATCCTATGTAAAAACTCTCTCCACAACCACATCTAGCTGTTTCAAGAGGATTTGTAAATGTAAATTCTTCTCCAAACTTATCTTCTACCCAACCCATTTTGGTTTGTGATAAAAAAGGTTCGTTCTTTGAATGAACATACAGTATTTTTTGATATACAATATCATCTAAAGTTGGTTTTTTATATTCCAACTTTAAATCATACTTATATCCACTACAACCAAATTGAGTCAAAAAGAGACGAACGCCACAGGCATTTGCTGTGGCAGTTCGCTCTTGTAGTTTTTCAACTGCTTTTTTACTAATTTCCATAGTGTATTAAATTGAAGTTGTTCCCCAAAGTAGAAATGCTAATATACATAACATTAATGTAAATGGCATTTTATTTTCCACTTCTTGTTTTTCAAAATCATACAATTTTCTTACACCCTGTCTTAGCTTAGTTGCTATTGTTTCCACTATTTATCTCCAAAATCTTTCGTGTGGAATCTGGAGTTCTAGACAAGGCGATTGTCAATAAGCCATTTGCTAATTCGACATTGTCTACTATAATGTCGGCATTAATAATGAACTTTCGTTCAAAAGACTTGAGACTTAATCCCTGATGAACAAACTGTTCTTCTTGGGATAGTTTTTGTTCTTTTTTCCCTCTTACGAGCAATTCAGTTTTATCCTGAATTAACTCTAGTTCTTCTTGTTGCCAGCCTGGCACAGCAATCTCTAAACGAAAACTGCCTGCTACTGTATTTTCGACTATGTTATATCTAGGGTATGAGGTATCTGAGTTCTTCATATACCAGTCGTTTTCCATACCTAGCCAAATTTTGCTAAAATCAATCGTCATAATTATTCCTCCAAATGTTCACGATTTGTTAAACACTTTGTATCTCCAAGTCGGTAGATACACCAAATATCGGGGCATTACTATAATACTCCCGATAATTATATTATATCAAAAACATACCAAAAAGTCAAGAACTATTTTTAAGTTAGTCCTCAAAGTCAATATGTTTATTCTCTTTCATGTAATCTAGCGTAGCTGAAATCCCTTCTCGTTTGCCTATTTTATAAGCGCCCCAAACGGCAATCCCTAGCCATGCTATGTACGCATAATCTATTTCATTCATAAATATATTATACCAAAATATGAGAGCAAGGTCAAGAAATGTATCAACACTTGGTAAAAATAGTTCTTGACTTCAAGGTCTGTTTTTGTTATAATATATTAAATTGATAGAAATATCAATTCGTTCATCTTACCATGTAAGACGGAAGTAGGTAAAGGGAAAACCTCCTTCTTTTAGAAGGGTTAGCAAGTAGCAGTAGCGAACGAGACCGAACTTTATCCGAAGGAACGCATGAGAAGGGTTAGCGGATTTATCCGTGAGTACGAAATCGAATGTAAACTGGAGGAAATATGTTTTACAGAGGCATAAAAATAACTCCCGAAAATGTAGCAGTTGAAAAAAGAGTTTTAACTGGTGGCGTTTATCGTGGAGTAAAGCACGACCCAGTTAAGAAATCAAAATCCATAGCACGCTTCGACGGTATTTATCGTGGAGTTAGATGGGAAGGTTAATTCTTAACTAATTTAAGAGGGGAGGCTTTTGGGTCTCCCCTTTTTTATTTCTTGACTTTGAACTCAAAACAATATATAATAGATTATGACTAAACAATGGACTACGCCTGAGAAGCACAGACTCAAAAAATACTACAATGCTGTTGAAACAAAACAGTTGTTGCTATTATTTCCTGGGCGTTCATTACAGTCAATTCAATCACAAGTCCACTACCTAAGAAAAAGAGGGTGGACTTTTCACACTAGGAGAGACAATGCCATCGATTGATTGCAAAAATATGCCAACTCAAAAAGCTTTACGCATATTCAAAAGAAAATGTGATAACGCTGGAATTGTGCTCGAAGTTCGTAAGCGTCAGAGTTACGAAAAGCCGAGTGCCAAGAGGCAGAGGTTGAAAAACGCTGCGCGAAGACGCAATCAAAAGGAATTAAGCAGGATAAAATCACTAGCTTTAGAGGCAAAGAGGAAGGATAGACTTATTCCTTGACATTCCAAAACATTTCACATAAGCAAAAATAAAATATTTTATCATTTAACTAAGGTATTCGAAATCAGCGTTTCATAACCTGAGAAAAAAATTTCTTGCGTTTTTGATAAAGTCATGGTATAATATTTATATTAAAATAACAGTTAATCACAACAATCTACAATTCATCATCTCTCTTGATGACCTTGCTTAATGACACTTCGTGTGAAGAAGAGCTCTGAGCCGAAGGTGAAAGAGCTTACCTTCGAAGTTGTCGTTAGTAGCAAGGAAGACAACGATGCAACTTAAGTTAATTAACTGTGACCAATAAAAACCAATCAAAGTTGCAATTCGTTTTTCCATTATTTCCACAATTTACTACAAATTCGCCCAAATTTTCTCTGATTTTCCGATATTTTATTTAAGGACTATACATAAGTTTCTAGAAATTTATAGCTTAGCTTCCATACTATCTAGTTATTAATTTTTAGTGGGATTAACCCCGTAGCGATATCTTTTTAGATACTTTGAGTCGTTGCAACCCCGCTACAGAGTTTAAATTTATCTGGCATAGTAAGAGTCTTGGATAATCTTCACATTTCTACTTTCTGTAGTAAATCGAAAACCATCTTCATCTTCTAGTGTAATTCCTACTTTACCATTGAGTGCTTTTAGTGGTCGAGGCATATCAACTACTTTGAAGTAATGTCCTCGTTTTGCTACTATTTCCACTAGCTTTTGGTTAGTCGGTATTACCTTTGCAAATCTTTTTGACCAAGCAGAAGTCATTGTGCCTCCTCTTGTGTTAGTGTTGCTACTAAGACTTTTAAATCAGCTTTGGGAGATTTCTCAAGTCCAGCGATATCCTGATAGCTAATACCAAGTGCCTTTGCTATACCCTCTACTATTTCTTTTTTAGTTATTGGACTTTCTCCAGTCTTAGTTTTATATACTGATTTTTGGTAAACTCCCTCTCTTGATAGCTTACCTATTACAGATTTTACACTTTTGTTTAATTCTTCAGCTAGTTCTTCTACTGTTTGCCTAGTAGGATTACTGCCATACTTTGTTTTCATAAGCTCTACTTGTTCTTCTGTGTAGTTCACACTCATGCTATCACTCCTAACTCCTTTGAGTTTTCTTCGCTTTTTAACTTTCTTTCGTATGATTTATATAGGTCAGATGCTTCAGCTTGACTCATTCCCATATCTTCAGCCGTTCTAGCGACTGCTTGTAGATATGAAAACTTAGCTAACTGATACTCATTAATACTATCCCATACTTCAAAAGCAAGCTGGTTAATTATTGTTGTCGATTTCATGCAACTCCTTTATTCTGTTTAGTATTGTTTCGTACTCTTTATTTAATACTAGCAATTCTTTATTGATTATGTCTAACTGGTCTAATAGAGTAGTCATATCTTCATCGCATTCTCTTAGATACTTTTGCAATGCTTCTATTTCTTTTACTCTATATTTAGTACCAATTCGTTCTTTTAGTAGTATCTTAGGAAACTCTATGATATTATT
>Ga0129351_1000789_pt1 | contig 12199 bp, 14 predicted proteins | sample CPBDNA_8_FD_94423 | JGI IMG/M metagenome (GOLD analysis project Ga0129351, IMG submission 94423) | Freshwater to marine salinity gradient microbial communities from Chesapeake Bay, USA - CPBay_Sum_27_0.2_DNA | ecosystem: Environmental > Aquatic > Marine > Coastal | place: USA: Chesapeake Bay... | reverse complement strand
AGGTAACTTTTTAAAAGAAGTATTTAAAAGTATAGTAGGAATAGGATAATGAGTTTAGACAGAGATCAGGAAAGAAAAGCAGCTTCAATACATGCTGAACGTATAGCAGATTGGAAAGGGGCGGCACAAGCTAACAAAGCTGAGAGTATACAGCAAGGACTTATGTACTCTGAGAAAGTTAAAAAGCAAGCAGAGGTAGCCAGGCAAGGTATACGAAACAGTTTAAGAAGATCTGCTTCTGTTGATGATACTGATTCTGATGCAGCAGTCTCTGATTTCTTAGGGTCTTGGGATAGTATTATTGAAGAAGAGTTTGACTACAGTGACATGGACACAGACGATATGGAAGAGAGTATTCCTAACCGTCCTAAAGGAGCAGAGTATTTCTTTGATAAAGACTTAGAAGGTTTTTCTGACACTATAAAAGAGTTAAAAGAAAACGAAAGATTTTCTGCTAAGTTGACAGAGCTATCAGAAAAGTATGGTATATCTGAACGTGAAATACTTATGGTTGGTGCTAAAGAAAGTAGTCTTATGACTAACCCTGCAGCAAAGAACATGTTTCAAATATTAGCAGCACCTGCTAAAGAAGCAGGGATTAATCTTAAAAAATTAAACAGTTCTAAGAATCCAGTAGATCAGCTAAACGCTCTAGAAAAATATTTAGATCGATGGAATTACGCAGACTACAATGGGTCTGTTCCTTTAGGTCTGTTGATTGCTGCACCTTCAGCAAGAGACAAAGACAAAAATTTTGTAGTGTACAAAAAGGGAAGTAAAGAACTAAATGCAAATCCTAAGTGGGCAGGTGACGATGGTAATGCTACAGTAGGAAGTATCATTAAATTTTACAGAGGTGACGAATAATGTCTGAGCTATTTAACAGACCTATCCCAGGACAAGCATTAACAGATGAACCAAAGAATTATCCTTGGGAAAGACCGCCAGAAATATCAGAACCTAACGAGGTGATAAGATACCATCTTGATAGAATCTCTGACCCGGAAGTAATAGACAATCTTTTCTACGCTCTTGATATGGGTATACCAGTAAAAGTTCTTACTGATTCAATGATGACAGGAGCAGTAGGAAAAGGTGTACACGATATTGATAAGGGTTTGTTGGCTGAACGTACAGTACGTAAAGCAGTAATGAAAATGGCTGACGCTGCAGGTATAGAATACAGAGAAACTTTTGATACTGAAGAATTATCAGCAGCAGAAAAAGCCGCTATGTTGGTGAGGGCTGTGGAAAAAACTCCTGAAGAAGAACGTGACAAGGGTTTTGAATTATTAAAAGAAATAAGTGAAACAGCAACATCAGAAGCAGAGCCTAGCGAAGAACCTGACGAAGAGTCTAATATGATGAACGATGATGACATTGTTGTTGAAGATAAACCTAAAGGTTTGATGGCGAGGTAGTAACATGAGTTTTTTTGGTAGGGTTAGAACAGGTGCTTTCCTTGGCGGTTTAGCTGAGGACATGAAAGAAAACAGGAAGTACACAAGAGAAAAAAAGGATAAGATAAAAGAGTACCTTACCCAACGTGGCATTGAACGTAGGCAAGAAGTAAATAAGTTTCGTGATTTACTTGAGAGGTCTGTTGATTACTTACAGTCTAAAGATCTAGATGACAGGTCTATTAATGCTATGCTTATAGACAACCCAAGAGAAGTTCTTAGACTTGCTAAAGCTGCACAAGCAGCAGAGGAAGAGGGTAGACTTACATCAAGTATTCTTAAACAAGCTGTTGAAGTTGCTTCAGACTTTGAAGGAGCTGATCTAAACCCTTCAGAGTTAATTAAGAAAGCTACTCCTTACTTTGTAAAAGGAGATATGGGAGAAAGGCCAGAGCAGGTTGAGCAGAACTTACTACAAAAAATGTTTGGTGAAAAATCATCACAAGATATTATGTATGACGCATATTCTGAGAGTATCTTTGGTGACGTAACTGGTGCTGATGTTTTTGCTAGTCTGTCTGCTTCACCTGTAAAGGGAAGAAAAGAAGATTCAAGAACTAAAATAGATCTAGGTCTTTTATCAGGAGGTGACAGAGAATTGCTTACTGATGCAAGAGATCAAATATATAAGTCGTATGATACTTGGATAGAAAATGAAATGCAGGACTTGCTTGCTAAAAAAGCAGATGCTTCAAATGAAGAAATAGAAAATCAAATTGATCAAAATTATCAAGAGCTTTTAAAAATACAAAGAGAATACAGCAGTGATCCTTATCAATATTATTACCAACTAATGTTAGTACATCCAGACATTGCTCAGAACTGGTTTAATACCAGACCAACTTACAGGGCGGCTCTATCAAACACGGCTTACTTTCCAGACGGAACTGCTGAACTTTTTGAGGTTACGGAACAAGAATGAGTACTTACCAAGAACGTCAAAAACAAATAGATGAGTACTTCCAGGGAGGTGGAGGTACGGAAAGACCCCCTGAAATAGAAAAGCAGGAGGGTCTTTCTCTTATTGAAACGTTATCACTTGATGATAACTACAACGTCATTAAAGATTATATGTCTGATCGATTCGGCATGGAAGAAACTGAGTACGACAAAAGAAAGATTATTGACTCTTACATAAACCAAATGAGAAAGTTTAACGCAGGTCAATCTGTTGTTGCTCTTACTGAGTTGACACATCTTAACTCAGGGGAAGGTGACGAGCTTGATGCTAGACGTGCAAAGGCTGCTCAAGCTTACAAGTTGTTTGATAGTCTTGGTGGTGCTTTCAGTAAGGACAGGACACTAGGAGAGAAGCTAGATGCTGTAGGTGATTACGCAAGAGCTATTGTTGTTGACCCGGTAAACTTAGTGTCTCTTGGTGTAGGTAAGTTGTTTGCTGCAGGTGGTTCTAGAGTAGCAATACAAGGTGCAAAGCAAGTAGCTTTTAGAGCAGGTAGACTAGCTGCTAACAACGCTGCTAAACAAGGATTAAAGAAAACTGCTGTTGAAAGAATACAAAGAGAAACAACACAGAGAGCTTTACAACAGGCTCTTCAAAAATCTAAAAGAAAAGTAATACTAGATAAAGCAGACAGAAAAGCTATATATGGTAGCCTTGGTTTTGACATGGCTGCTGCAGGTGGTGTTGATCTTACACAACAACAAGCTGAGGTTACTTCAGGATTTAAAGATGATCTAGATTTTTTTCAAGCAGGTTTATCAACAGCAACTGGTGCTCTTGGTGGTGGATTGCAGTTAGGTCTTATTGCTGTAAGTAAGAAAAAGAATATACCTCTTGCTTCAATTGAGTTACATCGATCCTCAGAGATTCAAAAAGATTTAGATAACACTCTTAACAGTGTATCAAAGAAACGAAGAAAAGAAATACTTGCTAGTGGTGACGTAACTCAAGCATTACTTAAGCTTAAGGAAAGCACTAGTAGGTGGGCACAGAAAGTTGCAGACGGTAAAGAGTTAGCTAAAGTTTCTGATGATCCCAAAGCTTCTATTGACTATGATACTGATTTTGCTGTTATGTTTTTTAACGGTAAGAAGGATGCTCAACTAGAAAGGACAGACGCTGCAGGGTTTGAAGGTCTTGTTCAGATACTAGCAAAAGCAGGGTACAGACAGCCTTTTGATATGAACTTCACAGATTTTTTAGGAAATGCTTTTGAGGATCTGTCAAAAGAAAACAAAAAAATTGTTCTTGAAGCTTACGATATTTTAAAGCAGTCATCAGATCAACTAAAAGATTTTAACTTTGAAGAGTTTATAAAATTAGATGCTGCTGCTGTTTCAGAAGGTGGAAGAATACTTCAAGTTAAATCACAAGGTAAGCAGTTGTTTACTAAACTTGGATTAGAAGATCCATCTCCTGAACAAATAGCAGATGCTATAGTAGATCCTGTTAATAAAACTACTTACGAAAAAGTAAAGACAGGTGCAATAGACTTTCAAAGTCTTTTGATAAGATCTATTATTACACACCCCGGAACAACAGCATTAAACATACTTGGTTGGAAAGCCGCTACCATAAACCAGAGTATTTCTGATATGATTAGAGCCTCACTGTATAGTGGTAATGCTCTAATTAAAACTGTTGCAGGTAATACAGAGGATGCTGCTAAATATAAAAAGATGGCTGTGTCTATGATGGATCTTCAAAGACAGAAGGTCAGAAACATGGTTGATCCTTACGGAACAAAGGACACAATTCTAGATTACATGGCTGTAAGACCAGAGGCACAAAGAGAAATATTTAGGTATCTTAATGGTGGTGTTGAAGTCAAAGGTATACTTGACGAGTTTGAGTTAAACCCTGACAAAATAAAAGATAAAAACTTTGTTCAAAAAACTAATGAAATGTTTGAAACTTTGTACGCTGTTAAAGCTCAGGATTTTATTACAAAGACTCAAGAGTTTGCTTACGCAATAGACAAACAAGTAAGAATAAAATACGGAAAAACTTTTGCGGAGTTCTTACAGGATGATGAACTAGTAAAGTATTTATCACAACCTGGAACAGACATGTTTAAAGAGTTTGCAGAGATAGAAGCTAGAGCAGTTCAAGATGCTTTACGTAACACCTTCTCAAAGAAGTATGGTGGTAATGATGGTTACTTACAGAAGTTAGCCAACGGAATAGAAGAGGTAAGAAACGTTCCAGGGATAGGAGTTCTTGCTCCGTTTGGTCAGTTCTGGAATAACAGTGTAGCTTTTATGTTTGATCATTCTGGTATTAGTTTGATTAATAAATATGTGACAAGAGCAGGTGGGGAAGCAGCACAGAAGAGAGACACTTTAGATCTGATAACTAAATCAGCAGTAGGGTATAGTGCTCTTGCTATAGGAACTTATAAACAAATGCAGAACCTAGAAGAGGGTCTTGCTTGGTACGAAGATAGAGATGCAGATGGTTCTGTAAGAAGTTACCTTTATGAATATCCAAGAAATGTACCAATGTTAATGGGTAGAATGGGAGCACACTTAGTCAGAGATGGTGCAGTTCCTCAAGATTTACTCAAAGCTTTTGGTGACAACTTTGGTACTCGTGCTTTAACAAGAGACTTTGGAGACGCATATGGTGCGGTAATAAAAGGTTTTCAGATAGCTGCAGATCTTGAAGATCAAGAGGTTCTTGATTTAACAGGGCAGTTCTTAGGTGAGATTGTATCCCAGTACGTATCTGGTTTTACGAGAAGACTTGAACCAGTTAATCAAACTATTGCCATGCTTAAAGGAGAGGACTACGAAGTAGTAGATAAGAAACAAGGAACTAAATGGATTAATGATTCATTGAGATACACAGACGAAATTTTTTCTAGTATAAAAGAAGGTAAAGACAAAAAGGAAAAAGCTTTGTCAGACGAGCCTATGCCTGTGCCTATAGGAAAGCTTGTAGGTTATCGAGAGGTTCAACCTTCTTCAACAATTCAAAAGCTTTTTAACGATATTGGTAGACCTGAATGGGATACAGGAATAAGAAACAAATCTCCTGAAGCTATCAATCATTATAATAAATATGTAAGACCTCAGATAGAAATGTTAGCTGATGTTGTTCTTTATAATAATGATTGGGATAGTATGTCTTTAAAAGAAAAACAAAACTCTGTTAAAGCTATCTTAAGAGTAGCTAATAAGAATACTAAAAAAGTACTTAAAAAGTCTTTAGATCCAGATGAAAAGAAAACAAGTCTTATCTTTTCTATAAAAGGTGCAAGCTCAAAACAAAGTTTAAGAAAAGCTTTGGAATACTTTGACGTTTCTGAAAAAGATTTGTTTGATCTGGACGTAAACCAACTTTACATACTTGAGGATATGGTAAAAAGATTCCAGAAAGATATTAGAGGAACAGGTAAAAGGTTGGGGATAGAATAAAAAAAACCCCCAGACTTAACTGAGGGTTTTAGTTTAAGACGATTTGTCTTTGTTTTTTTTGTGATCAAGCATAAGACAGGAGAAACAAAATGCTTGATTAACGATCTCGTCTGACCGCATATACTTTCCAGATGCTAACAAACCCGATAGTGCAGCACCTGCAAAGTAATCCCTACTAGGTACATCACCTGTAGGAATCTCTGATTGAATAAACTCTTGGGCTTCTTGCTCAAGGGTTTTTTTATTTTTATTACTCATTTTCTTCTTCTGCTCTTTCTATCAAGAACTCTATATTTTGAGCAGCTTTACGTAGGTCTTGTATACCCCCTTTGCTTTTCCAACGAGATACATACTTAATAACATTACCTTCACAGAAATCTAATTCGTTTGCTAGAATATAATCAATAGGTTCTATTGCAAGATTTTGATAGTGTGTACCACCAACCTGTTTACGTTTGTCTGTCATGACTCTCCTTATCTATGATAATTAATTCTGCTTCAGTATAAGGGATATGATAAAATGTTTCTCGCCTGTCAACTCTTGCAAAGGAAGGTTTCTTAATAACATCATCAGTCATCTGACTTCCTTTTATTTTCCAAGCTTTAGTATACTCACAGTTAAGAACGTAGAAAAACAAGTTGTCTATTTTGTCTTGATACTTTTTAACTAACCTTTGTTTTCTGCCTGGTATTCTAACTTCTTCCCATTCAGAAGGCCAACGACTGTCAGGTAGTAGAGTAAACCCTCTGTTACCTAAGTAGTCTTCACCCCACTGTGCTTTACGTTCCACTTCATGATAGTAAGTTTCGCCATCTTTCATTGAAACAACATCAGCATTATAATCTTCTTCTGTTGATAATATTTCATGCCCTTCTGATTTTAAATATTTTATGAGGGCTTGCTTTGAGGGTTCGTTGACCTCGTTATAAACATCTGCTCTAAATTTTCTTCTGTACATACTGCCTCCGTTTTAGCTCACATAGTAGAAGTTCTTGCTCATAGTCAGACATTATAATCCAATCCCTTATTTCGTCAACAGTTCTTTTACAGCCTAAGCAAAAACCATCATCATCTATTTTGCAAACCTTTATGCAAGGTGAAGGAGTACTCCCATATCTAGGAGCAATCCTTCTACGAACATGAGGAATACTCATTCACACTTACGAAGCCCTGTGGCAGGATCGAAGTAACAAGCACCACCTTCATCCACAAAGTCCTGAGTCTCTTCAATGTCATTTTCTTCTGCTACGTCTTCTGAGTATGAAGCTGTAAGAATACCCATGCGTTTACCTGACGCTCTAAAAGTTGTGCATCCTGAAGCACCACCATCATAGGCATCCATGTAAATCTTTTTAAAGTCTTCCCAGGTTACATCATCACCAACATTACAAGTTTTACTGCAAGCACTGTCAACAAACTTAGAAGCAACATTAAGAACTTTAACGTGGTCAAAGACTGATAGTTCGTTAGCTGTTTTACCCTCTACTTTAAAGACACTATAGCCGTAGTCCTCTACTCTTACAGTTCTTTCACCATCAAACTCTTGAATCTTTCTGTCATAAAAAAGACTGAAGGGTGGTTCAATACCAGATGAAACATTGTCTGCTGATAAACTTATTGTTCCTGTTGGAGCTACAGATAGTAAGTGACTGTTGCGAATACCGTATTCACTAATTAAGTTTCTGATATGATCGGGCAACGTCTTTGCAAATTCAGAGTCAAGGTACTCTCTTCTAAAAAGAGGAAAAGCACCCTTCTCAATAGCAAGTTCAACAGAGCTTGTGTAAGCTACATCTCTTATAACACCCATTATTTCTTCTAGAGTTTGTAAGAAACGATCACTGCCATACTCAAAACCTAGTGCTTCAATAGCGTTAGCAACTCCGGTGATACCTAAACCCATACGCCTTTTACTTTTAGCTTCTAGCTCCTGTTCCTTCATTGGATAGGTTGCTATGTCTACAACGTTGTCCATTGCTTTGACAACATGAGGTATGTCATTACGTACTTGCTTCATGTTGAACACGTACTTACCATCGTGCTCAATAACATATTTAACTAAGTTAAAAGAACCAAGAAGACATGCACCGTTAGGTGGTAGTGGTTGCTCACCACAAGGATTTGTTGCTGCTATTGTTTCACAGTAGTGTAGATTATTCTTCTTATTAATACGATCAATAAAAAGGATTCCAGGTTCTGCCCAATCCCATGTGCTTCTCATGATTTTATCCCAAAGAGCACGAGCATCAACTGTCTTACGCACCTCTCCGTTAAAGACTAGATCAAAGTCAGTTCCTTCCTTTACAGCAGTCATAAACTTGTCAGTAACACCAACACTAATATTAAAGTCTGTCAGTGCAGTCATGTTATTTTTTGCTGTAACAAACTCTTCAATATCAGGATGGTCAACACGTAGTACACCCATCTGTGCTCCACGTCTGTGACCTGCAGAAGCAATGGTCTTACAGACTGCATCAAAGATACCCATAAAAGATAAAGGACCAGAGGACTTTGATTCCAAAGATTTAATCAGAGCACCTCTAGGACGTAGAGTAGAGAAGTCATAGCCAATGCCACCACCTAATCGCATTGTTTCTGCTGCACGTCTTGCAGCGTCCATGATACCGTCCATACTATCTTCAATAGTAGTAGAAACAAAACAGTTGTAAGGGGTTACACGTCTTGGTGCTCCCATAGCAGACTGCACCCTCCCTGCAGGTAAGAATCTTTGATTGTATAATATTGTTCTGAAGTTGTTAAAGTGACCCTCGTTATCTTTAAGAGCCTCTGCTACACGAGTCATAGCATCTTTAAATGTTTCTCCCTGACCTCTATATTTTTCCTCGTGAACCCTCTTTGAAACTTCTAGGGTTGGTCCATAATCCTGTTCTACGTTTGGTATGTTCATCTGTAATCTCCCGATCCTTTTATTGTTCCACGCTTCTCTCTGCTATCTAGCTTCTTCATGTTCTCTTTAATAACATCTTCTAATTTTATATCCAAAAGATTAAGGATAGCTTGAAAGTAAAAGAACATGTCACCTGCTTCAAGTGTAACACCTTGCTTATCCAGTGGTGTATCATCTCTTTTGTGCTTCTTTAACTTTTCAAAGAACTCTCCTGTCTCTCCTATTAGACCCATAGTGTTTTCTAAAAATCTTTTATCACCAGTGGTAATCATTTTATTTTCTACCCACTCAGCGTAGTCTTCTAGCTTAATTGGTTCTGTTGTTTGAAAGGCTTCAAAGTATCCCATGTCTTCTAAGTCTTTTCCTGTTAACATTATTTCTCCTTTGCATCTATTTCAATTATCTTAACATCATCTACATCATATATGGTATCTTGAATTCTTTCTTCAAGACTCTTTGTTACACTATCCGAAGCAATAAAGTTTGCTTCAGGATCTACGTCTAATAGTATTGTTAATTCAAACAACACGAGAACCTCCAAGTTATATAGGCTAAATTTTTTACGTCAATCTATTCTTTTGTCCATTCATCAGGAATAGATTTATCTGCGTATTGAAAGCCATACTTCTTGCACCAATCTCCGTAAGAAGACTTAGCACCTTTGTAAAGTTTGGCTCTACTGTTCTGAAAAACAAAACGAATATCGAGTTCAGGAAATTGTTTTGCTATCTCTTTATGCTTACGTCTATCATTAGCAACAAAACGTCCTTTTGTTTCTATGATAATACCGTTGTCTAAAACGAAGTCAGGTGTATACGTTCTGATCTTTATGTCAACCCACTTGATCTTATTTTTTTCGTACTCAAAGCCTACTTCTTTTGAACGTAGTTCATTAGCAACATCATCTTCAAAGCCTGAGCGATACCCTGCTTTAATTGCTGATGCTCTATACTTATTCTTGGTCATGATAGGTAAAGTCTTCTGGTACGTTTGGCTGTTTAACAACGTCAACCAAAAGCACGTCACCTGTTTTATAAACAAACCGTCTTGTCTCAGGCCAACACTTCTTGTTAAACTCACAAAACCCACAAGAGGGGTGAAGCTTTTTGTTAGGGCTTGTTGCTGATTGAGGAACTGGTTCGTATCCTCTATCAGGAATATCACCCGATACCATTGTCTTTGCTTGCTCTATCTCTTTTTCTTTTTGTTCTATCTCTTCAGAGAAGTCATACACATCTAAGCATATACCTCCCCCTACTTTATCAACAACAAGAAAAGCTCCGTGTGTTTTATTCTTTACCAGTGGATCAGTCCTAGCAGCATACACATAAGAACTAAGCTGACTGATATAACCAAAGGGATCATTATCCCTTAAGCTACCCTCAGCAAACTTCTTGAACGAGTAAGGGGAAGCAGACTTAACATCCACTGTCATACCATCAATCACCGCATCCCTGTGACCTGCTAAGTCATTGATGATTAAACGATCCTGTTGTCCTTCAACACGGTGACCAGACGCTTCAGCAATAGAGAGTGCTAATTCCTCAATCATATCGCCATAGAAGAACTTAAGTAAATCTGATGGAGAAGCAGGTTTACTCGCTGCAGGTTCGTTTATTTTATACCAAAGTTTTCTTTTACAAGGGCTACCAATAGAAGAGAACGACAAATATCTTCTTGGTTTTTGTGGTGCTCTGAATCTTGAGGTAGCTGCCTTAGCTATTCGTTCACTCATTTTAAGACTTATTAAATGATCCCATCCGTTTAATCCTTGGATGGTTTCCTCCATATCTTTTACGAGTGTGTTTATATTTTTCATGGTCTTACCTTTTTATTTATAAAAGCCCCCACCTAAAAGTGAGAAAAGGTGAGGGCTAATTCTTCTAGGGAGAAAGGATTATTGAAAAACCTAGAAGGGGATTGAGTCCTGTGGTTCTTGTTGGGAGGAAGATTTAGAACCTCCAGAACTCTTTGAATGATCTTGAAACATTTGACGTGGTTGGGAGTTACCACCTTCTGATTCATAGACCACATGATCTAGGACTTGAAGTCCAACCAATCGTGTACCAGTTCCCATTTTTGTGGGGTACACTTCAACCTTAACTATTCCCTTACTACCATTACCAATAAGACCTTTTTCTTGAAGATCCCAAGACTTACCAGTAACATCGGCTACGATAGGTGATCCACCCATCCAATCCTGTGCGCCAGTATGAGGACGTGACACAGTAATCTTGTGACCACCTTCTACTTCTTCAATCTTTTTCTTACACCCTGCATCAACAAGAGCCTTAGCAGTTTTCTTGTCAGTGATTACAGTTACTTTGTACTCACCGTTTGTTTCCCTATTCCATTCGTTTTGGTCACGGTTGGACTCAAATACTTTTGCCCACTCGATTGTTCCCTTGATATCCATTTGTGTTGATGGCATGTTGCCCTCCTTTAAACATTAATACTGTAATACATAGTGTTTGAAATATAGGTTGTCAATGGGTTTCAGCCCAATTTTTTCCTATGTCGTAAGACCCTGGCGTGGGTATCTTAAACCCTAATTCTTCCCCAGTTTCTAACATGCAGTCAGCTTGTATCTGACCTAACCTTTTAGCTTCTTCCTCTGTACCAGTTACCTCCACTTGATATTCGTCATGAATAAAACCAACCATCTTAAAGTTGATACCCTCCTGTCTAGCTTTGTCGTGCCACTTGATTAGACTGTGCTTCATCAAACAAGCCTCACCATTTTGTAACATACCTGCCAGTGTTTTGTGTGCGTTGGGTACTGGAACTTTACGTCCATCATATCCAGTAAAGTATCCTTGCTCTGCAACATAGGGTACAAGTTGGTTCTTAAGATTATACAAACCATCAATACTCATTTCAAAACGAGTTCTGGCATCCTGTGCATCCTTCATACTTACGTTAAGTATTTGTCCTGTCTTTGCTACCCCTGCCCCCAATAGCCAAGCATAAATAAAAGTCTTTGCCATATCCCTCGTACCATTAGGAACATTTAAAGCTTTCTTGTTTACGTTGTGGATATCTGTTTCGTCCTCCTTTTTGCCTGTCATTATAGCTTGAGCATATTGATCTGCTTCAAAGTGCCTCCAAAGATAGTCAGCTAACACACGTAACTGGATACCATCAGCATCCGTACCAACTAACCAAGAGCCTGATGGTACAGTCCAACAAGCACGTAAGTGTAGATCATATTGTTTCTTTACTTGTTCCACTGCAGTCTTTGCATCACCGTGAAAAGGTGAAGCTATGTTAGCTGTGTTAGGATCTTTGTGAGAACATCTTCCTGTCCATGCTCCAATGTTGTTGATGCTGCCGTGTATCCTTAAATCTTCACCGCACTGCCCTAGCCACTCCACCAGTGAGGAACGCCTACCTTCAAGTGTCAACCACTGGGCTAGAGCTTTCGCTCCTGCAGGGGCTGTGTCAGGAAGT
>Ga0129351_1000783_pt1 | contig 12236 bp, 7 predicted proteins | sample CPBDNA_8_FD_94423 | JGI IMG/M metagenome (GOLD analysis project Ga0129351, IMG submission 94423) | Freshwater to marine salinity gradient microbial communities from Chesapeake Bay, USA - CPBay_Sum_27_0.2_DNA | ecosystem: Environmental > Aquatic > Marine > Coastal | place: USA: Chesapeake Bay... | reverse complement strand
GAAATTTATCACCACGTTCCATCATAGACTCTTTTAAAAAGTAAGATGCACCATGTGATAAAATACAATCCCTTTCCATTTCACCAACACGTAATCCTCCATCATTTGCTCTTCCTTGAACAGTTTGACGTGTTAATAAAGTTCTTGGACCTCTTGCACGATAGTTAATCTTATCCTTGACCATATGTTTCAAACGCATATAGTATGTTGGACCAACAAAAATATTACTTTCTAATTGTTGTCCTGTTGTACCATTATATAATATCTCTGTTCCACTAGAGTGAAAGCCACTGTCTTGAAGTAATTGACCAAAATATTCATGTTGAGGTCCTTTATTATTAAAAGCAGTACAATCGCCAAATCCACCATATATAGCGCATGCTTTTCCGGTTAAACATTCAACCAATTGTCCAATTGTCATACGTGATGGAATTGCATGTGGATTTATAATAATATCTGGTTTTAAACCTTCCTTTGTAAATGGCATATCTTCTTCAGGTATAACAAGTCCAATGGTACCTTTTTGTCCACATCGACTACAGAATTTATCACCTATTGCTGGTATTCTCTCTTCTCTAATCCGTACTTTTGCCAGTCGATTTCCTTCTTCACCTTCAGTAATAAATGATTTATCCACATATCCCAATTGTCCTTTTTTTGGAAAAACAGACCCATCGTTGTATATATTTGGGTTTTCAAGGTCATTACTTACCTTTCCCATTAATACAATCTTATCATTTAATTTAGTGTTCTCCTTAATTAATCCATGTTTGTCTAAATGTGAATAGTCGTATCCTGCTTTTAATCCAATAACATTTTCATCTTCAATATTTGAAAATTTTGATATTAACGTGTCACCACCCCGTTTGGATGATTCTTCTCTTGTTTCATACATATTATAATAGGTAGTTCTAAACATTCCTCTATTTATTGAACCTTCATTAAACAAAATAGAGTCTTCTACATTATAACTTCCATAGACCATAATTGCAACAATTGTATTTTCACCATATGGATGTTCTTCATTATGTATATATTTAAGATATCGACTTTTTAAAAGTGGTTTCTGACCATAATTTAATATTACTCCCATTTTATCAATTCTATTTTGATAATTAGAATGATATAATGATACACCCTGTTTACCTTGACCACATGCAAATAAATTTCTAGGCAATTGATTATTTTCTGGAAAAACAACTTGATTACCCATTACACCGAAAATGAGTGAGGGATTTATTTCTATATGGGTAAATGGTTTAGAATTCAACTTAGAATCATTCATTGCAATTAATGCACCTTCCGATTCAGCTGTATCTATAAAATCAATAATAGCATTTTGATCAGTTAATTTATCTATGTCATTAACGTCATATAATTCAGTATAATCTTGAAAAACCTTGTTTTTTTTATAATCAAATCCAGATTTTTTTTCATGAAATCCACTAATTAATTGAGTCCATGAAAAATCATCTTCTCTTATTTTTTTCAATATTTCTTCATTGTCAAAACTAGGTTTATTTGTCCTTTCATTCATATAAAAAATAGGGCGACATAACCTACCATAATCAGTGTATATATGCAGTTCGTTCAATTGAATATCCCAATGAACACTATTATAAATTGGTATTAAAGCCTTTCGTCTATAATCTTTAATTTTATTTTCTATTTTAACTGGATTCATTATACAACCAACCCAAGCACCATTAACAAAAACCTTTGTTGTTTTTGATAAAAAATCATGAGTACATTCTTCAATTGCATACATATCACCATGTTTTCTCATCCATTCAATCATTGGATAACCTGAACTACCATAAGTAATATGTGTTGTAAATGCAAGATGTTTATGTAAACCACAGTTTCCACCATCAGGTGTGTCTACCGGATCAATTATACCCCATTGTGAACAATGCAAATGTCTTGGTCCAGTTATTTTTGCACTGCTATCGAATGGTAAATTAAGTTTTCTTAAATGTGAAATAAACGAATTAAACGATAGTCTATTTAATGGTTGAACAACACCCATTTTTTTTGTATACGATTGTGACCCCCAATTACCCTTAAATGCTTTTCTAAAACCCTGTTCTAAAATTTTATTTTTAAAAATTTCCTGTGTATTTGAGTTAATTAATGTTTTAAAATTATCACCTTGATATTGACCAGTATGAAATTTATATTCTTTATCAATCGCCAATCGTATATCATTTTGTTGCAATGTAAAGTATTCCTTAAATAAATCATACATTAATGAACCAGTTAGTTCAACTCTTTTAAATTTAAAACTATCCCTATCAGTTGCATTATGTTCTTTTTTATAAACTTTCAACATTCTAAAAACCATGTATCCGATAAAATAAGCTTTCTGTCTGTAATTATCTTCACCAATATGAGGCAAAAAATAATTCATAAGAATATCATGTACACCAGCTATTGTTTTTGATTTTGTAAATGTTGCAATATATTTTAATGCAACGGATTGTGAAAAAATATTATTAGAATCGTGTATAGATGGAATAAAAAAATCCAAATTATCTTTATGTTTATCTAAATCTAATAGACAATGTTCTATAATTTTTTTATCTGATAATACACCTAATGCCCTCATAAGAATAAATAAAGGTATTTCCTTTCTTACATTTGGAACTAATACTACAATTTGATTATTGCTGTATACGGAACTAGGTGCTACAAGTCTAACAGCTGTTGTACGCATAGGTTTAGATGCATCTTCGGATACAGATCTAATTTCGGCAGAATGACTAAAAATATCATTCACCTTATCTTTAATATAAATCATATTATCTGCAAATTTTTCTTGTGGAATGACAACTTTTTCTTTTCCATCGATGATAAAGTAACCACCTTTATCATTTTTACATTCACCCATATTAAATTTAACATCTGTTGTTAATCCATTTAATATACATAATTCTGAATTCAACATAATAGGAAAACGTCCTAAATATGTTTTACTTATTGTTTCTTCATATGTTTCTACTGTATCTTCATTTTTATATATTTTATAAATAACATCTATATCATAATGTATGGATAAACCATAGGTCATATTTCTCAGTCTAGCCTCGTTTGGAAACATAAAATGATGCCTATTATCATCATAAATAGTAGGTTTTCCATAATATATTTTATCACCGTCTTTGCCACCTAAATACAATTCACATTGTAATTTAAAATCCTTTATATCATTATCAAAATCTTTTAAGAGTTTTATAGGATTTTTCTCTTTAAATATACGTGGTATACCATTCTTAAAGAAATCATTATATGAGTCCAAATGATGTTGTACTAAAAAATCTGGATTATCTTTACAATATTTATCTATAATTTTCCATGACAATTGTTCCATTTATATATATAATATCATAATCATTTATTTTGATATTATAACATATATTGTTTAAATATAGTATTATTGTAATTTATAGTATTATTGCAAATGATAGTATTGCAATTTATAGTATTATTGCAATTTATAGTATTATTGCAAATGATAGTATTGCAATTTATAGTAAGTGTTTGATTTCATCAACGGTAAGTTCTAAAACAAACAAACCAATCGTTACAAACATAAGAATTAATGGGAATAAAAGAATTGCCCATGATAGTTTCGTGTATTTGAAGTCACACAGTTTTTGCAAGATAAATGTCCAGAATAGAACATATACAGCCTTTGCCATGAAAATAGATAATGTATTAGTAACAGAGCAAGTAAAATTACCAACACAATATTTTTTAGTATTTCCTAAATTCTGTACAATTAATACAAAGATAGAAACACATGACAATAAAAAATAAACTTTTGCAGGAGTGCAAAGAGATTTAACAGTTTTTACTAAATTCATTTTATATATATAATAAATATTTTTTATTCAATATCTACATGGGTTAACATATGTCTCCTACAACAAATTTTATTTAGATTTAATTTGTCCATAACTTCACCTTCAATTGTTTTATCTGCAAAATTGTTTGTTAAATACATTACATTATTTACATCCATATTATTTTGCAACTTTTGTTTTCTTACTTCGGTTTGATAATATCTATATTTATCTGCTAAAACTTTACCACACGTGAAACATTTAATAGGAATAATCATTTTAATTGTATTATAATAAATATATATAATTAAATCAATTTTATATATTTATTTCTTATAATTATTTCGATTTAATATCAACGCGTTTTTTTAATTTCATATTACTTATATCCATTTCATCTGTCTCTTTCATTTTCTTAGCACTTATTTTGTTTAAAATAGAAAATATATATAACATTACAAATATAAGACAACATACAATGAGTATATATATTATTTGTATACCACTTTCATCAGTTTTATAATAGTTCATAATTCTATATTATATAACCACATTAAATATACAAATTATAATTTTAGTGTTCTTATAAATCGAATAATTAATATTTCAATCAATAAAAAAGCGAATGATATACAAATTGTTATCAATAATCTAAATATATTATAATGTTTAAATTTTATTTTTTTATTATTTTTCAAAAAATCTTCTATTTTTTCATTCATAAAAGGTATACCAAGTGATGGAAGAGTCCATGTAAATATAGACATTATAATCATAATGATGATTTTTTCTGTTTTTGAATGTTTAATATCTTTAATACCGAAATAAAATATACCAGATAATGCTATAATATTAAGAGTATTATAAGAAATATATCCTCGCAATGTATTGTTATAAACTGTATACCACTTAATAAAATAATCAGGAAAATTTACAGCCAAGACATTAGAGATAATATCAACATTAGCAAAATATGTTACGAAAACTGCGAATGGTGCATAGTGAAATAAAATATATGGAATGATTAATACAACAATGAGATATATAATTATAAATCCAATTACATCTTTATTGTCATAATCAGATTCCAAGTGCATTTTTAAACGTTTTGAAATACTTGTCATATATAATATATTGTGGTAATATTTCATAGTTCTGATACATTTACAAATTCATATCCAGAACTTGTTTTCATTTTTTTCATTTGTTTGTTTTCTAAATGAATTTCATCATGACATTTTTTACAAACATTTGCTAAATTTGCAGGATGATTTTTATGAAAAGAACCATTTTCAGTAATAATATAGTCATTCTTATTTGCGTATTGCTTATATTGTAAGTGATGTACATCATCACCAATTTTTTTCTTACATATTTCACATACTCCTTTAATTTTTTTACTATTATATGGAGATTTATCCATGTTTAATATACTATCTAATTCAGGATTATACTTTATTCTTATATTTTCAGCTCGTTTAATAAACTCATCAGGTAACCCAAGTGATTTACATACTTCTAATCCATACATTGTTTTTCCTGGACCATTTTTAAGCTTTCTATTGTATATTATTTTTTTTGTATGTGGATCACAAGTTATACTCATATGTTTTAATGACAGTTTATCAAGCTCTTGTATTTCTGAATAGTTTTTCAACTCATGATAATGTGTTGCAAAAATATATGAGCTATTTTGTTTATTCATTTGTTCTAATGTAGCTACTATAATACTTAATGCAGAGTAACTTTCAGTCCCTGAGCATATTTCATCACCTAATATAAGACTATTTTTATCGCATAATTTAACAATAGTTTTAAGTTCAGAAATTTCTACCGCATAAGTTGATAATCCTCTAAACAAATTATCGTTACCTATAATACGTGTGAATAAATATTTATAAGGATTAAAATTAAAGTAACTACATGGAACATACATTCCTGCTTGTGCTAGTACAATACATATACCCAATGCACGTATTAGACTAGTTTTTCCAACTGCATTAGTACCATATAACAAAAAACCATATTGTGTTTTAAATCCTAAATCCAAATCATTTGTAACATATATTTCTTCCTTTTGTAGATGTTCTATTAAACAGTGTCTTAATCCTTTAACATCTACAAAAGAATTTGATTTTTTTGTTATTGTGGGTTTAACGTAATTATATTTTTGTGCATTGTATGCATTACAAAACAAAACATCAATATCTGTTATAAAACTATTTATTTGATTTAATTGATACGTATATTTTTTGAAATTGAGTAAGAAATCTTTATAAGCCATTTCAATATTATTTAATAATTTATTCTTTGATAGTGAAATATAGTTATATATCGAGTTTAATTTATTATTAACTAGCATTTTATTATTACCAGTATATTTCAATACTTGCAAATTATTAAAGTTTTCCATTTCTTTATTTTTACCGATTACTTTTAATAATATATCACAACGTCTTGCTGTTGCAATAATTTTTATACCATGAGTATTTGAAACATCGATTTTAAAGTAATTACTATTACTACCTTTTTTTTCATATTTACTTAATACAGAATTAAAATAACAACATATGTCCTTTAATTCTGTATTATACAAATTATATTGTTCAATAGATTTTTTCAAATATTCATATTCATCAATGTTAAATAAATTATTTATACTATTACAATCTTCACCATTGACATATTTATCAAAAGATACGCTATTAATATTTGATGCTATCTGTATATCCATTTTTGTAGAAATATATTTTTTAATCTCTTTACATAGTGATGCAATATCACCAATTTCAACACTCGAAAGATTTTTAATAATTAGTTTATCCTTTTTTATCTTTTTGAATATTTTTTCTACATAAGAGAGAACATTATAAAAATTTGAGAAATCTGCCGGACAAACCTTATCGTGGAAATAATTTCTATTGAACTTTTCAATATCATTTATATGAGATAAATTTTCTTTCAAAAAATCACAATATTTTTTTTCTATGACATGTTCAATTAATTTATATGATTTTTTCATTGACTCAGTACATGTTGTTGGATGCAGTAGTTTTTCTTTGAACTTACGTTTACCCATATTTGTAACACAATTATTTAAAAATGATAATACCGAAGATAATTTTCCACGGTATTGCTGATCATTTATGATATTTAATTGTTTTAATGAATGATTTGCTAACAACAAATTATCACTAGTATTTTCAAATAATGGTTCTAGAATTTCTTTTACCAATGATGAATCATGGCGATTAACATATTCTAATAAATAACATAGAGATTGTGTTGCAATTGTATGATTATTTAATGTATATAGTAGAAAATCAATGTCATTATTGGTATAAAATTTTTGAAAAATTGCTTTTTGATAGACTTGTTTTTCACAATTATCAGCAGACAATAATAGATTATTTCCTTCTTTTCCTTTGTTTTCATTTAAATTTAATATGTGAATACTATTACAATTAATATTTGTATATTTAATTATATCGTGTATTGTATCATTTTCTAATTTTGATATAAATATGATTTCTTTTGGTGTATTAATACACAAGAATCGTTCTAAATCGTCATAAACAGATGGTGTATGTGTATTTTCAGTTTCATATTGATAATATAAAACCTTACCTGTGTTAATATTTAAAAGCGACATACCAATTTGTAATTTAGATTTATTTATTTCATTGAAAGGTATATAGGATTCTATCCAAATAGATATAATATTATTTGATAACACTTCATTTTTTGATGAAAAATATGTACCAGGTGAATATATTTTATGTAAACTTCTTGACGTATTTTTAGTTTGTATATCCTGTGTGTAAATAATTACTGTATAGTTACTGTTTATCAATGTATCTAGATATTTAACATGTAATTGATTCATATGAAATCCTGCCATTACGACACTATGTCCGTCGATTTTAACCTTACTTTTTTTTGCTATAGCTAGATTACAAACTTTTGCATATTCTTCTATATTACTTTCAATATAGTTACCCTTTTTATCTACTAACGCATATACTTCAAAAAAAGTACCGACTTGATATAATAACGCCATATTCCCATCGTATTCAGATTTATATTGTTTATAGTGTTTTAACCAATTTTTTATCATTGACATGAAGAGAGATTTATTAATATTTTATGAAAAAATTTCTTTAAACGCATTTATAAAATATTAATATGAGACCATAAATGATAACAAAATTATTTTTTTGACATGTAATTATGTAATAAAATCGCATCACTGGTATTTTTAACCTCACCAGATAAAATAGCATTTTCGTATAACGATCTTAATATATAATTAGGTGCTGTAGACCCATATTTCAATAATCCACTTTCAATTAATTCAGATTTTATATCATGAATCTTTTTTTTACGAAGTAATATTTGTTCTTGTTGAATTTTTTTTCTAGTTTTATTATTTTTTATTAAAACAGAAACCTTTTTATCTTTTTTTCCTAATTTATAGGTTTTTTTCCTAATTTTTCTTTTTAATGTTCTAATATGTTTTTTAAATTTTTTTAGTTTCTTATTAATAATATTATTTGCAACATTTGTAGAATCATTTAACGAAGTTTGTTTTAATTTTTCAAGTTTTTCTCGTTGTATTTTCTCTCTTTGTTCTTTTATTTTTAATTTTATTTTATTTAATATCATTTCTCTATTTGATATATTTTGTTGTAGATTTGGTGTATAAATTTTATTATTTTTCATTGTTTTATTTGTTTGCCAACTTCTATATGTTGGTTTATTTCCATTTTTCAGACAACCATATGGTGGATTTGGTTTTAAAATGATAGGTTGTACAACAGGTTCTTTGATAGTATTATATTTTGGAATATTTACATCTTTTAATTTGGAAGGTAATTCAGTATAAACATCAATTATATTATTATTTTCATTTGGACGTTTAATTGTTTTATTATGACGTATTATATTTGGATTGTAATGTTGTGTAGTATTTGAATTATTAATCTGCATCATATTACCTTGTTGATTATTATTTTTTTGTTTTTTAAGCCGTTTCCGTTCATCGCGTTTTTTTTTATGTTTGTTATATAATTCTTCTAATACCTTAAATGAATCATCTAATGCAGATGTTATTATAGTTTTTTTAGAAGGTTTTTCCTTTTTATTATTATTTCTATTAATACTGTTTTTCCTTAATTTATTTTGTTTTTTCTTTAATTTACGTATCAATTCATTTCGTGTTTTTGTATTTACCCTAACATTTGGTTTTTTCTTTTTCTTTTTTGTTTTTTTATTAGTATTAAATAATCCCGGGGTTATTTTGATTGTTTTTTTATTTGTTTGCATAATAATATATAAATATAATATTTTATTATGCATATTATTTTTTATTGTTGCTTTAATTAATTATACATACATATTATGCAATAATTCTTTAATTTGACTTTTTCTATTTTTAACTTCATCATTTTCAAGATACATTTCAAAACCTTTTTTAACATCTTTCATTGTTATTTTTGTTTTTTCTTTTTCATCTAAACAAAAAACTCTTCTAGCATGAGCGATTTTAGTTTTTGAGAATAATGTTTCCATATCTCTTCCATAATATTTAAAATATTCCATATGTTTTTCAAACCAAGAGTCTTTAATGCAATTTTCTTTTTTAAGTGACCAACCAGCATCGGAAATTTTCTTAACATATATCTCTTTCAATTCTTTGTGTGAATAATCATCTGTTTTAAATCTCCATGTAAATCTAGATTCTAACCCTGGATTATAGTTGAAAAAACATTGTTTTAAATCATTTTCATATCCTGCAATAATAACCATCAATTCATTTTTATGCTCAGATAATGCTTCACATAATGTATCAATACATTCCTTTGCGAAACTATCTCTTTTTTCAGAATTTCCCAATGCATAAGCTTCATCAATAAATAACACACCACCTAATGATTTATTTACCATTTCTGTTGTTTTTAATGCAGTCTGTCCTAAATACCCCGCTATCAGATCAGAACGAGTTGCTTTTGTGAAAGTCCCTTTTTTAAGAACACCCATTTTACTATATATTTTTCCCATTATTTTTGCAATTTCGGTTTTTCCAGTACCTGGTGGACCATATATAACTGTATGCATAAAATCATTTGCAAAATTTGATTTGTTATTTGAACATTTATGTAATTCTTGAATAAAATATATGATTTGATTAACAACATTGTTTTTTAATTTATTCATACCTATCATGTTATTTAATTCTATTAGTGGATTTTTTATATTATGTATAGCTCGCATATTTATATTATATTCAACATCCGATTTCAAAGGATATTTTTCAATTAGATCTAATATATCCTTAATATTATTTAATTCAACCTCTATTTTAACCTTTGTTTTTTTAATAGCAGGCAGAGAAGAATATGGACTTGTTTTAAAAAAATCCTTTCTCCTACTATATTTGAAGTCTTGAAAACTATTATATGGTTTATCTGGATTATTTATTAATTTATTATTATTACTATAAAAACTTTCGAAATTATTGTAAAATGAATTATTATTAATATAATTATTATCGAATATATCTAATAATTGAGATAAATCTTGTCTCTTCTTATCTTCTATTGTTATTAAAGAGAGTGAGTTCACATTTTTAAAATTTAATGAATTATCAAAAGTGTTGATACTATTATTATTACCAATTAATGGATTATTATTAATAATATCTATCATTTCAAGTGTATATTTATCAAATAATGATAAATAATGTTTATTATATTTTTTAAAACAAGATATATAAATGATATTTTTTGATGGATGAATTGTTATATTTGTATCAATTTTCATATTTTTTCGTTTGCGATTATTATTATTTGACAAATCTATTGGTATTATTGTTTCTAAATTGTTATTATTTGAAATATCAACCGTTTTTTTACTTTTATTTTTTTGATTTTCTTTTTTTGATTTTCTTTTGTTATTATTATTAATTTTATTATTCCTTTCTTTATTATTTCGATTACTCATATAATAAATAAATATTATATTATATAATATTTAATTAGAATTTAAGAATAAATTGAAAAAATAGTCTAATAAATATCAAATTCAAAATGTATAATCTAAGTAACATCATCGATAAAGAATTTAATTCCAAATTGAATGATTATCATGAAATACCATGGGTGATAATAAATTCCTATTTTAAAAACAACCATCTAGAAAGATTGGTGAGACATCAAATAGAATCTTACAATAACTTTGTTACGTTTGAACTACCTAGAACAATAGATATGTTTAATCCTGTTACAATACACTCAGAACACGATTATATTTCTGAATTAGATAAATACAAGTTGGAAATATTTATTACATTTGAAAATTTTAATATATATAGACCTCAAATTCATGAAAATAATGGTGCAACAAAGTTGATGTTTCCACATGAAGCTAGATTACGAAATTTTACTTATGCATCAAATATGAATGTAGATATAAATATTAAATATGTAGTACGTAATGGTGAAAATCTAGATATGGTACAAACATTTCATAAAAAACTCCCAAAAATTCATATTGGAAAATTACCAATAATGTTACGTTCGAATATTTGTGTATTAAAACAATACGAATATTTAAATCACAATATAAATGGTGAATGTAAGATGGATGCAGGCGGTTATTTTATAATTAATGGTTCTGAAAAAACGTGTTTGGCTCAAGAAAGAGCAGCTGAAAATCAAGTATATTGTTTTGATACATCTAAAAGAAATAATAAGTACGCATTTACAGCTGAAATTAAATCTGTACCAGATTGGAAATGTATTTCACCAAAACAAATAAATATGACTATTGCATCTAAGAACAATGGATATGGATACCCGATTTATTTACAAATACCAAGAATTAAACAACCAATACCACTGTTTATAGTATTTCGTTCTATAGGAATAATTTCTGATAAAGAAATTTGTGAGAAAATATTGTTGGATATTTCAGATACAAATAATAAAGAAATATTAGAGTATTTAAAAGCATCTATTGTAGAAGCAAATAAATATTTAACACAAGATGAATGTATAAAATATATTACAAACTATGCAATGTTTACACCTATTAATATGGATAAAGAAAAGGGATATTTGAAAAAACGTGAATTTACTATAAATGTTCTTGAAAATGATCTTTATCCGCATTGTAGAAACACATTACAGAAAAAATATTTCTTGGGATACATGGCAAATAAACTTATTAAATCTGCGTTGGGTATATGTAAAACAGATGATAGAGATTCATATATTAATAAGAGACTTGATTTAACTGGAAGATTATTGAATAATTTGTTTAGAAATTATTTCAATAAATTGGTGAAAGATATGCAAAAACAAATTATAAAAGAAATAAATACAGGTTCAT
>Ga0129351_1000781_pt1 | contig 12242 bp, 11 predicted proteins | sample CPBDNA_8_FD_94423 | JGI IMG/M metagenome (GOLD analysis project Ga0129351, IMG submission 94423) | Freshwater to marine salinity gradient microbial communities from Chesapeake Bay, USA - CPBay_Sum_27_0.2_DNA | ecosystem: Environmental > Aquatic > Marine > Coastal | place: USA: Chesapeake Bay... | reverse complement strand
GTAGCAACTTTAAGCTACACCGTAGATATTTATTTTAGACATGACTACAGAGACATTACAACTACAAGTACCAGATTACATATCCATACAAAAGTATTTGGATATAAACTCTTATAAAGGAGAAAGTAATTTTGGTAGACTGGTACATTCGGTATCTAAGATATCGGGTAGAGAGGTAAATGAAGTTAGAAAATGGTCAATGGGTACATTAACAGAAGTAGTTAATGCATTTGCAAATATTGCCGACCATAAACAAGAATTTCACAGCATCATTGAGTGGAATGGTGAATTATTAGGATATGCTAACATGCAACAGGCAACACTTGGTGAATACATTGATTTAGAAACTAGCTGTAAAGATATAGAAAATAATATGCATAAGATTGCTGCTATACTTTACCGACCTATCAAAAAACATAATTTTGGTACTTTATCTTATAAGGTAAAACAGGCCATAAAGATGGTTAACAATAAAGTTGAGAATGTCTTTGATTGGTACACGTTAGAAGAATATGATAGTGATAGACGTAAAGAACGAGAAGAAAGCTTTAGAGACTTTCCAGTGCATATATTTTTAGGAGCACTTAGTTTTTTTTTGTCAACAGGAAGTCTATATTTGCTAACTATAGCTTATTCCCAGGGGAAGATAACCAAGGAGATGAAGATGACCCAAGAGAAGAACCTTCTGGAAACACTTTCTCAGAACACTGGGGCTGGTGGGGGGTTATTTACCAACTCTCTAAATCCAATATATTATCAATATCTGGCAAACGATCAATAACAGATTTAAACTTTATGATGGTATTGAATTATTTAGAAATTGATAAAGACTATAACAACGAACTTGCCAAAGCTCAAAAAAAAGCAATGGCTAAATATTAACAATTATGGCTAAAAGAAAAAAAACTATACAAGAAGAAATAGAAAATTTCGTATCTGAGAAGGTAACTATTGAAGAAGATATCGTAAAACCTCACGTAGTAGAATATTACAGAGATAGAGTCTTAGACCTAAGAGGTAAAGGATATAACGACAATCAAATAGCAGGAATGTTAATGATACACAAACAAAAAGTTGAAAATATTAAATAATGGCTAACGTTAATCTTACATACAGAGATGTAATCAATGCATGGTCAGATGCAGCTACTGCTCATTTACAGATAGCAAGTTTTGACCACGGTACATTAGATTATCTAGATGCATCCTCTCAAGAAAGAAAATATCCTTATATTTTTATGAGACCTTTATCTGCTGTAGTAGCAGAAAGAGTTAAAACTTATAATTTTGAGGTTTATAGTTTAGATATACCTAAAATATCTTCCGGAAATAACTTAGATGTAGTTACTAATACTGAAACGTATATATATGACCTAGTGGCTTGGTTTAATTTTGGACCGGCGGTAAGACAACAATATTACGATGTAAACATTACCACTGTAGTACCAGTCAATGAAGCATTCCAGGATAGACTATTTGGTTGGGTTGGTACAGTAGATGTTACAACACCATTTAACTTAGATTACTGTTCATACCCACAATAATGCAATTAAGAAAATCTTTAGAGGCTTTAGGTAGATTACTAACCGCTGCTATGAGGAGTAGACTTACTCGTCTAGGCATAAAAGATGGCGGTAATAGTAAACTAGGTAAAAGTATAAAGTACAAGGTAGAAAAGACAGGTAATAATTCCTTAGGTCTTGTTAGATACATGAACTACTATGGTAATTTTGTAGATAGTGGTGTTAAAGGTACTGAAACTGCTTACCCTTCTAATAGAGAATCTTTATTCCAGATGGGTCAATTTAGAAAACCTATTATCAGTAAAGATAGTGGTTTACCTTACCCGGTAAGAATATCTATAGCAAGACATGGTTTAGAACCTAAACCTTTTATAGTACCTTCTATCAATACAGTGCTAAATGAAGTAGGGTACGAAATGATTGCTAAAGCATCTGCAGAAGATATAACCGTAAGTGTTGACGAATTGTTTAAAGATATAAAACTAACATCATAAAATGGCAGTAACAGTATTAGCAAGTCCTACATCACCCAACGTAACAGGTACTAAACTAGTATATACTTTAAGTAGTTCACTTGCAACTAATCCTCAATATCAGTACGTAGTAGATATACATGAAACTGGTAGTTCTACTAGATTAGGTAGATTTTATGCCTATCCTAACCAGTACGGGAGTGGTATTATAGAGGTATCTAGAATACTTAGTGATCATTTAGAATATAATCAAGCCTGGAAAACTCCTGGAGGTACTGTAGATAATAAAGGGTTTAAAACTTTTACTTTACATTATAGTGAAAGTTATGGAGCAAGTATTAGCAGTTCTGCTGTTGTATATCCCGGCGGTTCTACCTCGGATATATCTGTATTCTTAGGATCAGTAGATGCTAATGCAGGTACATATAATTACACTCCTACAGGGTCTTTTCATGCATTAACCGATCAACCAACCGGTAGTATATCACAAGGTAATCATGTAACTGTACCATTATTTGTAACTCCATTTTCTATAGGAGGTGATCAAGAAATGAGAGTAAAATTTGTAAGTGCTTCAGGAACAACCATACATGAAGGAGATACCGGTGCTTTAGCAGGAGCTGATTATGAATTATACCAATATGCAATTGGTAGCGGTAGTGCTTTATTCGGTACTTACTTTGAAAATAACGACTGGGAATATATATACTGTACTATATCTGGTTCAGGTACACCTTTAACTACTTTTAAGAGAGAAAGACCTTGTAACGGTGAAGAAACAACTTTTGTATTTGTAAATAATTACGGATACTACGATTATTATACTATAGGTAATCCTATAAGAAAAAATACTAGAGTAGGTAGAGAAACTTACGATAAAGTAATGGAAGATTTTAGTAATTATGAATCTACTTACGATATAAGCCGTAGAGGTACTAAGCAATACTATACAAACTACCAAGATACTTTTTCAATAACTACTGACTATGTAAATAAAGAGACTAGTGACTGGTTAACCCAGTTATTCGACAGCAGTGATGTTTACATACAAGAAAACGGTAAGTTTATACCTATAGTGCTTTTAAACAGAGAGTATAGATGGAATCAAAAGAGAAATAGAGATAAACTATTTCAGTATGTAATTAACTTTAAATACAGTAACCAAAGATTAAGTAGATAATGGCTATTTCTATAACACAAAAACCAACCACTCCTAATGCAGCATATACTTATTTACCTTATGTAGTATCTGGAAGTGTTACTACCGGTAACCCGCAATATAGTTATGTTATGGACATTTATGAGTCAGGAAGTTCCACAAGACTTAACCGTATAACACAGGTACCTAATCCGTCCGGCGTTGCTGTATTCGATCCTTCTAGACTACTACAAACAAAATTATCATACGATAATAACTGGAAAACTTTAGGTAGTACAGATAAAGTTAATGCAGTAAAAACATTTGAAATAAAATTTGGTGAACAATATTCTACTTCTATCAGTAGTTCGGTAACAGTATATCCTGATTTAGCAACACATGAGTTAGAAGTATTCCCGGCAGTAATAGACCCTAATAATGGTAGTAGTTATAATTTTAACACTAGTTCTTTTGCCGAAACTGGAAATAGATTTTTAACTAACTTTCCAGGAGTTAAAAGAGGTTTAAACAACACAGTACCACAGCCTAACGGATATCCTTATATATGTGACTCTAGTGACTATATGACATTAACTTCGTTTAACGAAGATTATCAAACTTCTAATATGATAACTGTAAGCGGTTATTTTTTAAGTAGTAGTAGAAACTGGGTTAATCCTGTAGGTAATGCTTTATGGTCTGTTAACTTAACTGGTGCTTCTGATGGTTATTTTACTACCTATGGTATAGGTCCTAAAAATATTTCGGAGTTTGATAGTATAGCTTCTGCAAGTATAGCCTCAGGAGCAACAAATATGCTATACACCTCTAACGTAAACGGTGGTGCAGTAATTGCTATAGAAAACAATTGGAACGGTGGATTTATGGTAACCGGGTCAGCTATTGGTAATACTTACAATGTATGGGACTTTTCTAAAGTACAGTTACCTCAAAATAACGAGTATATAAGATTTGCTTTTATAAACGATTACGGATTTTACGATTATTACAACGTATATTCACCGATTCAAAGAAGAACAAAGGTAGATAGAAAAAACGTTTCTCTACCTAAAATAAATTATAGTGGTACTGCTGTTCCTTATTCTTCTAAAGATGGAGGAGAGACAAGCTATTACACGGATTTAAACGATACTTACACGGTAACTACACAGTGGTTAGATAAAGAGATGGCTAATTACTTAGAAGAGTTACTAGATTCACCGGAAGTATTTGTACAGCAAGATGATGAATTTGTACCTGTAGTAATAAACAATCAAAGCTATATAAGTAACCAAAGTACTGCTAGAAATAAATTATTTCAATACACTATAGAGCTTAGTCCTGCAAATGGTAGAGATTTAGAAAGTAGAATAACTAGTTGTAATCCACAACCAGAACCGGCACCAACACCAACACCTACTCCTACACCAGTACCTCCTATAGGTCCATTTGGAGAACCAACTTGGTATTACAATTCACAACAAGTAACAGCACCGACTGCTTGGGATGATACTCTTACAACTGGATCTAACTTTCCTGGTAACCTTAATGGTGCAACTGGTGCTCTTCGTATAAGATATAAAACAAATCAGACTGTAGGAGGATACACAGGAGACTGGTGGGAATTAGATCCTGAAGAAAATACAACACCTTTCTTCTTTAATAAAGTTTGGACTAACGGCTTTAACGGTAGTGCTGCTGGTTTAACTGGTAGTAATTATACTTTACAGTCATGGGTGTATATAAACGAGTTTAGTGAAGTAGACGGTAGTACACCTAGATCTACTTTCTTTACTTTATCAGGAGATACACTATTTTTTACTAATGAGGGATATAGAGTAACGGTAGGCTCTCTTCCTTCTGGTAGTAATAATATATTAACTATAGCAACAGATACATCTGGTCTAGGTACAGTAAGACAAACATTCCCTGAACAAATAATTGAAACAGGTAGCTGGTATCAAATATCTTTAGTACAAGATGGTACAAACTTTAATGACTTTAAAGTATATGTAAATAATGGTTCTGCTTATTCACCTACTGCTTCAGTAACTATGAATATATCAGGATCTTATCAATTTGATGCAGGTACTGACGATAACGATAAGGTACTGTCTGGTTCGATAGCAAATGTTATTTGTTATGCTACTTCGTCATTAACACAAGAACAAAACGCAGAAAGCTACCAAGGTATAAAAAATTATTTAGAAAGTTTATAAGATATGATAAACGATTTAATTTTACGAGTAAAAAAGAATAACGTAACATACGATTTAGATATCAATTCTGATATTCCTTTACGTATCGATATGTCTGCTGTTGAAAACCAAGAGATAGGTGGTGTGTTTGGTATAGGTAGTCAACAGTTTAACCTACCGGGTACAAAGACTAACAATAAATTCTTTAATCACGCATATGATGTATCTCAGCAAGATATACCAGCATTTTATAGTACTATACCGGCTTGGATTATTCTTAACGGAGAGACACTCTTAGAAGGGTCGTTACAGTTACAAGAGGTAGTAACCGACGATGATGGTTATGTTACCTACAATGTAATGATAAATGATAACGTTGTTGACTTTTCAGCTAACTTAGGAGATAAATTAGTTAAAGATGCTAACTTTTCTGCTTATGATCATACGTTAACTTCTGGTAGTATTATTGATAGTTGGACTACAGATATATCCGGTGCTGTATTTTATCCTTTAGCAGATTACGGGGTAGATGAATATTCTTCTTTTCCTCAAACACCTTTAGTAACTATAACTGGTAATAGTAACTTATCTGGTAGTATAGATAATGTTATTACTCCTATGCCGGTATATCAATTTTTACCTGCTATAAAAGCTAATAAAGTTATTGAAGCTATTTGTGCTCAAGCAAATTATACTTATAGTTCATCTTTTTTAGATAGTAGTGACTTTAATAACATTTATATGTTAACTAAAGCAAAAGAAGAGTTAGGTATAGTAGGAGATCCTCAAGAAAACGTTCTTAACGTTACAATGTCTGCTAACTTTTCTAGAACATACACTAATACACCTCCGGCTAGTTATGGTAACATAATGGCTTTTGATAACGAAATATCTGACCCTGGAAATAATTATAACATAACAACTTACGAGTATACTGCTCCTTATGATGGTTACTACTTTGTAGATTTAGCTTTATCTATGAGTTATGCTACTCCAGAAAGAAATGCAGGACCTATGTCCTTACAGTTATTTGATAGTAGCAGTACAGCAATAGTAGCTTCAGCATCATTAGATATGGAAGATATTTACTTATTTCCTAACGATGAACAGTTTACTTTAAGATTACAAGATAGAGTAGGGTTAGTTAAAGGACATAAATACTATGTTTTACTTTCTTTAGATGTACAAGCACAAGATGATCCACCTTACGATAACTTTACAATTACTGTAGATAGAAACAATAGCTGGTTTAGAATACCAAGAGCTTTATCAATATACGATGACAGTAATGTCAATATGGCTTTACAGTTTGATAGTGAACTTAAGAGTATAGACGTATTTAAAGGTTTCTTAGAGCATTTTAATCTTGTGGCTTACCCTAATCCAGAGTCAGAGAAAGAACTTATTATAGAGCAGTTCGATGAATGGGTTAGAGACGGTGAGATTAAGGATTGGACGGATAAATACGAGACTGCTAAACGTATAAGTATTAACCATACAGTAGATGAACAGCCTAAAACTCTTTTATTTCAACAAGCAGAAGATAGTGATAGGTTTAGTAGACTATCTAAAGAACAAGAACCTAATTTTCAATACGGTACTTTAAGAGTACTATCTGATAGTGACTTACCTCAAGGAGAAAGACAAATAGGTAATTATTTTTCACCTGTAGTACTAGCATCCGCTACACAATACGGTGCTACTAACTTTAACGGTGATCCAACAGTAAGGATAGGTGATAGTGATTTAATTTTACCTCATTTATATAAGTTTGAAAATAACGAAAGGGAATCTTTTAAGTTTAAACCTAGAATAGGTTATAAAGTAACTAACCCAATACCTTCTTCAGCTTTATATAATTCAATATATGTAGGTAATAGCGGTAGTGCAGCACAAGTAAGTAGTTCTTATGCTACAATATCTAACGTAAATACTTTACCTGCTACTACTAACAGTAAAGATTTGCTATTTAACAATACTTATCCTTTTTATGTACCTTCTGACTATACTATAACTTCCGGTAGTAGTAACTATGATAACTACTGGAGTAATTATGTAGGTAGTTTGTATTGGATTGATAGTAAAAAAGTAACTATAGATTTATTCTTTAATCCAGAAGAATACCAAAATATAAAACTTAATGATAGGGTACAAATAAAAAACCAAATGTATCGTATCAATAAAATTACAGGATTTAACTTAACTAAAAAAGATGTAGTAACTGTAGAGTTAATTAAACTTTATCCTCCTTACTGGCAGCAGACAGCAGTTACTGTTGACTTACCTACACCTACACCTACTATTACTCCGTCTCCAACACCTACACCTGGTTTAAGTCAAACTCCTACTCCAACGGTAACACCGACACCGACAGTAACTCCTACCTTAACTCCAACACCTAGTAGTTCTCCTTCAGCAGGTACTCCTGGATGTGTTGAGATAACCATTGGTGCTAGTAGTTCCGGCGATGCTATGGGTCTATCTGGTAGCTGTTGTGATGGTACACCGGTTGACGAAAGAGTAGAAGACTTTGGTCAAGTTACTCTATGTATGGATGAAAATGATTACGAAATTACTAATTTAGGAGGATATTGGTACTTCGGTAGTGAATGCTCCGGATGTGAGGTATAATGGAAGAGTTAAAAAATAAAATTATAAGTGCCTTTGGTAGTGACTTTGTCATTGTAGGAGGATATGCATTATACTTACACGGTATAGTAGATTCTTTTTCTGGAAAAGATATAGACATAGCAGTTAATTTACCTAGTAGTACTTTCGATAATCAATCCGATTATAATAAACATACTAACGGTAAGTTTGGTCATAATGTATGGACTAAAAATGTAGACGGTCAATGGATAGAAGCTTTTAACCGTACACTACCGGACTATGATACCTTAACCATAGAAGGTGTTCAAATAAAAGTAGAAAGCATACAATCTATGAAAGATTATTATAATTCTTTAGATATAGATAATATGCAAGGTCATGATAACTTTAAAAATAGATTAAGAAAAAATAAGGAGCTTGTAAATGCACAGTAGCAACTTATTAAATACACACAGATATTTATCATCGTATGGCTAATACAACAGTTAACATAGACATTAAAGTCGAAGACAAAGATCTTCAAGCCTTAGAATCTACACTTAAAGATTTAAACATAGGTTTTTCTAAAGCAGATGATACTTTAGGAGAATTAGGTAAGAGTATTGATTCGGTAGCTGAAGGACTATCTAGTGTCGGAGTAGAATCCGGAGTATTCAGTGAAATAGAAGATAGTGCTAATAAAGCCGTTACCGGGGTTAAGAAATTTGAAAAAGGTGTAGAAAGTGCAGGTAAAGAAACTGCTAAAGTAGGAAAAGAAGCCACAATCTTTGACGATATAGGAGATAGATTCAATGACATGACTAAAGGTATTAGAAAAGTTATTGTTTCTATGAAAACTCTTAAAGGTGCTATAGCCGCTACCGGTATTGGTGCTTTAGTTATAGCTTTAGGTAGTTTAGTAGCTTACTTTAAGTCTTCAGAAGAAGGTAGTAGAAAATTAGCTATTGCAACAGAAACTTTAAGTTTATTATTTGGTAAATTAACAGAGTTCTTATCTGGGTTAGGTGAAAAACTAATAAGTGTATTTACAGATCCTAAACAAGCCCTTATAGATTTTAAAGATGCTTTTGTAGCTAATATAGTAGAAAGATTTAATTCCTTTATAGATACACTTGGCTTTCTTGCATCAGCAGTTAAGAAGGTATTTCAAGGAGACTTTTCTGGTGCATTAGAAGATACTAAAAATGCAGGTAAGGAAATGGTAGATGTATTTACCGGAGTACCTAACACTTTAGATAAAGTAGCAGAAACAGGTAAAAAAGTATTTGCAGAAGTAAAAACAGCTATAGCAGAAGCAACAGTAACAGCAACTCAATTAGTAGATGCTACAAGAGCTTATAGAGATCTTAACCAAGAACTTATCGTACAAAATGCTGAACTAAATCAAGACTTAGAAGAACAAAGAAAAATAGCAGAAGATACTACTTTAACTTTTGAAGAAAGAAAGGCTGCATTAGAAGAAGTAGGTAGAATACAAGTACAATTAGCTGAAAATGTAGCTAAACAAGCTAAAGCAGAAGAAGACTTACTTAAAACTCAAATTGCTAACGAAACTAACTACGAAAAAAGAGAAGAGTTAGAAACTCAATTGGCAGAAGCAACTGCTGCAAGAATAGATGCACAAACTCAATTAAGTATTGTAGAGCTTGAAGCGGGTAAGTTAGGTAGAGAGTTAGACTTAGAAGAGTTAGAAAGAAAAAAGAGTATAAACGGTATTTTAGAACAATTAAATCTAGAAGCTATAGAAAATGAGTTTGAAAAAGCTAGAAAAGAATTAGAAATACAAGAAAATGCAGCTTTAGCAGAATTAGACTTGTTAAAAGCTACAGAAGAAGAAAAACAAAAGGTAAGAGATGCTTTTACTAAGAAAAGAGAAAAATTAGCAGAAGACGAATCAGAATTTAACAAAAACTTAGACAAAGAAGAGTTAGACGCTCAGTTAAGTAATGCAAGTGTAGCGTTTGGTGCAATAGCAGGTGCGGTAGGGGAACAATCTGCCTTAGGTAAGACAGCTGCAGCAGCTCAATCGGCTATAAACACTTATCAGGCAATTACTAAAGCTTTAGCTGAATTAGGACCTATCTTTGGACCTATAGCGGCAGCGGCAATAGGGATATCTGGTTTTAAAGCTGTAAATGATATTATGAATACTCCTATACCGGGTAATGACACTAGTCAAGCACCTTCAAGAAGTTTAGGAGGACAAAATTTAGGCAGAATAGGTGCTATAGATACAGGTGCTGTAGAGTTTGCAGACACAGGAGCACCAGAAGTAACAACAACACAACCGGCTTTCCAAACTTATGTACTTGCAGGTAGTGTAACGTCGGCTCAAGAAGCTAACGCTAAATTATCAACAAGAAGAAATATAGGATAATTATGAAAATTTTTGAACTTACAATCGATGAATTAGATGACTGGACAGGTATGGATGGTCTTGCTTTAGTAGAAAATCCTGCTATAGAGTCTAATTTTTATGCATTTAACAACAAACAATTAGAAGACTTTATTGCTTTTGAAACTATTAAACTAGCAGTCAAAGAGTTATTCGTAGAAAAAAGACCTGGAGAATCTAAAGAAGATTACGTATCAAGATGTATACCTGTTCTTAGAGACGAAGGCTATGATGCTGACCAGGCTGCGGCTATTTGCTATGCTAGCTTTAAGTTTGATGAAACAGAAGATGTTTACGAATTAGAAATAGGTGGGTATCAAACAAGACACTATGATATGTGTCCAGGTGCTACAGCTATATACAGAAAAATTGAAAGCGGTGAGATAGATACCGATATGGGATTAGCCATCCGTGCAGCTAAATTACAAGATGTACTATTTTGGTTAGAAAAGCATACGGTTAAACAAATGCAATCAGCTTCCTTTGAAGATGTAGTAGCAGCTCAAAACCTAGCGGCAGAAATATTAGAATTAGCTCGTATGATGGGTCTAGAAGAAGAGCATCAATATATTCCTGGTCACGTACAAGCAATCATAGATGTATATAGAGGTTCAGAAGAGTTAGATATAGATGTTACAGGTTTACCAGACTATACTAATGAAACTTCTGGTTCTTACCAATTTGAATCGTATACGGACTACCCTAAACAAGCTACTGAAAATGCTAAAATAGCTCTAAGATGGGTAGAAGAACATGGATGGGGTGATTGTGCTACTCCTGTAGGTAAAGCAAGAGCTAATCAACTGGCAAAAGGAGAACCAATCTCAGAAGAAACTATAGCCCGCATGGCTGCATTTGCTCGTCATAGAGAAAATGGTCAAAAAGAGTTAGGAGATGGATGTGGAAGATTAAGCTGGTTGAGCTGGGGTGGAGATGCCGGAGTAGATTGGGCACAACGTAAACTTAAACAAATAAGACAAGAACAAAGTTCGGTAAGTCTAAGTAAACAAGGGAGTTTTAAATTTGCAGTAGATTCTGATCAAAGACGTCTGGTCGGGGGTGTAGCTATTCCGGATAAACTTATTATGAGAATAGGAGAAGATGGAGAGCCATACTACGTGTATTTTAGTAAAAACACAATTAGAGAGCTTGCTTATAAGTTTATGAGAAATAAATTTATGGATAATGTAAACTTAGAACATGATCCAGAACAAAAAGTAGATGCTACACTTGAAGAAACCTGGCTGATAGAAGATCCTAAGACAGATAAAGCTAATACAGTATATGATTTATCATTACCTACAGGTTCTTGGGTTGCTCAATACCGCATAAATGACGATAAAGTCTGGGATATGGTTAAGAGAGGTGAAGTAAGAGGACTATCATTAGAGGGATACTTCAGCGATAAATACATACAAGGGTAATATATACATATATAATTATATAAAGATATATAAACTATGGAATTCTTACAAAACGAATATAGTTATGCCGGATTTTTTAGTGCAGCAACAATAAGTGCAATGCATTTTAATGATTTTGTGGTAGCGATTTTACTTGGTTTTGCCGGAGGATTAGGTGGTTGGATCTTTAAGTGCCTAAGAGATTTTATAAATAAGAAAAGAGGCCTAAAATAGACCTCTCTCTTAACTAATAATTATAAAAATCTACACAAAATGGCACGATGTGAAGAATAATATACAATAAATATAGTACTTTCTTCTCAGACTAGCAACTATAAGTACTTAAAAGTATACCCACCTGCTGATTTTTGCCTACCACTAGCAACACAGGAAACACCATTCCCATTTATATTTAACTCTTTACTAGCTTCAGTAGCTGAATTAAAGGTTTTAAATAAAGAACCATCTAGGTTATAAGCAGCTATTTTCTTAGATCTAGTTTT
>Ga0129351_1000780_pt1 | contig 12244 bp, 20 predicted proteins | sample CPBDNA_8_FD_94423 | JGI IMG/M metagenome (GOLD analysis project Ga0129351, IMG submission 94423) | Freshwater to marine salinity gradient microbial communities from Chesapeake Bay, USA - CPBay_Sum_27_0.2_DNA | ecosystem: Environmental > Aquatic > Marine > Coastal | place: USA: Chesapeake Bay... | reverse complement strand
TAGGTGCATCAGGCCAAGTTGGATTATCTGGGTTATTTTTTCTAATAGTTCTTATGCTTGCTCTATAGGCAGCAAAAGCTGCTACACAATCAGATGTTAATCCACTGTCTGATAATTGTGTCCAATCTGTTGCAACCAGAATAGCCTCTGCCGTTGACTCGTTAAAAACAGAACCAGCTGGATTTGTTATAGATATGTTCTTATAATTTGCCATATTAACCCACTAAATAACCTGAAAATGTGAGATAAACATCAGTTTGATCGCTGTAGACATATTGACCGCCTACATCGAGTCTTACCACATCATTAGCAGCTAAAGAAACCATGCTTGAAAATGATGCATTAGGGTAACTAGCTGTGCTTACAAACAACATATATGTCCTTGCAAGGTCTGTACTTGTAGTTTCATTAATAAGAGTAGCATATACAGACGAATTAGCGGCTAAAACAGTTCCAGCAGAATTAACGCCAAAACCTGCAAAATTAAATTGATATAAACCAGCAATAGGGGCTGTAAATTTACCTGTTGATGTGTTGTAGTGGTTGCCTATGTTAATTCTAGTTCCATTAAAAACAATAGTACCAGTGAGAGCTTCTACTCCAGAACTATCTCTATATGCGCTAAAAGCTGGCCTAGCTGGAGTAGCTACAACACCATTAGTATCAATGGTCATAGCTGAAGTCCCAGTTTGATTGCTAATGTTATCTACAAATACAGTACTCATAGTATAGTCAAAGTCCCTGTGACTGTTACGTCAGCATTTATTGTTACTGGCCCAATCACTGCTGCATTTCTGCCTGACAGAATGACAACATCCTCGTCAATTGAGTCATCGTTGGTTAACACCCCATCAAAAGTAACGTCACCTGTTACTGTAATGCTGTCAGTGTTTGAGACTGAAGTAACTGCACGACTACCAATGTATCCAGCCATTATGTTTGCTCCAATACGCTAACCAGTACGTCAACGCTTTCATCAACGTCACTCTCAATTGTGATAGTGTTACCTTGTTGTAATATTACTTTCCCGTCAAGGACTGACAAGGCCGAACCACTTGGAATAACTGCATCTTTAATCATGTGAACATAAGCGGCCTTGACAGAAGCTTTTACTTGAGCGGTATGCACATTGGCTAAGTTACATCCAATCACCACTGAAGTTGTACCCTCTGGCACAGTGTAAACAGTTTCTTCAGACTTACCGACTGAAGACGCTGTGTAGTTTTTAAATGTATTAGCCATATGTGCTTACCTCTTACTTAGATGTCATCTATTAATGCACAAACAACACATTCTACTGTAGATGCAGATGATATAGCGTGAATGTCGCCAACAAGTGCGTTTGGTAAACGAGCAGCAAAACTCTCATTAGGCCCTAACACAATTGCATCTGCTGTTGTTGACGTTACCGTACCAGCGTCAAATACAACATAAATTGAACCATTGTTGCCATCAACATTCTTGATATACAAAAACTTAACTAAATCAGTCGCCGCAGCGATTGTGTCTGGAGCCGTTGAACTATCCACTGCGGTGTAGTCAATAAAACTTCCAGTCATTAAGTCAGAACTTGTATTATCAACAGATGATAATTTGTAATACCACTTTTCAGTAGCATCATCAGGTGTGACAGTCATAGTCGCTGAGAATGTTTTTGCAATCTCATCTGGAAGGACTGTAACTTCCATTGTAGCTTTCGCTGCGTCAGCCATGATTTTCTCCTTTTCGTTTAACCCAAGGCTATAGCAAAGGCCAATGCCTCTCCTGCCCTATCGACATCGAGGTTGACCCTAGTTTGTTCTGCATCTGTCACGCTTAACGCTCCAGTTACAGTTACATCACCAACAGAATTAATACCGCCACCTGACGTTATCGCACCCGTTGACGTTATAGCCCCACCAGAGATGGAACCATTTGCTGTTACGCTATCAGAGGTAATACCCCCAGTAACCGTAACATCTGCACTAGACGTAAGCCCAGCACAGGAAATCGCGCCGCTTGCCGTAATTAAACCAGTTACAACAGAGCCAGACGTTATTTGATTTGTAATCGCAAGACTGTCAGCAGCAAGCTCACCAGAAACCGTCAAGCTCGCTGTCGTAAAACCACCAGTAACAGTTAAATCACCATTAACAGTAACACCGTCTGTCGTTGTTTCTAACTTCTTGCTATTGTTAAAAAATAACTCAACTGCGCCATTTTCATCCATCGTAATAAATGTTGGACTTGATGGATCAACAGCGCCTAACGTAATGTTATCACCACGAATATATAACTCGCCAGTGTTATTTTTTATGTAACCATCGTTGCCAGTTGTTGTGTGATAAATCTGTAAATCAGTGCTATTACCAAAGTTTACAATGGCGTCATCATTAATTGTTCCACCGCTAGAACCTAACTTCGTTGCCAATTCTGTATTAAGATTGTCAAAGTTGGCGTCAACTTCATCATGTGTTAGCGGAGCGCCCTTGACTGCACGTTTTACAATAGTTGCCATTTTAAAATGCCTCTATTTTCATGCTAATACCGGAGCCGCTATTTTTAGCTCTTTGACTTTCCTGATTAGCACCTTCAACTGCGTTTTGATATAAACTAGCCCAAACTTGAATGCGAGGATCTTCCTGTAAGTATGGAGCTGAGTGGCTTAATGAACCATATAAATAAATATCAGGGTGATTGGTTAAAATATCATTTGTAGTTACACTGGCGCTTAAAGATGGAACTTTTGCATAATAATACATTTCCAAACCAAAATCTGCATTTGGCGTTGGGAATAACTCTATTTCGTTTTGTGTAAGAGCATAAAATAATGGTCTATTTGCCGCGTCTTCTGTAGAAGCTCTTTTCTTTTGCATCTCATAAGAACCTAAGAGCTCAAGAGGATTATGGTTAGTGCCCTCTATATGTAATCTTATAGGCTCTACAAAATCAGTGGGTAAAACACTATACCTTGTATTAACAGTTGCTGAGGCTCTGTTTTCCATAAGTCTGTGTCGCAAATTTCTATTAATATCTGCTTCAGCTAAACTTATAAATGTTGGAATAACTGAAGTTAAATCACTTCTGTTAAGAAAATCGGCGATTGCGTCTTTTAGCTCAGTGTAGTTCGATATACTCACAGTGTGCCTGCCCTTGTCCTAAAAACTCTATTATCGCCATCATTTAACCACTTACGTAAAGCCTTAGGATCATCGACGATGCCCTGACGCTTTAATTCATAATACACGGAAAGTGGAATAGATGCTACCTTATTTACATCTCTATATTTATTGGGTGTTTCGTTGTACTCTCTTTTGTTTCTATTAGCTATTTCCGTAACGTCTTGAATAGTCTCAAGCATATACTCACCCTTATCTGTAACGTGCCAGTAGGTGGTTGTCCCCATCATAGGATCTCTATCAAATAAACGTTTTTGACCCATAAGTTTCCCCTGAGTTAAAGTAGGGCGACTTGCGCCGCCCTAACTATTATTATGTAGTTAAGTCTGCACAGATTGCGTGTGCAGCTTCGTTTGAAACTTTCAAACCAGCTTCGACTAAGATCATTGACTTCTCAGCGTCACCAGTTTTTGCAAGCTCAACCTGTTGGATTGGACGTAGGTAAGCTACTGACGCATATTCTGGGTCTAGTAACCATCCGTCACGCTCACGCTGGAACCTGTTTGGAACCACATTTAATGTGCCAAAATCAGATAGGTAAACGTCAGCCGCTCCAATAATTGTGGTTGGGCTATCAGATGGAGCTTGGTAACGTTGCGCTGCAACACCAGCAAAACCTGATACTGTCTGCTTATTAACCGGACCAACCATCAAGATTGAAGGCTCACCACCAGACACGAATGCTTGCTGCATTGCATCTTTTAAGATGGTTTCTGTGAATGCACGCTGAGTACCATCTGTACGAGCTGTTGTACCGTCACCGGTTGTTAAACCGCCGCCTGTACCGACATTCTCGTTAGTTGCAATCCAAGCACCTAAGCCACCAGTTTCACGAGCTGTCGCCGCTGCGCCTGCTACGGAAGCATTATTTAGAAGCATTGTTGCTTCTAGGTCCCTACGAATTTCTTTTCCGCGCTTAGCTAGTTGGTAACTTAATTCGTTGGTTCGGCCGGCAGTGTCTTGGTCTGCAAGGTTGTCTGCAACGATTGTGGTTCTACGCAAGATCTGTGTGTAGTTACCTTTTCGAGTAGTCGCCGCTGTTGCGTCGAATGCTGTCACATCGTCGCCGTCAATCTGCGCCGTAGTCTGAACGGCTGAAAGACTATCTTCCTGCCACTCGAAGTAAGTGTTGGTCACATTTTCTGAGCCAACGTTAGAAATGAAAGGCGTTTGTTCGGGCGAAATATTTTGGATAATATTCGAAAGTTCTTCTCGAATACCAACCGCCGAATAGCCGGTAAATGTGTTTGCTACAATAGCCATTATGGCCTCCTATTACTTAGTAACGTGTTAATTGCAGCCGCTGCGTCTTGCACACGGCCAGTCTGTTTTACGCGCTGAAGCGCTTGTGTTTGTGCCGCTTTCGGTTTTGGCTGTGAGTTTCGAGAACCAGTTCTAAGTGTCTTGGACTTTGGCTTAGGCTTAGTCTTTGCCTTAATTGCGCGAGTTTGTCCTCGATCATATAACATGGCTTTTCGAGCTAACTTCACAAGCGAAGCATTTGCTAGTCCACTTACGTCTTCCTCAGTAAAACCTTCGTTTATGAGAAAGTCACGTAACTCTGTAGCTTCCTGTTTAGCAACTTTAGTGTCGCGCCATTCAGGTATGAGGTCAGGCAAGATTTGTCTTTGTTCATCAACGTATCGAGCGTGCATTTGCGCGTTCCTCTCTTCGTTAATTCTACTCATTCTTTCTCGCTCTTGGCGTACAGCTTCCAGTTGACCTTGACGTTCTTCCTTCTGCTTATTCCATTGACGCTCTGCTTTCGCTGCCATCACGGGGTCTGTATCGTACAGTTTATCCCAATCCGGCTCCTGTTCCGCTGGTTGGTTCAACCGCTCTTCCAAAGCTGGAAGTAGTTGAGCATATTGAGCACGTTCACGCTCGACTTCTTCGAATTGAGCTTGCATATTACGTTTTGCGTCAGCTAACTCTTGCGTCTTACGTGTATAATCTCTCTGTCTTAGGTTTCCACGTCGGAGCTCTTCAACTGTAATCTCTTCACCGTCTACCTCCACAGTATGTGCAAGTATGTCAAAAGATTGGTCTTCAAGTTCTTCAGTTTCCTCTTCGACTTCAAGTTCGCCTTCCGTTTCAGCTTCTTCTAAAGAAACTTCTTCTTCAGGCATTTCGGCTTCTTCGACAACTTCTTCTTGTGTCTCTTCGGCCTCAAGCGCGTTCGGCTCCGTTACGTTATCCTCTTGGGGCGTAAGTAGTTGCCTAATTGCATTTTGTGCTGAATGCAGATCATTCCCTTGTGGGTTGTTGACTTCTGACATCAAATTATCTCCTATTATGCGACTATTTTGCTTTTATTTCAATACTCGCGTTATCAATCATTGCACGCAGTGCCTGCCTGACGGCTTCAACACCACGCAATTTCATATAAATAGCCTCACGGCCATCCTTATCGCCAATGTCAGTTAATTCAAACTGTAAGTGGCAATCCCCTTTTATTTCATCAAGCATTCTATTGAAATCAACGTCATCCAGTAAGCGTTCAGCATACCGGCCGTCGTCAATAATTTGTTGCTTACTCTTCGTCATCTATAGACCCTTTAACTATGTCAGCCTGAGCTTTCATCACTTCTCTGTTAATAGCTAAGTCAGCTCTGATCTTTTCAACGTTAAGCTGTGAACCATATTTAGCGCTCATTTCTTCAGCTTTTACAAACAGCTCTGCATCCAGCTCGTCACGCTTGCGATCATCTTCCATAATCATTTTCTCACGTTCTAACTGTAGCTCAGCCGCTTTCTTTTGTATGTCTGCCTGTATTTGCTGTATTTGAACCGCGATAAGTTGCTCGTTAATGTCTGGTTTCTCTTCTTGCTGTGGAGGCTGAAACTGGGCTGGGTCACTCCAGAACTGTGACGTATCTTTAAAACCAGCTAACTCAGTCATAGACTTCAATGTGTTAGCTAGTTTATTTATGTCAGTCAGTGGGTTGACGGCGCCCATAGTTTGCATTGCTTCTTTCTGCATTTCGCCAATCTGGCGCAACATCATCATGCGCTCGCTATCTGAACCACGGCCAAGCGCCACGTTTATAGATACATCCATGTTGGAATTCCATACACGAGGATCGATTGGCACAAATTCATTTGTAAGGCGAACCATCCTAGGGGCGTCTTGGTGCGTGGTTATTAAGTATAAAACAATTTGATACAGGCGCTTCATGCCTGTCTCAGCAAAAATTCTAGCAATCATTTCTATGTGTTGCTGAGCCGCCGTAACCGTAGCATTCACGGCCGCCGCTGTAGAAGACTGCAAAGCTGAAGCATCTAAACCGGCAGATGCCTTAGATATGCCTGTACGTGCCTCTTTGACTTCGTCCATATATTGTAAAACTGGAAATGCCTGTTGGCCAACAAACGGCATAGAAAGTGGCTGAACCTGACCGGCGCTTCTTTGCCTGATTATGGCGCCTACCTCAGTTGATAAGACGTCGTCTAAATTTACCATGCCTTCAGTCACGGCAACCCGTGGGTGAATAGACATAGCTAAGCTATCTAAAGTGTTACGCATAATGTTAGACTTAATGCGCTGTACGTCGGCTACGGCGTCAGCGATTGACATACCGTAAAAGTCGTGGGCTTCTGGATCTGGGCAAAACGACGCAAACGGGGCCATGCCGCAAGGCTCATTAGCTAAAATTTTATTACCGTCGCCGGCGGTGCATATCTTTCTGAGCTCTGCAATACCGTCTCCGTCATAATCTACTTTTATGTAGTTTTCGACGTATAAGACTTTTTTCATCGCGTCGTCGTCACGCTCATTCATCTCATTGGCTAAGGCTGGGTTACGTGTAGTTCTTTCGACGTTTGTATTCATGTCGTCGTGAGCTGACGCTAATGATGAAACATCGTCGAAGTCATAGCCCATAGACACAAGCTCAGACACTGTGACGATACGCCGGTGTGCTACATAGTCACTTTGCTCAATAGACTTTGCTTCACGTGAAATGAGAAACTCTTCACATGGCACAGCTTCTAATTTTACACGTCCGTCTGGGTGCGTGTAGGTAACTCTAACAGCGTGCATCATGGGAGGCGGTATCATTTCGCCTGTCATCTGATCCATCATGGGTTCACCCATAGGCTCAGACGCGACTATTTCTACGTCAGCGGCTGGGTCAGCCATAAGAGCGTTTAGAGCGTTATCGTCTAATCCACTTAAATCGTGTGTCTCGTATTTTGTTCTGTCGTCCCAATAACATTTTAAAATACCGACTTTACGTATTAATGCATCTTTAAAAGCTGCGTGAAGCTCAATAAAACCGTTATTGTCTCTGTTAATAATAAAATTTGCGTATTCCGTAGCCTGCTTTGCCGCTGCCACATCTTCTGGGCCCTGAGGAGCATATTCAACTGTTCTCTCAGTAGAATTAAAAATACGCATCAGAGATGGCATAATGGCCTGTACGGTATCACGTACGTCCATGCTGACAACTTGGCTGCGCCCGTCTTCCTCGTTACCAAACGGCTTACCCTGATAATACTCAGTAGCAGATGCTCTGACCGGAGATACCCAGTTATCCGAATAATCGATTGCGTCGTCGATTTCTTTGCCAAGAATGCCTTGGAGTTCGTCGTCATCCATAACGTTAGGATTTAACTCAGCTTCGAGGCTTTGTGCTAATTCGTTTATTTCATTTTCCATGCTACTCACCTTCTAACTGGGATAACAAACCCATGCCGGCAATGCCAGCCATTATATTTGGGTCATATACGTCTTTTAATTTTGCAAACCGACTTTTTATTACCGCCGGATCGTTAGCAGTTCTGTCAACTAACATGATGTTACTTATGTTTTCTTTTGTAAAAATATCATCAAGTCCACGTCTATAAGTTTCAAGAGCGCCGCCTGCACTTCTATCCATACCTTCTACAAGATTAACATAAGGAATATTAGTATAACCTTTATCTGTAAGTTCTTTTCTAAAAAGTTCTACACCTTTATCTAAATCCACATTCTTTGCATCAGCATAAGCATTCATAACTTCTCTAACACCATCCTCAGTTAAAACAGTTTTACCATCTATAACTTCCGTCATATCAAAGCTTAAATCTGGCTTAATTCCAAACTCTTCAAAATCTTTAACTTCAAATGGCTTATCTGTTCTAATTTTTAAAGGTAATGTTTGCCCAAATTCAGGATCATTAGAAAGTTTTCTCATAGTATAATCTTTATATCTATCTGCTGCCTGTTTAGGAGTTCCTACGTGAACGCCTAAACGATCAAATCGACTTGGCATATATTCCGGTCTTGTCGCAGATGGCGGCCTGATCATATTACCCATCATTTCATTTACTCTCATGTAATGAGCTGCATCCTCGTAGTTAGGTATTTTATTATCAGATTTTACTGGTTTAGTAGGTCTTGCTGACGTTTTTAAAGCTTGTTTCAAACCAAAACCACTGAGCCCAAGATCTAAACCGGCAAAAGCTGCATTAAGAGCCGCGCTCCCATAATCACCAGCTTTAAAATCTTTTCCGGCTTGGCCACCTGACATTATGCCAGCGCTTACAGGCATAATGTTAGCTAGTCCGGCGCTGTCAGCAAATCTGGATAATATATCGCCGCCAACACGTCTGCCGCCGAATAAACTTCTTGATGTATCTTTTCCAATATAAGGCGTGAGTAAGTCAGTCATGTCTTCAGAGAAAGTCGTATCTCTAGGTCTTATTTCTGGGCCAAAGCCTCCAGCTCTGCGAGAAATTTCTGACACTTCATCTAATATAGATTGAGAATAAGGTGGACGCTGTACAGGTAGTCTAGCCATTATACTTTACCTTGCTAAATTTATATGTTAACACCTTGTTAAAAGGAGAGAGAAGAATGGATATCCAAGAAGCCCGTGAAGAAATTGTGGAAGAATATATAAAAAGAACAAAATGCTCAATAGAAGAAGCTGAAAGTTTTGATGAAGCTATAAAAGCATCTTTAAAAATTAAAGATGATGATAGCCCAATGTTTATTGCTGATTTTTTTCTACTAGGAAACATTTAATCTAATAGCCCTAAACTTTTTACCTGTTCTAATCTTTTCATATAATTATCAACAAGTTCTGCATCAACTAATTGTGGAGTATTTTGAGTTTTATGAGCGTAGGTTGCATTTGCACCACTTAAACCGCCTTTTTGACCAGCTAAATTTACGTAATTTGGACTGTAATACTTATTAAAAGCATCTCTAAATAATTCGTCGTGTTTTATAGGAACTTCTAATCCACCTTCATAAACACCTTTAGCTTGCGTCGAATAAGAACTGTGAGGAACAGTTGGGTTATCTAAAATACCTTTTGTAAATCTGCCTACAGAAGCTCCTGCATATCCAGAAGGTAAACTATATTGGCTAGGATCAGTGACAGCGTATCTGGCTGCGCCTACAGCATCTGGAACCGCTCCATAATTTTTTCTAGCTTCGTCACTATCAGCAAATCTTAAAAATGTTTTATTTTGATCGGGTGTTGCATTTTTAAGCCAATCATCAAGTTTATCTGAGTGTATACCAACCCAATCAGACATACCTTTTCTAGTTCTTAATTCTGCATCAAAAACTTTAGCAGATTTTTTTGTCATAAATTGTTGCATCAAATCTGCCGCAACTCTAGGAGTAAATTTCGCAAAATCTAAAGCGTTTGGAAGCATTGATATAGTTGTTCCATAAACAGGTTTACCTGTTTTTTCTAAAATTTCTTCAGCTTTGGACGCAAGAGGTTTCATAACTCCTGCCCCAGACGCCCAAATAACATCATCTGCCTGATTTGCTGGGCCCCTCATAAAATCTATACCGCCGTCTAAGTTGTAAGATCTTTGTAAAGGAATATTTCCAACTTGTGTTAAAAGTCCTCCTCCAGAACTTCTGTCGCCGTATAGCGGCAATAAATAACCGCCTTCTAAGTCTTCTAATGTTATTGTTTTTTTAGGTAATAAAGGTTTGTTTGTGGGAGTTATAGTTCCTTCATATGCTTCTATAGGTCTAGTAAGTTTAGTTTTACTATACTCTAATGGGTCTAACATTTCTTTTACTGGCTGTTGACTTGGACGTAACCCAGTTAAACTCATATTAGAAAAAGACTTAGGTAATTTATCGGCAGGACTAATAGATCTATCTATTTCTGATATAACTTTATTTTTTGCAGGACCTGATAAGTCATCGAGAATACCCCTGCCAAATAATGTTACAAGATCTAAAAGTTTTCTTTTAGCCATTTAACACTTCCACCTACGTCTAGCAGCTTTTCCACGCTCACCCGTCCAGCCACGGCTACGCGCACAAAAACTTTTCTTTCTGCCTTTATCTTTTTTAGTCTTAGGATTAGGCGCCGGCGCTTTCAAGTTTGAACCCGTAGCCCGATTATATTTAGCACGCCCCTTAGCTGTTAAACCGCCCCCACGCTTAACAGAAAGTTTCTCTCCACGGCCAACTGATAAACTGGGGCCCTTCTTACGCTTCGATGGCATTACTTTTTCTTCTTGGCTGTTTTGGCGGCTTGTTTAAATGCTTTGTTACTGGGTGCACCCTTTGCACCTTTTTTACGCATTTTCTCCGGTGTTTTGCCGGCTGCCTTCTGACGTTTGATACGTTCACGTTTAGCATGGATATTGGCATACAGGCCGCGCTTTTTAGGCATTACTTTTTACCTTTCTTCTTGTAGGTCATTTTCTTACCTGTTTTCTTAGCAGCTTTCTTTGCCGCTGCCATACCTTTTTTAGAATAGGAATAGTGCTTACCGCCGACTTTAGGCATAATAATCCTCCAAATAAGTTTACCCCATAATACAGCATTTTAACATAAAAGGAACCCCGTGCGTGAGGGGAGGGCTACGCACGGGGGAGCTGAGGAAAAAAGCTCTCGCGGTAAAACTAAAAAAACCGCTAACCTATTGTCTCATTTTTGGCGCAAGTTTTCAATTTTAGTTTTTGTAAGTTATAAAGTCTTCCACCAACAGGAGTAATAAATGCCGTATAAAGATAAAGAGCGGCGTAAGATTTACAACAGGTCTTACGGCATGAAATGGTATCTGAAACATAGGGAGAAAGTTTTGGAAAACACTAAAAAAAATGTTCAAAAACATAGAGAAAAATGGTGGGAATTTAAGTCAACACTAAAATGCGAAAAATGTGGTTTTTCTCATCCGGCAGCTATCGACTTTCACCATCCAGAAGCAAAAGGCGACACAAAAGTCAGCAAATATATATCTCATAAGCAGTGGAAGCGTGCGTATGAGGAAGCTGCTAAATGCCAAATATTGTGTGCAAACTGTCATCGCATTTTTCACTACGAAGAAAAAAAATCGTAAGTCATTGATTTCCCTAGATATTTTTTTTAATTATTTTGCATTATTAACTTGATGTTAACAAAATAATAACTATATTAATAGTATAAGTTAATTTTTAAAAAATTTTAAAGGAGATAAAAATGTTAAGCCAAGAAGCAAAAGAAATTGAACAAAAAATAATGGTTGATATTAAACGCCAGCAAAAAACTCTGTGTCAGTCTAAAGCTTACTTTACTTTAGTTAAATTAGCGGCAGAAGCAAAAGCAGCAAAAGTAGATGATAAAATAATAAACGTACTCGAAGCTGCTCACAAAGAAATCTTGGGGCTTCTATAGCCCCCACAACCTACGGGAGAAAAAAATGGGTTTACATATAAGTGTTTATAGATGGGGTAAAATGGATTGCTCAAATGACGGTATTTCAAAATACCACGATGATTTAACTGTGGTAAATTTAGATGGTCCGTTTGAGCCAGATGAAAAAAGTCCAGCGGTTTTGCTTGTAGATGATATGCCATCAGGTAGGCCATACCCAAAATTAGTTCCAGCCGAATGGAATGAAGAAAAGGGTGAGTGGCTTCGATGTGAGGGCTGGTATATGGATGGCGGTAACTATGGTGGAACTTCTGACAGTCGGTTTAAGGCTGAAGGAATGAGTCACGGTATTTTACCTATTCACGATAGAAAAGAATAAGGGAGAAAAAATATGAGACTTTACACTAATAAAGACGGCCAGTGGTTTGGGACACAAGCTGACGCTCGTAAGGGCGCTCCAAGAAACTGGGTAGAGGTTGACGTGCCT
>Ga0129351_1000777_pt1 | contig 12263 bp, 8 predicted proteins | sample CPBDNA_8_FD_94423 | JGI IMG/M metagenome (GOLD analysis project Ga0129351, IMG submission 94423) | Freshwater to marine salinity gradient microbial communities from Chesapeake Bay, USA - CPBay_Sum_27_0.2_DNA | ecosystem: Environmental > Aquatic > Marine > Coastal | place: USA: Chesapeake Bay... | reverse complement strand
CCAAGATCGTAGTTAGGATCATCAATACCTATATTTGAAAAGAAATTTAGTGTTGCGTCACGGTCACGTAGTGATCTACCTGCAAGCACTCTCCACATAATGTTATCACGTGTCTCACCTGTATTGGTAATAGTTTGCTTCTGATCCAATGCTGCTTCCGCATCTGGGTCCATCAATCCACGTGCTCTTGCCTGACGTGTAAAGCCAAGTTGGAAGTTAGGGTCTGTGATTAAGAAGTCTTGACGTGCCTCTTTACGTTCAGTGGTTCTAAAGCCCATCTTACGTTCAGCTTCAACAATCTGGAATAGCGGATTAACAAAACGTGTAGCGTAAGCACCGAGTGCTTTACCAATAGTCTGATCTAGTTTAGCTTGATCTGCTTCCTTATCAACATCACCAATTATATTTGTAAATTCTTCTACAAGTATATTAGTAACACCAGTACGTGACTGCGCTCCTGCAAACAGTTCTAACCAATCATTCTTAGCATCCCATTGATCAAACGTACCACGATTACGTTCACGTGTAGCCTGTATGATCCAACTCATTTGTGCAACAGGATAGTCAGCAGTCATATCCATTTCTAAATCTGTGAATGGTACACGGAACTGCTTATAATTTTCAGAACGTTGATTGCGTAAATCTTCGTCAGTCTCTTCTTCAATTATACGTTCAGGAGATGTGCGATCATACAGATCAGTAAGCCCCATGAAGATACCTGCACCAATCATGTTGTTGGCAATTGCTTCAGTCTCTCTAACAGTCAACGGACCACGCATACTTCTATCAAACATGCTATATGCTTTACGTGCCAGTGGTTTAACAGCACCACCAATCGGCAGACCACCAGTAGCAATGTATCCTACCGCACCCATCTCAGCAAAGTACTCAAAGCCGTTAGCAATGAAGCGTGGGAATGGTACAAAAATAGTAGCAGGTGATTTAGAAATAAAGTTTGCTACTTTACGCAGTACTGGATTATCGGGTGCAGCGGAGTACGTAACACGCAATGCTTTGTTAGCTGCCTGATCAAGAAGGTTTGCAAAGTTAGGTGCATCTTTAGGACGTACAGTTTCAGAGTCTCTAAAGAAGTCCATTAACTTACCTTCTTCTAGAGCCTGTTCAAAGTCTATGTTGTATTCACGTTTAACAACACGCTTTAGTTCAGAATAGAACGTAGCATTACGTATAAGCTGATCCTGTATACGGTTAGGTGTATTCAGTAGAGCAACCATGTCTTCTGCGTCAGACATCATTGTGTCAAACACCCTGTCTACAGCACCTACTGTAGTATTCTTTTTACTTGCTTGCCCTCTTCCAAGGTTCATCTGAATTTCGTTTAATGAATTACGTATTACTCTCAAGTGATCTGGCGATTGCTCTAGTATGTAATCAGAAAAATGTTTTGCACTACGAGGATCGCTAAACATATACTTCAACGGATCAAGTGCACCACGCCAAACAGAATTATCTGTCATAGGTATAAGTGCTTTACCGCCGCCCTTAACACCTCTACGTGAGAACTCAAGCATAGTGTTAGACAATACGTTATTTAATACTTCCATAGGAGCACGTACAAGACCACTGGCAACGTTACGTGCAGCCACGGCTACTGGTGCAACCAAGGAACCTTTAGCTATCGCCTCGCTACGCAGGAAGTATCTGTTATAAAATGAAGAGAATACTTCCTCTTGTTTTATTGCTACCTTTGAGTCAATCTCGTTAACAATATTCTTAGGTTTAACTCTACCTAGTGCGCTGAATGTACCTAGAACTTCACCCGCTTTAGAAACAGAACCAAATGTACCTACAATAAATTCTTCAAACGTGAGTCCATTGTCAGCTAGTATCTGCATCACTTTAGTTGGTTCTATTTTACGTTCAAGGGTTAGGCGTACCATAGTATCAATGGAACGTTCACCCTTCTTACCAAACTCTTCAGGCGCAATCTTCTTAAAGTCTATCAACGTGGCTACGATACCCTCAAAGTTTTTGGCATCTATGATAGGTACAGTTAAAGAATCTTCAGGTAGATTAACTGGAATCTTCTTACCATCCGCATCTACTAGTTCGCCTGTCATTATCTCACGGGTTTTCTGTAGACCTGCCTCACGTAACTTATCTCTGTCCAGTACCTTCTTACCATCTTGCTCAGTATAGATAACCATACCACGTGCCTCAAGATCATCAAAGATTTCCTGTTCAATTTTAGGATTGTCTTTAACTTTATTTCGTACAGCAGCACGTAACTCCAGTTCACGCATCTGACCTGCTCTACGTGCATTACGTGCTTTGTTATATATGGGGTCATCTACCCATTTTTTAATGCCGCCACCGACCTTCTTTCCAATATTAGCTGCAGGAAGTGCGAGAGCAACAGTGTCTAGTGTAGTCCATGCGGCTGCACTTGCCATTCCACCTAGATATTGTTTAAGTGTACGTTCATCTGTAGGATCAACCTTACGTGCTTCGTCAAAGATTTCCATAAACTTATCCCACGCACCATACGTTTGACGTGAGAACCTAGCTGCCTCTACATTTATTTCACCAATTGTGGCAGCAGGGTTAACTATCTCTTCTAAAATAGTAGCAAGGTTACCACCAGATAAATTAAAATCATCAGATAGCATAATAAGTTCAGCAGCCCGTCTAGTAACTGGGTTCTCTGCATTTAACAAAGAGTATGCTACCATCATAGAGCCACGAATGTTTTGATCAGACTGTTCTACAGCACGATCAAAAAACTCTTGTCTTGTTCTTGGCTGAGAGTTCCACATTTCCTGACGATCTTCAGGTAAACTGGAAATCCAACTATCTATATCATCAAACCCTGCTTCCTTAGCCTGTTCTAATGCACGTGGTTCCAGAGTATTTTTATATTCTTGGTATTGTGCTTCTGCAGCAGCACGATGTTCCGCAACACGTTCAGGTGTGTTACGGCGATTGAACTCTTTTACAAATTTATCTTGGAATATTGGGGGAAATTTATTGTCGTTTACAGGAAGACCTTGCTCTATTCGTGTAAACACATCGGACTCATCGTAAGGTGTACTTGGATCATCCTCATATTCAGGTATAGCAAACCCTTCACCTTCAAGTCGTGCTACCTCACTTTTCCAGTAAGGACTTTTGGGATCGGCTTTTAATTCTTCCTTAGCCATATCCAAGTATGCTTGTTGTAACCACGGTGCTTCAATAGCCGCAAAACTTTCAGCGTCTGCTTGCGTGTAATACATCTCAGGATTATCAATATTTCCATAGATGTCGTCACTGATAAAGTTCATGTCTTCAAAGTCTATCAGATCAGTGGCTAGTGTTTGAGGCAAGTCTTCTTCATCTACCTCTTGCTCTGCAGCAATGATACTGTACTCTTCAACGATATTATCTGTAGCCAAAGGTTTAGGTTGAGGTGTTTCCACCTCTTCAGAAGCAGTAGTTGTGGATGGTTCAATATCCCAACTCCACCTCTTTGATTTTTTTGGATCGCTTTTCTCCTCTACTTTAGGAGGAACTGTTGGTGCAACAGTACCTTGTTCCGTAGATTCATTAGTACTCCAAGTCCAGCCCATATTAAAATCTTTCTACTATTAAAAATCCATACCAGTATAATTGTACGGGCTATTTGCGTCTATGTCTCCTACGAACAAAAGAGGCATTACCAAATCTTCATCTTTTAAATTGTCGCCACTACCTGTAATCACTCTAATTTTATTGTATGAATGACTAAGACCAGTAAATACAGCTAAATGCCCATCTACCTGTATGACATCACCATAAGATAAACCATCTACAAAATTTGTAAATTGCATTAACTCTGTCATATTGCCAGACTTTGCGGATTGAAGCATCTTTTTAAGATCAAAGTTTTTTTGTCCCTCTGGCATTTTCCACTTAGCACCAAGACCTTCTGTTGGACTAGTTAGGGATGCAACATATACTTGTTTAGCAAGTACTCCCATTGAAGATACACTAGAGTTTATAGTAGCATTTACCCTAGAAGTACCCTGTTGTTTTAGTACACTTTCACCTTCTAATGCATCATATGCTTCTTTAGTTCTAAGTGCGGCATCTAGTTCTGCAATTTGAGAATCAAGCTGTTGTCCTTCTTCTAAATCTTGGAACTCGCCTTCTAATGTTTTAAGATTATACTTACCAGCAACACCAATTCTGTTTGACTTCATGTCATTATTAAATTGGTTTTGGGAGATTAAAGGATCGGGCGTATCATCTGGGTCTTTTGATGTATCTTTATATGAAGCTACTCTATGCATTTCAGAAAGAATATCATCTTTCTTCTTCTGAAGAACCTTCCAATTATCATCTTCAGGAGAAAGCCCAAGCATCTCCTCAGTAACACTTGTAAACAATTCATCAAGAGTATTAAACTCACGAGGGTCTGGTTTCTCAGTCAGCAAAGAAGTAGTCAATTCTACGTCCTGCGTAAACGCAGTCGAATAATCAAACCCTTCAGGAATTAAGCTGGGGTCTACTGGCCCAACCCTAATACCATCTTTTTTAGGACCAGATAATTTTTTAAACTGATCCATGTCAGATGAATATGTGAGAAGTGTGTTAGGATTTTTTCCATTTGCCATAGCTACAGAAGCAATGGATGCTATGCCATCTGCATAACCAGTACCTTGAGAAAGAGCAAATGCAATACGATCATCAGTAAATCCTAGTGCTTTTAATTTACCTGCAGTTGCTTTATCTTTTTCACGTTGAGCCTTACGTTCGCTTGCACGTGCAAGACGCATCTTAGTAGCCTCTTCCTCTGCAAGCAATTCAAGTTTAAATTCTTTTTGGCGATCAAACTCTTTTTGTGATTCAATGTTTGCTGAAACTTGGCGACCAAAACCACCAAGTGCTGCCATAAAATTAAACGCCATTTGTGTTTCTCCGTGACATTAGTCCACCAGAAGGTTGCTCTTTACCTTCCTCTTGCTGTGGTGGTTCATCTTCTCTAATAGGTGCGCCCTCTAATGGATCAGGCTTCTCAGCTTCTTCATCTTTCATTTGTTGCATTACTAATGCAATACGAGAGGGAGATATTTTATCACTATCAATAGTCTTGTTAGACCCAGCTTCGTATTCTATACCTGCTTCCTCTGCTAGGTACGCCATAGTTTCAATAAGCACAGGCATAACAAGTATACCTACATCAATAGTGTGCTTACCTTCCATAACACCTGCGTTCTGCATTGCGTCTGCAATAGTTGTTAGCGGTAATCCAGTTTCAATTACATCTAGTAGATCATCTATAAACTCAGGATTAACTAGTCTTGGCACATACCAATCTAAAGCCTCTTCAACTGTTGAGTATTCTGGCGGGTTCTGCCAAGGCCGTGCGCCTAGTTCAGCAGTTAAACCTTGGCCTGGGATTGGTCTTTCAAATGAAGGTGATTTCTTTTCTTCGTTAAACATTTTTTAATCCTGCTCTTGCCTTGCGAATATCTGCAACGTATCGTGCAACACGATCTCTAGGCTCCATATCCATTATACTTTTAGGAGCAGTTGTTTTTCCTTTACGTGGAAGAAGACCTTTGCTTTGTGGTTGTACTTCTTCTTTAGGTTCATCTTCATTAGGTACTTGAAGATTATTCATTACCATAAAACCTACGTTCATTTTATTCTCCTAGTTAAAATATTTTGCCAAGGATGCTGCCAGCAAGTGTCTTGCTTAGATCAGATGTAAATAGTGTTCCAATCAACTGACCAAACCCTGATGATGCTTCTGCGTCTGATTTATATTTGAGTGCGTCAGTCTGTGCATCTGCTTGCAATTTAATTTCAGCAAGGCGGCTAACACGACTACGTTCATTCTCAGCAGATGTCCAAGCCCATTCCATGTTGTCTGAATAGTTTTGCCACAAATTATTATACGCTGTTTGTGATACGCCTAGTAGAGCACCTGCGTTGATTTCATTTGCACGGTTAACTGCTGCAGTGTCTGCAGTTGCAATCTCTCTACGCCACTGTGCATTGTTCTGATCAATAACCAAACGGTTCTGAGCATTAAACTGTTCACGTTGGTTATTCATCTCAGCGTTAAAACGTTCAACAACGTTCTGTTGACCTGCATTAAACTGAGCCTGTGCGTTAGATTGTGATGCATTAAACTGTGATGTGTTAGCAGCTAGGCTTGCAAAGAATTGATCAACTTGGTTTTGAGAAGTTGCATTAAATTGTTTAGCAGCATTTTCAGCAGCCTGATCTGTAAACAAAGCCTGTGCTTGTTGTTGACTATTAAACAGTTCTGTTTGCTGACGGTTACTCAAGTTAGTCATGTCCATCTGTAAGAACGCTTGTGCATTTTGTACAGCAGCCTGTTGACGATTGTTTAAGTTAGCCATATCCATGTTAGCCATAGAAGCTGCATCTGCCATTACTTTAGCTTGACGGTTAGATAAGTTAGCTAAGTTCATGGTCTGCGCCATCTTAGCATTTTCCAAAGCAACCTGTTGATCAGCAGTAAAGTTCATGTTAGCGATCTCACTGATCTTAGCTGCGTTCTGTACTTTAGTTTGGAACTCTTGTGTAAACTCCATATTGAGGAAGTTAGCACGTTGACGTGCAGACTCCATAGCAACTTGAGTTTTGTTAGAGGCATCCATCTGTGCAATAGGTAGTGCTGCTTCCATAGCTGCTTGTACAACAGCCATACCTGCCATAGATGATGCACCTAGCCCACGTGCAGCTAATGCTGCGTTAGCATTGCGCATAGCCCCTGCAGCCCATGCAGGTGTTTGACCACCCTGAAACTGCTGCATAAGCTGTCCCATTTCGCTTTGTACTGTAGTAGCTTCTAGTGGTTGTTGACCAAAGATATTTGCAACTTGTTGTTGATCTACAGTAGAACCTGAAATTAATTCACCAGTTTCTAGCTGACGTGTTGGTGCACCTTGTACTGTAGCAGCTTGCCCCTGCGCAGCCTGTAGTCCTAACTGTGATAGCTGTTGTGGGCTACCTTGTGCCGCCTGTACTTGCGCAGGTGCAGATACCTGACCTTGTTGTGCTGTAGCACCTTGTACTTGACCTGCAACTTGTGTAGCTTGCATTTGTGCTGCAGGTGTTTGTGCCTGTGATGTTGCCTGTGATACACCTGCCATTGCTGTAGGAACTGCAACCTGCCCCTGTACCTGACCAGACTGTGGGCTTACAAGTTGACCAGCATCTAGTTGTGTACCAACTGGAACAACTGCTGAACCTACTGGTAATCCAGGACTAGTGGCTTGCTGCACCATTGCTTGTTGCAAGTTAGCACCAGAGTCAATGTTAGCTTGAGGGATAGTTTGTTGAGGCAATGCACGAGGATCAGGAGTGCCACCATTTGCAAACTTCTGCGCTAGATCAGGATCAATCTTTTGCTGCACAGGTTCTGGTAATTTAGAAAACCCTTTATATTTACTAGGTACTCCACCACTTGCCATCTCTTGTGCTTTCTTCATGTACTGATCCATGATTTGTTTTTTATCTTCATTCTGATCTAAGTACTGTTGAAAACCTTGCATGTCTCCTTGATAGCCAAGGCTATTTGCAATCTTTGGCATTGCCTCTGGTTTAAATCCTTGAAATTGCATCATTTTATCTTCCTATTACCATCTACCTTGGTTCTTGCCGACTATGTATATCAATACAAACAATAGTGTTGCACCACATAAAAAGGCTAGTATGCCTACTGTCCAGCTTATAATAGCTTCTTGTAGTTCTTGTTTACGGTAGGCTTCTTCTTTTCTTATTTTACGCATCTGTGCCTCAATAGAAAGTACCTCTTCCCAAGCTGAAGGCCCATACACAAAACTAATATGATCTTTAATCTGCTTACGCATTTCTTCCATCTTTTTACGATGGGCAAATATTTCTATAGCAGTGTTATCATTCTTAGGTGCCGCTAGTGCTTTCCAAAAAGGAGGGTTCTTAGTTTTTTCTTCAGCGTAATTAAAATCACTAAATGCCTGACCCCATTGAGATAGTTGACCCGCCATGTCTTGTAAGTCACGCCCTACAGAAATGCCATGTTTGATTGCGTTAAACGCACTCGTAGCTAGGCCAACACATGTTATTGGATCAATCATATTGTACAGCCATTACACCTACTAATGCAATAGGAAGTTTAAGGTTTTCCATAATTATTTCCTTAATGCTTGCTCTATATTGTCTAGCTTTTGGAATATTGCTTTAATTGTTTCTTTCATCTCTTTCATCTCACGATCATGTGCAGTTTTATCTGTGTCAATACGAGATTCAATTACAGCAATATGAGTTAATGCATAGTTAAGTTTAGAATATAAATGCCAAACCAATGCTGCTAACGGGGCAGCTAAGTATTGTAGAATAATATTAATTGCGTCTATCATGTAGATACTGCTCCGTAAACTGTTCCATTATTTGTGTATGTTGCTATAGCTGTACCTGAAACAGCAGCACCCGCTGCGCCTCCGCTATACGTACCTGATCCACCAGCAGCACCCCAACCGCCACCGCCACCAGTTGTTGTGTTGCTAGGAGAACGACTATCACCAGTGCCAGATGATCCAGCAGAACCGCCATCACCGCCATCACCACCGTTTATATCGTTAGATGATGCACTACCGCTTGCGTCTAAGAAGCCACCATCTCCACCTGTTCCTGGTAAGATGCGGCCTCCACCTCCACCGCCACCAGCAAATGTTGTACCTTCGTCCCAGAATACGGCACCGCCACCGCCTCCAGAGCCACCACCGTGGCCTCCTTCAGTTCCTCTAGCACCATCACCACCATCTGAGCCTGATGCATTGATAATACCACCAGCACCTGCAGAGCCATTAGAACTTGCTCCACCAGCACCTCCACCAGCACCACCGCCACCACCTGCGTACCAAGAGTAAGCGTTATTGGTGCTGCCACCACCACCGCCACCACCTGCAATATATGCACCACTGGCATTGGTTAGTGTTACACCACTTGCGCTGTTGCTGATTGCAGGACCACCATCACCACCTGCAGACCTACTACCACCTGCACCGCCCATGCCGATAATCTTGCCGTTATTAATTACCGTACAAGGTATATCAATAGTTAGTGCTGCAATACTTGTGCTGTCTGTCCAAACCCACCACGAAGAAGGTATTGAAAAAGTTTCTCCGCTACTAATGTAATCGGACACAGTGATTTGCTTTACAGTACTCTGTCCATTTATAGTAACAGGAGTAATAACATCCGCAGCGTCAGTAACGGCACTAGCACCATAAAAATCTTTAAGTGTTATTTCACCACTCGCAGGAATACCTGATGCTGCGTCATAATATTCTTTAAGTGTGTGAGGGGCAGTACCACCAAACTCACCTTGAACATCTGTAAGTGTAATCTCACCAGAAGATTGTAGGGCCATTAGAACGCCTCTGCTGCTACGTCATCGTTAGCTTGGAATGTACCTGTACTTGTCATCTTGAACTGTACGGCACCATTATAACGAAACTCTAAGGTTGTACCGTTTGCTGTTATAGTCCAGCCTGAACCTGCACCTAAGTCTACAGTAGTAGCTGTTACAGTAGATGCAGAGAAAGCTGTTCCAGAGTCGCCCTGTACAGCAGCATCTACATATGCTTTTACTGACTGTTGTGTTGGTACAAGAGCAGCACTATCAGATACCATATTATCTTCATCAGCGAAACCTGTGATAGTTGTAGTACCGTCTGTCAAACCTGTGTTAAACTGAACAGTAGTACCTGTAACTGCTGCAGGTGTAGTACCGCCTACGATACCATCAATGTTACCTGTGACGTTACCAGTTACATTGCCTGTGACATTACCTGTAAGGTTAGCATAGACATTAGCAACCTCTAGGTCTTTATTCATGTCCCAACGATCTGTTGTTGAGTCATAAGTAAGTGTAGCACTTGCACCTGCTACTGTAAGACCACCGCCGTTAGCTGCTGCTGCAGTAGCAGCGTTGGAAGCTACTGTAAGATTAAGGTCTGCAACTTCTACAGTAGTAGAGTTAACTGTGGTTGTTGTACCTGATACAGTTAAATCACCTGTGATAGTTACATCACCACCTACACCTATGTTACCTGTAGTTGTAAGGCTTGCCATAGTGTTGGCACCTGTAGATGTTACGTTGCCTGTCAGGTTTCCTGTCACATCCCCTGTGACGTTACCTGTCATATCCCCTGTTAAATCTCCTGTGACGTTACCAGTTACATTACCTGTTAGGTTACCAGTGACATTACCTGTTACATTGCCAGTTAAGTCACCTGTCACATTACCAGTGACATTACCTGTGAGATCACCAGTGACATCGCCTACCACATCTATTGTACCGCCAACATTTAAGTTTCCAGCAATACCTACACCGCCTGTTACAACAACAGCACCTGTAGTAGTTGTAGTTGAACTTGTACTATCTGTAACACTTACTACACCTGCTGCATTAAGTGTACCTGCAATAGTTGTATTACCTGTTGCTGCAGCAATAGTAAATCTATTACTGTTAATATCAAAGTCACCATCAATACCTGTAGCACCAGTAACAGCTAGATCACCAGTAATAGTAGCGTCTTCATCTACAGTCAAGAAGTCTACATTAGCCGTACCATCTAGGAATAAGTTATTCCACTCATCTGTACTTGTACCTAAATTATAAGTACCAGTAACGCTAGGTATAAGATTAGATGCAACATCTGCTGTAACTGTTACTGTATCTGAGGCTGCGTTACCGATTGTAGTATTGCCATTAATAGTAGTATTTCCAGTAACAGAAAGATTACGACCTACAGAGACATCCCTAGTTACCAATACATCTTGGCCTACACTAACGTCTGTTCCGTAGTAGCCTGTCTTCCATCTTAACGTAACCTTACCATTATCAATAAGGTTGTCTATTTTTGGAAAGACTGCAGCACTCTCTACCTCAAGTTCTTGGCTAGGGCCAATACTTTCAATAGGCGCACCACCACCTGCAGTACCATCGTGAGTATGCCCAGTAGATGCATTAAACGCACTTTCAATAGCATCGTATTCATCGTTAAAAAGATCAGCATCAATAGGGTTACCATTGGCTAACTGTCCTGTTGTATCCTGACGTGTGTAACCTGCCATGTTTTACTTCCTTATGTTCTATCGTTCATTTCGTACTCAAACACTGCAGTGTCTAAAGTAAATGTAGGATTAGTAGATATATCTGCTATACGCATTGCCATTGTTTTACCAGAGCCTATTAGATTAGTTGGGTATATTTTTTCTATAGTAGCACCAAACGATGCGGCTGGTGGACTAGTAGCACCAAATAAACCACCACCACCAAAAAACGCAACACCACCAGATGCAGTAGTAATATTAATTGTATCTGGTTGTACAACGTTGTTGCGAGAAGTTGATTCAAAATCAAACTTAATATTAAAGTCTATATCCATATCTCCTGTAGGATTTACATATAGTACAGCCTTATAAAAAGTTTTTCTTACTTGAGGATCGTTAATTGGCATATAAGGTGATTCAAATATAGCCTCAATATTTTCTCCATCAAAGGATGCGGTAGTATCCATTGTATAAACGTACCCATCATTATTAGCAAAACCTATTGATTCTGTTGTTCCACTATAAGTACTATCTGCTACATAAACCTTTATGCCTTTAATAGTAGACCATTCGATACCACCAGAACCTTGTGTTAATACTTTAGTTGCAATTAAACCTTTTGCAGACGCTGCACGTTGACTTTGTTTAAATGAAAAAATTCTATACTGCGATTTTTCACGTATTATAACGGAAGAATAATCTGTTGACGAGGATAAAAAATCATCTGCATCTGTTTTAATTTTATCTGATGCTACATCTAACGCAAAGTCACCAATACGGTCTGTCGCACTAAGTTGTCTAATACCGTCAGGAGATAGATACATAATATCTCCACCAACTTCTTGAATAGTATTACCATTAATACAACCAATTTTTTCTGTAATAGGAGACAATCTAAAATCTGATGATGTGCTTCCTACTAACCTACTAATAGTATCCGTTGTAAATACAATAAGTTGATCACGAAATACTATAAGACCTGTAATATCATGAGCAAGCCCTATAGAACCTGCGCCATTAGCTGCACTAAAATCATCTACAGTAAACGGTGCAGTAAATAAAAGAGTGTTACCCTTTGAGTAAAATGCTGTATTTTTAAATATGGTTACAAACTCTGCGCCTTCTACATCAGTATTAATATTAGCACTAGACGCACTTAAAAAAGTATGAGTGTTGCCATTAGTGTTATAAATGCTTGGATAGTT
>Ga0129351_1000772_pt1 | contig 12286 bp, 16 predicted proteins | sample CPBDNA_8_FD_94423 | JGI IMG/M metagenome (GOLD analysis project Ga0129351, IMG submission 94423) | Freshwater to marine salinity gradient microbial communities from Chesapeake Bay, USA - CPBay_Sum_27_0.2_DNA | ecosystem: Environmental > Aquatic > Marine > Coastal | place: USA: Chesapeake Bay... | reverse complement strand
ATCCAAAGCCAGCACCAAAACCAGCACCAAAACCAGCAGCAAAAGTAGAACCAAAGCCATCACTAACTCAACAATTAGGAGGATTGAGCATTGGTCCTGGTGGATTTAATATTAATGGTAAGCCAGTAAAAACAACTCAAACTTCACCAAAACCAATTCCGCAAAAACCAATTCCACCAAGACCACAAAAATCTGCAAGACAGCTAGAACTTGATTCAATTAATGCTGACAAGAGTCTAAGCCCTATGCAAAAGTGGGCAAAGGCAAATCCAAAACTTGCTATTGCCCAAAAAGAAAAAGAAAGAATTCGTGGCACTGTTCAGAGTGATAATCCTTTACTTGATAGAATGAAACTTAGATCTGGTATGAGATTAGGATCTTCTATTGTCCAAGATCCTAAGGTTCAAGAGTTAGGTAAAGGTTATCAGAGACTGGCAAACAATCCTAATACCCTAAGGCAGAAGCTTGGTCTTAAAACCAAATAACTTGACTTCCTGACGACCCTGGTGTATAATACTAGGGTCTCTTTTTATCCCTACAACAAGGACGCATGAGTAATGTTAAACTGATTGCAATTACCCAAGGAGCAGGAGAACTTCTGGAGAAGAATGCACAAGAAGTAATCTCGTATGCTGCACGGGTAAGCAATCCAAGTAATCAATTAAATTTTGATACTTCTGCTGGTCTGTTGAAATACTGTATCAAACATCAGCACTGGAGTATCTTTGAACACGCATATATGACTCTGGAGTTGAATACTACTAGGGCTATCGCAGCCCAAGTGCTGCGTCATAGGAGTTTCACATATCAAGAATTTTCGCAACGATATGCTCCCACATCTTTCTTGAACGATATCAAACTTCCTGAACTTCGTCGGCAAGATGATAAGAATCGTCAAAACTCTATTGACGATCTTGATGGTTTTGTAGTTGAAAGACTGCAAAAGCAAATGGAAACCCTGTTTGATTCTGCTCAAGCACTGTATTCTCAGATGCTTGATAGCGGAGTCGCTAAGGAATGTGCTAGGATGGTTCTGCCTCTCTGCACTCCGACTCGTATCTACATGACTGGTTCTGTCAGGTCGTGGATTCATTATATCAATCTTCGATCTGCCAATGGAACCCAAAAAGAACACATGGATCTTGCTCTTGAATGTAAAGATGTATTCACCGAGCAGTTTCCTGACATTGCAAAAGCATTAGAATGGGAGGTGTAAATGCCCACTTATCGATTTAGAAACACTGAAACGGATGAGGTCTTTGAAAAATGGATGTACATGGCTGAGAGGGAACCATTCCTTGAAGCCAATCCAAACCTCGTTCAGATGCCAACCCCACTAAATTCTGTTGGTGAGGTTGGTGACTTCCAAAACAAAACTGATGGTGGATGGAATGAAGTCCTCCACAAGGTCAGCAAAGTCCCAGGCTCCACAGTAAAACCCTACAAGTAAGTACATGGCAAGAAAAAAGCAAGTCTCTCAAGTTGGCATTGGCATGAGTGCTAAGCAACTTCGTCGCAAGAAGCCTATCAACGATGACTTCTTGGTTGATATTGAACCTCTTACAGATAATCAAAGAGTTCTGTTTGACGCTTATAATCGTGGACAAAATCTCTTTGCTTATGGTGCTGCTGGTACAGGTAAAACCTTTATCACTATGTACCTTGCATTGAAAGATGTTCTTAATCCCAATACTCCTTACAACAAACTTTACATTGTAAGGTCATTGGTTGCTACCCGAGAGATTGGTTTTCTTCCTGGAGATCATGACGACAAGGCAGCACTTTACCAGATTCCTTATAAGAACATGGTGAAGTATATGTTCGAGATGCCTGATGATCCTTCGTTTGAAATGCTCTATGGCAATCTCAAGACCCAAGAAACTATTTCGTTCTGGTCTACTTCATTCATTCGTGGTACTACCTTTGATGATGCAATCCTTCTGATTGATGAATGTCAGAACCTGAACTTCCACGAACTTGATTCTATCATCACCCGTGTTGGTGAGAATTGTAAGATCATGTTCTGTGGTGATGCTACTCAAACTGATTTGCAAAAAACTTATGAGAAGAACGGTATCATTGATTTCACCAAAATTCTTATGGCTATGCCTGAGTTTGACTGCATTGAATTTGGTACTGAAGATATTGTCCGATCTGGTTTAGTTAAGTCTTACATCGTTAACAAATTGGCACTAGGATTCTAATGTTTACTCACCTTGATATTGAGTTTCCTGAAATGGAGACAACTTACATCGATGGAAATCGTTATTACCCAACTCCAGTTACAGGGAATCTTTATCCATCAATCACCTCTGTCACTTCTCATTACAACCGCGAAGTCTTCAAAACCTGGAGGCAACGTGTTGGTGATGCAGAAGCTGACAGGGTGATTAAAGAGTCTACAACAAGAGGTACTTCTTTCCACAAGTCTGCACAAGACTATCTGGAAAACAAACCAGTGGTGCATGACAATGAAGAAATTGAATTCATGTTTGATGCGGCTAAGCCTTATCTTGATAAGATAAATAATATTCACGCAATTGAAAGGTGTCTATATAGTGATGTGCTTGGCATCGCTGGGCGCGTTGATTGTATTGCTGAATACGAAGGCGAGCTTGCAATCATTGACTTCAAAACATCAAAGAAGATTAAACCCGAAGCTTGGATCCAACAGTATTTTGTCCAAGAAGTTGCATATGCTTGCATGTACTATGAGATGACTCAGAGTGTTGTCAAGAAACTTATTACTATCATGGTAACTCCTGATGGTGAGGTAAAAGTATTTGACAAACGAGACAAAAAGGAGTATATTATATTACTAAAGAAGTACATTAAAACATTTGTAGAGGACAAATTAAAGGAGTATGGAAACAGTAAATGACTTACAAACAGAATTGAAAACTAAATTCCTAAGTCAAGCAAAGTTCTCTAGCGATATTGAAACTTTTGTTAAGACTGGAGGCATCAATTACATTGAAGCAATTGTTCAGTATTGTGACCAAAACAATATTGAACTTGAAAGCGTTCCGAAGCTTCTATCTAAACCCTTGAAAGAAAGGTTGAGGTGTGAGGCTATGGAACTAAACTATCTTCGTCGTTCATCCAAAGCGAAACTTGCGATTTAAAATGACTCCCGTTGATTGCTATAGAACCTACTTAGCATTCAAGCAACATTTCTCCAAAGTTAATTACGATTACTTCAAGTACCAAGGCAAAAGTAAGGCATCGCCAGAGGCTTTCTATAAAAGAAAGGACAGGTATTTCTTTGAAAAAATGTCCAGGCAAAAGAGTGATCAAGAAATAAAAGAATACTTTCTTGCAAACTTTATTGAGTGTGACAACCCCCAGAAATTGTGGATTGGTGAAATCATTAACTCTGGAAATGATAATTATGTTAAGTGGAAAACTAGAGCAGAAAAGTTAACTTACAAGTTCAGAGAGGATATATCACATCTATTCGATGATGATAAACTTGATGATGTGCTCAAATGTAAGGTCGGTAATCACTCCAGACTTCTCAAAGAGCACATGATAAATAAGGTGTCCATTGAGACACTTGTGATTCTTGACATGATCTTGCATTATGTCGATGATTATGATAGACTGCTAGACGATCCCATCTGGGAGTTCTACAGCCTAAAAATTAAAAAGTATCGACCGTTCTTGAACATCGACCCATCAACATTCAAAACGATTTTAAAGGAGAAAATTCTGAATGGAACTGACTGAACAGCAGCAACACTTGAAAGCTTGTGTTGAACAACAACAAACTTTGATTTCTGAAATTCAAAGTCTTCAAGGACAAACTGATGAAAAGCGTTCTCTTGCTTTGAAACTTCAGGGAATCATTGAGTATCTCCAGGGACAAGGAGTAGAACTTCCTAAGGAAGAAGCTTCTGCACCTGTAGAAACTCCTGCGGAAACTAATGAGTGATTTCTTTGATTCGGAAATCGTACAGAAAGAAATAGATCTTATTGGTGCTTTGCAAAAGCGCGTCTATCAAAGCACCATGAATTATTTTGCATATGACTATGAGGAGAAAAAGCACCATATTCAATTGGTGAAAGATCTTATAGACAAGCAAAAAATTCTTCACACAAGACTTTCCTTATCAGACGATCCTGACGCAAAGGAATTAATTGAAAAGATGCTTAAGGCATCAGCAAAGCTCGGTATGCCAAGTCACATGAACATGCGTGAAATATTTGACCACTTGGAATCCGAGATACTAAAACTTGAAGAGCTACTTGACAAAGAGCAGTAGCTCTGCTAGATTACCAAAGACCAAATCCAACGACATCCAACGTATCCAATGTCCTTTTCCAACCTTAAAAAGCAATCCTCCCTCGGTAGTTTGACTGCCAAACTTCAAAAGGAGGTTGAAAAACTGAATAGCAGTGCTTCCAACAGCAACTCTGATGACCGTCTGTGGAAGCCCGAAGTAGATAAAACTGGTAATGGTTATGCAGTAATTCGTTTTCTCCCTGCCCCCGAAGGTGAAGATATTCCCTGGGCAAAGATGTACAACCATGCCTTCCAAGGAACTGGTGGTTGGCTGATTGACAACTGCCTCACTAGTGTCGGTGGTAAGTGTCCTGTCTGTGAGGCTAATACCCTCCTCTGGAACAGTGGCATCGATGCCAACAAAGAAATTGTGCGTCAGCGCAAGCGTAAACTTTCCTACTACGCAAACATCTATGTCGTAAAGGATCCTGCTAATCCCCAGAACGAAGGTAAAGTCTTCCTCTATAAGTTCGGTAAGAAGATCTTTGACAAGATCGAAGCTGCCATGAATCCTGAGTTTGAGGATGAAGAAGCACTGAACCCCTTCGACTTCTGGCAAGGTGCTGACTTCAAACTGAAGATCAAGAAGGTTGCTGGTTACTGGAACTACGACTCCTCTGAGTTTGCCCGTCCCAGTGAACTGCTTGATGGTGATGATGATGCACTAGAAGCTATCTGGCGCAAAGAGTATTCTCTCGCTGAGATCACTGGTGGTGATCAGTTCAAGACCTACGAACAACTTAAGGATCGTCTGAATGTTGTTCTTGGAAACAGTTCTACTGCTCCTGCCAAGCGTGATGAATCCTTTGATGATGAAGATGAAGATCGTGGTTCTGCCCGAGAACTGACTTCTGATCTTCGTTCCGAACTGAGCAGTCTCTCTTCAAGTAAGTCTTCTTCTGTCGATGACGATGATGACCTGAGTTACTTCCAAAAACTCGCTGAAGAGTTCTGATAAACGAGGAGGCGCAAGCCTCCTTTTTTATGCCCTTCTAGGATTGGCAGTCTTTAAGGTTCTTACATCAACATATTCAGATGATGGTTCATTAGCAAATACATCTCTTAGATTCTCTTCTACAAGACTAATATATTCTGATCTCAATGTGTAAATGATTCGCTTATCATCATTCTTTCTGAGTTCGTATTCGTAATTTGAAACTGATTCTATACAGTTTGTATCTTCAACTAATGAATAACCATCTGAGTATGTTACTGTGAAGTCTGAATCAACTACAAGACCTGCTGGAAGAATGATGCCATAGTTATTAGCAACTACTTCTTTAGTTTCATAGTGATGAATTTGAGCAAGTTCTTCTGGAGTATACTTTTGATTGAGATATAAATTTAGATCTGCTTGACTTAAGGGCCAATCATCTCTTACGTTTTGAATGTTGTTGATAATTAAGATGATCCAATCATAGGAAGGATCTCCATACAAAATTTCTGCTACAGCATCTGGACGATCATCACCAACGATTTGATACTTATCAAACGCAGTAAAGATGTTAATTAGATCATCACGAATCTTTGCTCTTTTGAAAAGATTTTTGATGGTGGTATAATCACCAGAAGAAGTTCTCTCATTTCTGAGAGATGGGTACTGTAAGTTTGGTAAGTATCTGAAATAAGACATTAGAATCCTACGCTATCTGCTGATTGGTTTGCATACTCATTGGCAAATAGTGGTGTTAATTCATGGAACACTGCACTAATCACACTAGTTACTGGTTGAGAATCATCACCATAAGCTGCCCAACCAACACCATCAGGAGTATAATCAACACGGAAATCTAAGAGGGCACAAACTTTTGGTTGGGGCAATGCTTCATTGCGTTCGTTGTTTGACTTCTTATATTCAACAATGAAGACGTTAGGAGTCTGCATGAAAATTGTGCCAGTGGTGCTTACACTAGGTAAACTATTTATTTTAAAGAAGCGAACCATCTGTCTGATGCGCTTTGAATCTTCTGCACTTCTTGGAGATAATTTCCAAGAGAAGTCAAAGGATCTTAGTTTAGGTCCTCTGAATAACAACTCAGCATTATTATTCACAACAGAACCAGTGGCTCTTGATAAAACTTGAAGAGGATCAACTTGAATCCCTAGCTTACCTACGATCTCAGAGGACAAATCATTTAGGATTTGTTGTTTCAATGCACCTTCACCTGGAGCATTTACGAATGCATCCGCTAGAGCAGCCCAAGCTTCCACTCCCGAGTAACCTTTAAAACCTGTGCGTAGTAGTGCTCCAGCAGAACCAAGACCACCAGGCTCATATTTATCACGAACAGAACTAAACAAACCTAATGCTAAAGTGTTTAATGCACCGACACCCCATTCAGCACCAACGGCATCTCTGATTGAGAGGGGCATTGGTAAAATAACTTCTCCCTCATACTTATAATCTTTTTCTAGATCATTTAGGAATTGATTGTTGCTTAAAATACCTCTGTCGTAAATATTGGTATTTCTTCTACCTCTTAAAATGTCCCTTTGTGGTGGAATGTATTGTAAAGCTTTAATTCTGATGGTATCTTGAGAATAAGATACGCCACCATTTCCTCTAGCAATTAAGTCTGAGGGGAAAACAATAACTTGATTTTTGGTTGATGGTTTTTCTAGAGTCTTTAACTTTTCAAACGCTTTGTTTTGATCGTTTACAAAATTGAATGACCCTCTATCTGTGTTTAAAAGATCTTTTGAAATTTGTTCGGTTTTCTTTGTATATAATGCATCGTCAGCAATGACTGCTGTAGCATCTGTATATTCCCAATTGTTATTGTATTGTTTTAACTTAGGATTTATTTGGTCTTTGTATTTGTTTAAAAGCTCAATACCATCTGCCTTCTTCAAAAAATTGTTAGTAGCATTGATATCAGTAACACCTAATTGATATTGATCTCCTACAGCAACAATTTTACCTGTATTGTTGTCAACAAATACTTCAGCATAATTAGAACCAAGAAAAAATCTTTTGGCATCATTTTCTTCAAGAAGTACTTTAACCCTTACTGTTCCTGCAACTGCCATTAGCTAGACCACACTTTGTTAGGTTTTACTCTTTGATCATATTTATTGACAAACAAGTCGGTGACGAACTGAGCCGACCCTCTTACATCTTCATCTGGTACTCTATATATCTGATCAATACCTGCACTGTAATATGAGTGGAAACATTTTTGTGGAACAGGAATGTCAGAGTCAACTGATCCTTCGGCAATGAAACCACGGATGCTAGGATCTAAGTAATGAAAATTTAATCCATAGATCAATCCCGTCTTAGGATCAATGCTGGTAAGTTTTGCAAATGGATATCTATCGTACCAAGGATATCGATCAGGAAACTTTGCAGTGTAACTGAAGTAATATATTTTACCAAGTTCTATACCATATGTATCTGTAAAGTCACTATCATTATATTCATTTTGTGTTTTGGAAAGTTCCTCAAACAATCTGGTTCTATACCATGCTTGTGATTGAAACCTGCCACCAAGTTCTGTCTTGATTTGGTTCTTAATTATTTCAGACGGTTTCATAATCCAAGATCCTCTTCGGTTAGAATTTTAAACGTCATGGATCTATCTTCACACCAGTCTTTTGCAGCTTCCCACTTAGCAACATTCTTTACATATTCAAATACACTTTGCTTCCAATACTTTGTTTTTCTTTTTGGGTTCTGATTAGGAGCAATAGTTTGCTTCTTTGGTTTTACCTCGATCAAATATTTTTTTATCACACCAGTCTTTTCTTTGACCTTAATATAAAAGTCTACAAAGTATCTGTGATATCTGTTGTCTAGAGGAGACTTGTATGGTATGACAATTTCTTCACTACCCCATTCCAATACATTGGGATTACTATCACAATATTTCATGAAAGTCAATTCCCAAGATGATCTATAAATGATGTTTGTTGGATCACCTTTGTACTTCTTATAATTCTTAGGAGAAAACTTTCCCTGGTAATACATATACATAGTATAGATACCGAAATATTTAGTTCTCTAGATGTCAAGTAACACTAGGCTTTATTATCCTATAGAAAAAATTAGGGGAGCCTTATCAAAAGTATCAGTCAATACTTTTTATAAGGTTGCATTTCCTCTAAGCAATCGTGGTGGAGGAGCACCAGGACTAGTAAACTGGCTGAGATCGTCTGGAATATATGACACAAAAGATACTGATGGTTTAGATCCACTAGAACATATTGAGTTGTTATGTTCTGGCACAGTTCTACCAGGCCCAAATTTTAAAACGACAGATACTGTTGGAAACAGACAGGGTGTTATTGAGAAGTACCCAATTCTGCGTCAGTTTCCTGAGTTAACAATGTCGTTCTATGTTGATAAGAACCACAAAGTTATAAGATTCTTTGAAGAGTGGATCAATTATATTAATCCACTGTATAGTGGAGCTGGAGTTATTCCGTCTACTTCTCAGGGTCAAGTATATCCTACAGCAGGAAATGAAAATAACTTTACCAAGTTTAGATATCCTAATGAATATTGTCAAAGGATTATGGTAACTAAGTTTGAGAGAGACTTGAATACTAAACAACAGGACACTGTTTTTAATAGTTCTTATTTGACTTACGAATTCATTCAAGCATATCCATCTAATATCATTGTATCGCCAGTTAGTTATCAATCAAGTGAGATCTTAACATTCACTGTCAACTTTAATTACAGTAGATATATTGTTAGAAGAACTTTAGGTAGTCAAAGAACTTTTTCGGGATCATCATCAACAGCATCGGCAGATGGTGTAGTACCTGTAGCCTCAGTTCGTGATACTGCTATTGACGCACTGGATCAACCTAATTTCCTTGGCAACACTCCAAGAGAGTTGCAACAACTACAAGCTGGTGCAGCAGCTGCTACCATAGCTAGATCACGAGCACCAGGAGTAGCGGATAGAATTTTGAGGGGTGATGGACTCAGTGATGATGCTCAGAGGGTTGGAGATTTTATCTTTAATTCATTCTAAATTAAACAATAAATAATCACAACTGAAATTATAATGGGTTAATATGCCATTACCAGAAATTACTGTACCTCATTTTGATCTTGTCCTTCCATCATCGAAGAAGAAGATTAAGTTCAGACCATTCATTGTCAAAGAAGAAAAGCTTCTTATCATTGCTCTAGAATCTAGAGATCCTAAACAAGTTACGACTGCAATTAAACAAGTATTGTCTAATTGTATTCTAACCAGAGGAGTAAAGATTGATCAATTACCTTCTTTTGATATTGAATATTTGTTCTTAAACATTCGTGCTAAGGCAATCGGTGAAGCAATTGAATTGAATGTCACCTGTGGTGATGACGGTGAAACTAAAGTCCCCGTGACTTTATTTGTTGATGAGATCCAAGTTCAATATCCTGAAGGTCATACTGATAAGATTGATATGGAGAATGGATATCATTGGAAGATGAACTATCCATCATTGAATCAGTTTATTGAAAATAACTTTGATGTTTCAGATAAGTCTTCAGAAAATGTAGAAAGATCTGTCAAACTTATTGCATCATGTATTGATAGTGTTTATAATAATGATGATTGTTGGATGGCATCTGACTCTACTGAAAAGGAATTGATTTCTTATGTTGAGAACTTAACTCCTAGACAGTATAAGAAGATTGAAAACTTCTTTAAGACAATGCCCAAGTTGTCCCACACAATCACAGTAGTTAATCCTAATACTGGAAATGAGAATAGTGTCGTGTTGGAGGGTTTGTCCGATTTTTTCGGCTAGCCCTAGCCAAGGAAGATCTTGAAACATATTACAGGATCAACTTTGCGCTAATGCAGGTACACAAATACTCATTAACTGAGATTGAAAATATGATTCCATGGGAGCGAGAGATCTATCTTGAACTTCTAAAGCAACACATAGAAGAAAAAGAAGCCGAAAAACAGCAGCAACAACATGGATGAAGACACTCCAAAGTCAGTAAACATTAGTAAGTTTTTTGGTGCTCCAGATAGCAGCATGGTTGCTGCTGTTCCAAATCAACCTGTGATGTCTAAACCTCCTATCTTATCTGGAGGTTTGGATCTATCTAACATCCTAAACATTATTAAAACGCAGATTGATGAGAAGCATGTTGTTGAAGATTTAAAAGACAACACAGAGAATTTAAGATTACAATCACTAGTAGATAGTTTAACTGGCAGAGTAGAAAAGTTAACATCAGAACTTGCAGGATTGTTTTCTCTAATCATTGGAGATGCTGAAAAGAGAGATAAGCAAAAGAAACTTGAATTGAAGAAAGCAATTCAGGAACAGGGAGAAATATCAAAGGCAGTAAAATTAGAAGCACTACAAAAAACCACAGGAGACATCGCTCAAGTAAGTCAACAAGCAAGCGATGAGGTTGTTGGTAAGATTGAATCTGATAGACAGATGGATCTATTGGGTGCTGCTCTAGGACTAGGTGGAGCTGGATTCCTAAATGCCGCTGACAAAAATAAAGACAATGATGATTGGTCGCAATATACTGGAGGGGAAAAATTAACAAATCCCGTAAAGGCACAAGAGATATATCGTTATTTACTTTCCAAAGGTATTAGTGAAAACCAGGCAAAGGGAATTGTAAATAACATTCAGTATGAATCTGGATTTAATTCTGCTGCAGAAGGTGATCATGATGAATTGGGACAGCCACAATCGTTTGGATTGTTTCAGCATAACATGGGAGCAGGTCGTGCCCAAAAAATGTTTAAAGCAGTTGGGACTGACTGGAAAACAGATTGGAAAGGTCAAATTGATTTTGCTTTGACTGAACCAGAAATGAAAACTTATCTTGATAAATCATATGCATCTCCTGCAGAAGCATCAAGAGCATTTACTCTTGATTTTGAAAAACCTAAAGATTCAGAAAATAAAGCAAACGAAAGATTAAAAACTATTGAAACTGTTAATAAATTGCAAGCAAGTGCTATAGAACCGCCACCAGAACAAAAACCAACAACACAAGGTCAAGTGCAACCTAGAACTGTAGCTACTCTTCCCCCAACCAGAGATCCTAGTGGTCTTATGAAACAGACTGAACCTAGCGGTAGTACTATTGCGGTTCTTCCAACAGCATCAACACCAGCACCTGCCCCAGCCAGTTCTATTAATGATGCAGGGGCTGATGCATCCAATCCAATATTCCCTGCAACGAACAGATTGGATCCATACCCAGCAGCAGTAGCACTTTCTATCAATGTCGTTTCTGCTTAGTATACTGATGGCTAAAATAACCGCAGCAGATATACAAAGAGACCTGTTAGAGTCTCAGATTAAGCTGGGAAGAATATCCAGCATGATTCAAAATGTTGAGAATACTTATACTAGATTGAATGCATCTTTTAAAACAACGGAGTCTTTATTGAAAGTTGTCAGCAGATCCATAAAGGATGTTGAAGAAGAATATGATTCTGATATTGAAGAGCAGCAAGAGACAACTGCACAAAAAGTAAGACGAGTCCGATTAGAAGAGGATAAGAATGAAAGAGAATTAAAAAAAGATCTTGATGTAAATAGAACTTTAATGGCAGCATTGATGGGAGCACCAACACTTGCTACTGCAGGATCCCTCAGTATGCCATCTGATGATACTGAAGTTGAAGATGAAGATCAGACTGGTGAGAATGGAAAATTATCTCCTAGCCAGCTAATTGCTGTAGGACAACTATCAAGTAGCCCAGAGGGAGGTCCTTATTGGTATGGAAATACAGCCTACCTGAGACCCGATGCAGCACGGGCATTTATAGAAGCACAGCAAGCAGCAGCCGTTGAGAACATAACGATAGTGATTAATAGCGCATACAGAAGCTATAAACACCAGGAAGCATTAGTTGGCAAATATGCTGTTGTTGCCAAACCTGGAACATCACCACACGGTCTAGGCATTGCTTTGGATATTGAGACTGGGGCTGGTTGGAATTGGATGACTAAGAATGGAATGAAGTATGGTTGGAAGTGGATGGCTATTCCTAATGATGAAGTTCACTT
>Ga0129351_1000769_pt1 | contig 12305 bp, 9 predicted proteins | sample CPBDNA_8_FD_94423 | JGI IMG/M metagenome (GOLD analysis project Ga0129351, IMG submission 94423) | Freshwater to marine salinity gradient microbial communities from Chesapeake Bay, USA - CPBay_Sum_27_0.2_DNA | ecosystem: Environmental > Aquatic > Marine > Coastal | place: USA: Chesapeake Bay... | reverse complement strand
TAGATTACCTTGTACGGAAACATTACTTGTAAAGTCAGCAGAATCACCAACTTCTAACTTACCAGCAATAGTATTAGTTGCTGCTGCGTCTGTTAGATCCATTCTTGGTGAAAGAAGTTCTGTTGTGTTGATAGAGTCTAAACGACCATCTAACTCAGCAATCGCACCTGATACAGTACTTGCTGTTGTTCCCATTGCACCTGCTGAGATTGTACCGAGTTCAGCGTCCAGTTCGTTTACAGCTGCAGTAACATTTGTTCCTGTCGTTGTTAGAGTGGATACATCTCCAACTGAATCTAGCAACTGATTGAACTTCAATCGTTGTGTGTTCAGTGTATCAGATAGATTTAAATTAGGTATTTTTGAATTAGCCATTTGTACCGTTCTCTAATAATTTCTGCAACATCATTTTCATTTCTTGAACTTCAGACTTTAGAGTACTAATTTCTTCTTTGTCTTTCTTTATCCGCTCAACCATATTCAAGTGCTGTCTATGTTTATCCTTATTTATATTAACAATCATACCTGTTTCTGCATCTCTTGCAAGATCAGGATGATCTTTAACAGGTACTAGATTCCTCATGATGTAGCAATAATTCTCAGATTTCTAAACACAGGTGGATACGATTCTCTTTGTGAGTTCATTGTAATCTTAATCTGATATTGGTCAAATGCATCAAGGTTAAATACATCAAACTGATATTCTTTAAAGATATTATCATCTGCTGAAACTTCATTATATGTTTTACCTTGTGTAACCTTTGCAGTTTTGCTAAACTCAGTCCAACCTTGATCTTCTAATCTTACTGTTTCGTCTGCACTGTTAACTGCTCTATACCATACTGAGAAGTCAGAGTTAACAGGTCTAATAGCATCCATAATGACTACTATTGATGTAGAAGAGTTTTCTAGTAGATATGGAACGGTAATGTGTTTAGATGCAGATGTACCACCATCAGCACTTGTCTCAGCAACAAAGTCTGTCGTTGTAATTGTGTTACGTGTTTCGCTGCCAGCATATGCATCAGAGTCTTGATAGTCAATCAAGTTGTGAACTGCAGTTAAGTGAGCTGCTCCAACATTAATGTATGGTGCAACATTAGCATTGTCTGTCCACATACTAATAGTGAATTTGGAAGATGGATTACCACTTAGTCTCAATGTCTCATTTTGCTCTGTAGCAAGTAGATGAGGATTCTTTAATCTGGTGGCTTCATCTATATTAATTCTAATATTACTTGTTGTTGCATATGCAGTTTCACTACCAGCGAACCCTTTAGATGTTGTCAAGTTTGCTTTTGCTGACAAGTTAGTTTGCGCTGGGGTTTGATATGGTAGATTTAAAAATAGCTCATTGATCACATAGTTTTCATTCGCTAGCAATCCAGTACCACCAGCTCTTATAGATGAGTCAGCTGTTGAGTCCATTTTGAATGTATATCCAAATGGGTCTGCAGCTGTGATTGTTCTATCACCTAGAATACTACTACCAAGAACACCATTGATTGTATCACCACTATCAAAGCTGTTTACACCATCAGATATAAGTGATACTGTATCTCCAACCTGGAAACCATGGCCAGGATGTCTTACCTTTAGATCGGAATCACCAGCTGTAAAGATTAGTGGATCATAGCTGTATCTACCAAGTCCATCAATCACTGTTGTCTCAGTTAGCTTCTTGTATGGAGGGTTATCTGCATTCAAGACAGCTGTTGCAGTTGTAGATGTGCTAAACTGCGCTCTGTATGCTTTAAATGTAACATCTTTAGTGTCGTCAGCTTCCCAAGATGTCCCATTAGATGAAGCAAAGAACGCCCCTCTTTCAGTAGAAGTTGATTGAGTATAATATGCTGTTTGTTTACCATATTTGTACTCTAAAGATTTAGCTGTATACATTTGATATTGACCAGCTGGTGCCGATGTATAAAGAACAAATGATACTAGAGTGTTTGCAGGAACATATACTGGCTCTTCAAACTCAAACTTATACTCTGGTGGCGATGCATAGAAAGTAGTTGCATCTGTTGTTGCACCTGTTATTGTGTTGCCAGTACCAGGACCAGCAGTTACTCTTGTACCAGGAATATATCTTTTAGCAGAAGGAAAACCACCTTCTGTTGTAGGTCTTAGTTCTAGTGTAATAGGATAAGTGCTGCTTACAGAAGCAAAGAAAATGCCTATTCCTGTAAGAACTGAAGCTTCATCAACAACAAATGTCTGTGCTGTTGGATTAGCTTGCTGTGTTAGTTGTAACGCTGCTGTCATATTTTATCCTTTGACTTACCACTTATTTTTGTTTCTTGGAGAGAAGAATTCTTTTAATGATCCAAGGAAACCACCAGATTGATTTTTAGCTTGCGAATAAGATGTACTGCTTGTTGTTTTTCCAGTGTAATTATTTTTTGTAGTGGTTGTATATGACCACTGCTTAGTGTCTTTGTTGAAATAAGATGAAGTGTTCGTTGTAAACACTGGATCGTTACCTGAATTGTTGTTGTTCCCACCATCGTTGTAAACGGGTGGTGGGTTAACCCATACTTGTGTAGTTACCTGTTCATTCCATTGCCAATAGTTTTCATACTGACCAAACCCTCTGAATATTGCTGTACCCAATGATAATGATTTATCTTTGTCAATATCATAAGTGTCTTTAACCATAAGTTCTATTCCACTGGTTTCAATTGTCCAGCTATATGTAGTATTTGACTGAAGATAAAATACTCCTTTAAGAACTCCATTAGCATCTGAATAAAGTGGATCTGATGCACCACCTTGAGCAGTTGCTCCACCATACGCTAGACCACCACCAGATGGAAACTCTGTCGCATTAACAAATCTTTCACCAGGTGCTTTTAGTGCAGAGTTTCTTCCAGCTGCATTATAGTTTGCTTTTGTGTAGCTAGTGTTAGCAAACTTTGTTACTTCTCTGCCACCAAAAAACAACCAATGAGGAACACTTGGTCTCAAACCAGTAAACTCAAAATAAATGAACTTTGGTCTATGAATAGGAATAACATCATAGCCCAGCGTTCTAGTTTTGGTTACGTTTTTAGTTTGTGTTACATAAGGCATACTATTTTCCTATTAACCTTGCGAAGATATTTCTTCAGTACCAGATGGGATCAAAGACGAGTTAGATTGAGATGCATAGTTTTCATCTGTTTTTCTTCTGATTGTGAAGTAATCACCTTCAGGAATAATCAAAGAAGATGCTACGTGCTGAGCAAGTTCAAACTGATTTACATTCTCATATCCTGTCGCCACCGTTTGACTAAAGTCAGCCACTTCCTCTGTGTATACTGGCCAGACTGTGTTACCTTTAATTACAGTAGTGTTCAAAGATAAATCAGAATCGTATGTTAATCCAACAGCGCGATAATATCTCTGACTTGAAAGATAACCATTGTCTGAATATGCGCGATAATCCGCATCTCCAATTTCAGATTGATTTTTATCATAGAACCCTTCGCCTGACAATCCTTGAGTGGATCTAAGTGTGTTGGTTGTTGGATCAATAACCTGTAGTTTAGCTAGCTCTTCTTCAGCAACAGTAAGTGCTGTAAAGTCTTCAACGCTTCTTATTCTTTCATCCATGTTTCTGATGTCAGCCATTTTATAACCACGATTGTCATAAGTGTAAGTGTCAACATCGTTTTTATTAAATGTAAATGGATTAAACGCTAGTCCATGAAGAAGCATATTTTCGTTAGGAATGCCTGTTGGCATTGTTGGATTTCTATCTGGCGTACCTTTATGATATTGTAGTGAACCATCAGGAGCTAGTGAAATCACATCAACTCTAGGGTTCCAGTATTGTGCAGTTCCAATAGTCACCGTATCACCATTTCTAGGCAACCTTTGGATTCTTGATACACCACCAGTAAACTTACCAGTTGATGGATTCTTCATTGGACGGATATCAATCACGTCTGATAGTCTATAAGTATTACCTGTGTTGGAGTAGAAATATGGAATCTGATCGTAAGTAATACCAACATAAGATTGAGCATCAAAGTAACCAATCTGATTAGCTGGAACCGTATCGTGTTCAAAGTAACGATACTCTGCCCAAACAGTACCAGCAGGTGCAGTGACACCAGACTTTAGTGTTGCTCTACCAGCATCATAATAGTTATCTCTTTGACCGTTGTCAAATCTATATTTGTATGTTATATTCTCACCAGTTGCATCATCATAGATTGCGTTGAACTGGAAAATATCTGTTTTAGTAAATGTGACAACACCTTGTACTGGTGTCAAGCTAGAATCAACCTGCCATGTTCCATCTGATGGCGTCAGTGTTTTTTCAAGACGTTGACAAGAAGCTGATGGATATGTTTCGTATGCAAGAAGTGTAAATGCACCATCTGGTACACCAGTGATTGTCGCACTGTTTGATCCTGCACCACCTGCTGTTAAAGCGACTGGTGATGTCAATGCACCACTGCTATCTACAGAGTAGATCCACTCTTCCGTATCTGCAAAAGTTGTTCCTGTGGTTGAAGTAACAGTAGTTGTTGCACCAGACTTAGTACCAGTGATCAGTTTCTGAACAACCATTGAAACTGTATCAGCAGCATATGCACGTTCTTGTTTTAATGGAAATAAGAGATTGTTTTCATCTTTATCAAACAGTCCATACTCACCACTCACAGCTTTTAAGTTTGCATAATTGTCACTGTCTATACCAAATGATCTGATCTCTGATACACTTTTCCCAGAATTCATCTGAACGTCAAATACATGAGTTCTGAAGTCATCACCAAACTTATCTAAGTTTCTTACTCTAGCTTCACCGATAACAGTTCCGCTAGCCGCAATGTTAACTTTGTCGTATAGATTTACATGTCCATATGAGTCAGCAAATCTACTGATCAAACCAAAAGTACTATCTTCTGATGATAGGAAATAGTTACCATACTTTGCAGCAATAATTTCTGAAGAAACACTAGTTAGGTTTTGAGTGTTTGTTGCATCGTTTGGTTTTCTTACTCTAAACGGTACATTATAATCTCTTTCGATTCTGTTACCGTTAACAAATGCTGTACCGCTTGATATCTCTACAGAAAGGAAATTAGAAGAAGCACTATCAGCATTAACGGTAAGATCGAACATCCCACCCTGCTTGTTCTCAATAAAGTCACCAGTAATACTTTCAGTTCTTGCAGAAACAATCTGGTTTATTCTACCTAGAGTTTTGTCTGGAGTCTTGAGAACAGTTACATCACCATTAACAATTTTAAATACTTCATAGAAGATATCATCAATATCTGTATCAGTTTTCTTCACGAGAGTTAATGTGATCTTTAGACGATCAGCACCTGGTGAAGTAAGGTTTGGAGTTGAACCAGAGTTATCATACAACGCAACATCATCGCTTGCTGTGATAACTTGTTCTGTTACTTTGAACCCAACGATACCACTATATGAATTACTTGTTGCATCTAGCACGAGAGTTTGTGCTTCTGTGGTTACTAGGTGACCTGCAGCATAGGTATCAAAAGATGGAGTTTCGATTAATGAAGACTTGCCAACAGCATCATTGGCGTTTACAATTGTTGCTGAACCTAGAGTTGTTGTGATGACTGTGTTCTTAGTAAATGTATATGGATCAGCAGGATTAGCTGCAATAGAACTAGATGTTCCATCAGCCTTAGATAGTTTAACAATCAGAGTGCCTGGGGGAGTATCTGTTGCTGTATTGTCTGGGATTACTGCTTTGACCTGAGCATAGAGAATACTGTTATAGTTAATCTCTGTTCCTTTTAGTGCAACATAACCCGATGGTAGTGCTGTAACCTTGATGTATGTGTATGACGCTGCATTTGTACCTGAAGCCAGAGTACCTGAGTTGTTGAAGATAGAACCTTCACTAACAACAAACTTGGCTAATCTTTCAACTTCTTTTTGAATAATAGTTTGCAGCTGCGTAAGCTCGCGAGCCTGCAGTGCTCTACCATTGTTAAATAGCACACGATGATAATGATCACTATCTCTATAGTCGTCGTTATACTGACTTAAAAATGTTGTCTTTGATACGTTCGTCGCCATTGTATATCCTTAAAGTTGTATAACTAGTTTAATGTCATCAGTACTTGCAGTTGTTCTTGGTTGAGCAGCATCGTTACTAACAAACAATACGTCTCCTGAGAATCTGTCTACATCTGGTTCAATATCATGATTGTTAACTGTTCTTGTATAGTCAGGTGATGTCTCAGGTGTCTCACCAATCTTAATACTTTCGGCTGCTCTGAATGGTGTGAACCCTGTATACTCATCCTGGTGATACCAGATTGTATCACTATCTATAAAGTCTACCCAAGCATTAGCATTACTGTCACCAGTCATTCGAATGTTACCATCAAATGCATATCCACCTGGAATAGTAGATGTTACAGTAAGTTTTCTTAGTGCTGTACCAGATGTTCCTGTGAACTTAGTTCCTGCACTATCAGTTGGGTTTCTCCACAATGCAACCTGTCTGTAATCTTGTCCACCAACAACCCATGTATCATCAACAGAACCTTCTGGCTTAATGTGGAACATAAGTGCTGTTGCACGAAGATCTTCTCTTGCATCCGCACCAAGACCATTCACATGAGCAAAGATTGGAACAACATCTGCACTATCATTACCAGTTGCAGAAGTAATTCTCACATTAGCATAATCATAACCAGAACCCATTGCAGATGTAATTGTTGGATATCCAGACTGACCAACATTAGCACTATCACCAATTTCTACAGCTGTAATAACACCAGAAGAAACAACCAGTCTTGCTGATGCTCCTGTACCGTTACCAACAATTGTCACTGTATCACTTGAGTCATAGTTAAGACCACCATTAACAACTCTATAGCCAATGATCTGTCCTGGAACTGCAGCGTTTTGGATTGTGTACTGACCAAAATATGGATCAGTTGGAAGTGCAGAATCAACAAACTTGACAGGCATAAAGTTAGATGTTACGAAGAAGTTTGTGTCAGCTGTTGAGATTGTATAAAGATATTTCCAGATGTATCCATCTGTCTCAACTGGAAGAGTTGTATCCGTATGATCAGGCTTCACTGTTGAAACTTGGACGTTACCTAGAGAGTCTTTACCGTTACGAATACAAATGTAAACATTGTTATCAGCTGTACGTACATAGTAAGAAGTTGCTGGATGCCCCACAACATTATCATTGTATTGAGCATATTGTGAGTTAGCTGTCCAATCTTCAACTGGAACAGCAAATGAGAATGCTTCAACAGCTTTTACGGATTGTACACCATATCTGAATTCTCTCTCTTCACGTTCATCATTCAACGGTGCAATAACTGTATCTGTAGTACCAGTTGGATCCCAGGTTTGAGATCTACCTACAGCTATGTAGTAGTAATTATCAGAATCACCAATTTTTGTACCGGTTGCTTCATCAAACAACTGTGTTAAAAATAATCTTTTAATCTTATCTGAAATTATAGCTGCCATTTTATTTTCCTATGATATTGACGCTGTTCCGCCAACTTTATACCAGTTAGAGCCCTCAAAAATTAATGTAGCTGTTTGGTTAGCTGTGAAGTCAACTGTTGTGCCTTGCAAAAAGTTAGAAGGAGTTATTGTTTGTGTGCCTGAGCTTGTATCTCTAATTACATGCAAAATAGTACCATTAGTAACAGCATCATTAAGCGTGATAGTAGAACCAGTAGCTCCAGTCAGTTTTATGATACTAGCAGTGATATCTGTTCCACCAGATCCTATAGTAGCACCAGGAGCAACAGATTGAACATCTGATGCATACTTGCTTAACTTAACTGGTTTGTTACCTTTAGCATCTATATCTATACCAACATTTGTACTACCACCAACCGCTGAGATTGTTACATCTGATGCCGCAGAGTTTTGAACTCTGATTCTGTTGTATGTACTTCCATAGCTTGTTGCTGTGATAGAGATAACTGGGTTACCAGAAGAGTCAGCAAGATAGTCTTCTATGTTTGGTCTTTGAACGCTTGGAGCTGTTAGTGTTTTGTTTGTAAGTGTAGCTGTCGCATCATTCAACACTAATGTATCACTGTCAGATAAACCTGGAATGTTAATATTGTGATCACCCGTCAGTGCACCAGTAACAAGAGTATAGTTGTGGCTAGAATCATTATCTAACAGTTTAACACCAGAGAATACACCAAAGTCAATGTTAGGTGATGTTAATGTCTTGTTAGTAAGAGTCTGCGTAGCTGCATCTACAACAACATTACCTGCAGTCGCTGGAAAGTCAATACTGATCTCACTTCCTGGATCTGCTGCACCAATTTTAGTACGGAAGCTAGTGCCGACAATGTCTAAACCACTATCAGTAAGTTGTGTTGTACCAGCACCTAATGCATCTCCACCAAGTAGTGTGTACAACTCAGAAAAGTTAGCATTCATCTTAGTAGCAGCTTGACGTAGAGTATCCCCCGTCTTATCGTTAGCTACTGTACCAGTGTTAATTGTTTGTCTAGCCATACTTAATCTCTTTAAGTTTTGTTAACATTATTTATACGTGTTGAAATGGATAATGTGCCGAATCTGCTGAATTCTCTGAGTCGAATAGCGTTTGATATCTGTGCTCATCCATTGTGCTGAATGTTAGTGGTGATGTACCTGAATCTTGGTCCATAGTGATAATACCACCAGTATCTGAATCTGACATTCTGAATGAGTTTGGTGACAATACTTCGCGCAATGTGACACTCGATACACTATCAAATGCTGCAAGTCCAACTTCATCAATCTGTAGATGAGCTTCAGTACGAAGCATTCCAACTGCTCCATCACCCTCTTCAATAAGTGTAATATCAGCACCTGGCATAACAGAAGATATTGCTGTTGATGCAAATTCAGCTTCAAATGTAGCTTCAACAGGAATACCAGCACCAGATTCTCTGACACTTCTAATAACATTACCGTTTACAAGTTCAAGAACAAGTTCACCAGCTATGAACGCACCAGCTGGATGGACAAACAACTTATATGTTTCTAGCCATGTGCTGATTGGAATATCTGTTTTAACAAGAACAGACATTACCTGATAGCGTTGATCATCAGTAATATATCTTTGTGATTCTGGTCCTAGCTTAGAAGCTTCTGTCTTAATTTGTTCACCAGCTGAGTTAATACTATCTAAGTCATAATCAATGTCTGGTCCGACTTTGAAAATGTTATCCTTTGGATATAACACCTGAGGGTCAGTACCATAGAATCCTCTAAAGAACTGTTCGATAGAATACTTTGTCCCTTTTGATCTATAGAGTAAGTTACTAAACTTGATAGCTTCTCGTTTATTAACAAACCCACCAAAGTATGCTTGGCCAAGTAGTAGTTCATCTTCTAAGAATTGAAGTAATCTATCTGGTACCTGTGTTGCATCTCTACTACGATACAGTCTGGAAATCTCTTCAGAAGGGTTACCATTATTTTCCATCCATTCATAATAGGCATCAAATAATGCTATTAGGTTTGGAAAGTCTTCAACAAAGTAATCAGGTAAAGCATTCTCAATCTCTGCATGTTGCAGATTGAGCAATCGTCTATTATTATCGAGTAAAGTTTTATCTTTATGATGAGACATTAGTTAGTGGCTTCTGTGATTACAGTTGTGATTGTTGAGCGATCTGCATCATATACAAGTCTTTCATTTCTTGTTGGATCAATCACACTCTGGTTTGCTGGAACTGCAGATAGTTTGATCTGAGTACCACCTCGTTCAATAGTTGTTGGAGTGAAGAAGTTAATAGTAACTGTTCCAGCAGTTGCATCATAGCTACCAACATTATCATTAATTACTTGTCCACCTGCTGCTGTAACAATCTGAAGAATATTTGAACTCAATTTATTTCTAATTACACAGTTTTGTGTATTAAAAACAAATTCATTAGAACTGATAGCATATGTATCATCATCTGGTACTGCAATAGAAACAGGGAACAACAATTGCTGGTTGGTTTGGTTTCTAACTTTGGCTAGCTCATCAACAATGTATGTTGACGTATTGTTTGTTAGATTGTTGTTAATCATATAATTAGCAGCAGCCAAGTATGCTCTCTCAGTTGTATAATTTAAGATTGCATTTAACTGAGCGCTTGAAAGAGTTACATTAGCTAGTGATCTTATCACAGTAACAAGAGCTGGTGCAGATGGAGTAAACCTTTGCTGCATACGAACATTTGCTCTTGAAGACAAAATAGCTGTATTAGATTCATCAATATCTGTCAACAGATTTGAACGTCTAAACGCTTGGTTAAACTTACCAGTGTTATCACTAAAGTATGAAGATATAGTACTAGAAACACCACTCTTAACAGCATTGGCTGTTTGGTCAGTAAGTTTTGGATTGAATTGGAAGAATGTATCTACTTCTACAAATGTTGTAATTGGATCAACAAATCTTAGATTAAACGAAACAATTGACAACTGAGCAGCAAGATCTAAGATAGCATTTTTTGTTGACGTTTGTGTTTCAGTTGACACTGTATCCTCAAACAGAATAGAAGTATAGACAGCACCAAACTCTGGCTTCAGAGCATCTTGTCCACCCCATGAAACAATATCGTTAATTAGAGTTGAATAGTTACGTAGAATAAGAGATGAATAGTCAGCTGCTGTAACCATTCTGTTCTGAGTTGCATACTGGAATGGAGCATTCTGACGAATTGATTCAATGGATTCTTTTTCTTGGCCACCAACAGAGTTAACCAATGTTGTAACGATTAACTCAGAATCAATACCATTTGTTGATGTAAAGTTAGTTGTTACTGGTGTGAATACTGTTGCACCATTTGCAACATCACCCTTTGTTGATAGATATTCGACTTCGATTCTATTCCCAGCTGAAGGAGCAACACCAAATGTTGTACCATCCCCAAACGACAATTCAAAGTATCCGTTTGGAGCTTCTTTTAGAATATAGACAGTTGAATTGGCATTAATTGTGGTTGCATTTAGAATGTTTTGATATGCAACAAATGAAGATGACGTTGCGCTTTCATATACTTTTACAGTGACAGTATCAGCATCGATTGTTGTGTCTGGAATCACATAAACAGGATTGTCTTCATATTCACCAACCAAAAATGTCTTTGTTCTGAATGTACCTTCATATACTGGTATTTGGTTAGTTCCATTTGATAGTTTAAACTCATAGAAACCACTACCATCGTCTGTTGCCAAGAAGTTCTCAACAGTTTGGAATGTATATTCAATATCATCAACATTAGCTGTGAACTTTGTATATGCTGGCAACGTAACAACAGTTTCTCTACCACTAACAGATGAGTTAAATGTCAATCGAACCTTTGCTTGAGATGCAGTATCAGTATCTGGAATATAACCAATACCTTCTGCAAGTGATACTGCAGAAGATCTAAGCTGAGCTGTTGGTAGATATGATTCATTCAAAGCGAAGTTTGCAATCAATGCATTGATGTGAGTATTGTACGCTAACACATCCAGGATGTTTGATAAACCAGCAGCTTCAAAGTTGTAGTCTTTGAATTGTTCTTGGTTAGCCAAATACGTCTTTAGATTGCTTTTAATGTTATCAAAATCTAAAGCTGTTGATCTTATTGTTGTTGCCATTTTATCTCAACCTTGATACTGACGTTGTAAATGTTACAACTTCTTCTGTGTTTACAACTTGATATTCTATTTTTACTCTTAATGTGTTTTGATCTGGTTGTACATCTACATCCAAGTGAAGTAGCTTTGCACGAGGTTCATATGCGTTGATAGCCTTTACAATCTGCTCTGCTAGCTCTTCTTCACTATCCTCATCAACCAACTCAAACAACATTGCTCTGATGTTTCCACCAAAAAACGGTTGGAATGGTTTTTCAAAATAGTTAGTTTGAATCAAGTTTTTCAGTGCTTGAGTAACAGCAGCCGCATCTCTTTTGACATACAGTTCACCATTTGGCTTTGCTGTAAAAGACAGATCAATATCACGATACACACGTGAACGGCTAGTGATAATTGCACTAGTGTTCTGATTTGTGTCTTGATTTGATAATACTCTAGTCGTAGCCATCGTTACTCTCTTTTAGCATTATTTATACCGAAACATTTTGTCTAACCCACTTAAACCAATAACTAACCTCTCTACCAGCAAACGAATCATTCTTATAAGCCCACACCCTCTTAGGTCCTAAGTCAATGTGCAGAATTGTATATCCAAATCCAAACCCTGTGAACCCAGCTTCAGCAGCTGCTTTGACAAGTTTGGCTTTTTGATCTTTTGACATTCCTTTGACGCTAATATCAATTGCTCTACCAGACCAGTG
>Ga0129351_1000768_pt1 | contig 12307 bp, 15 predicted proteins | sample CPBDNA_8_FD_94423 | JGI IMG/M metagenome (GOLD analysis project Ga0129351, IMG submission 94423) | Freshwater to marine salinity gradient microbial communities from Chesapeake Bay, USA - CPBay_Sum_27_0.2_DNA | ecosystem: Environmental > Aquatic > Marine > Coastal | place: USA: Chesapeake Bay... | reverse complement strand
ACAAACATTGAGGAATCTGAGGAAGGATTTAATATCCAAGGGGAATGGATTAATAAAACAGGAAGGGTTTGTATTGAAAACGTTCCTCCTGATGAATTACTAATAGCCCGAAGGTCTAGAGATTTCATTGACCCCCCGTTTATTGGTCAGAGAACGCCACGGACACGCTCTGAATTGTTAGAAATGGGCTTCAATAAGAAGTTAGTCCAGAGTCTAAGTAAAGACGATGCCCCAGACAATGAGGTTAAGCTGGCCCGCAATTGGGACTTAGAGGAAAACTACGAAGAAAACCCAACCAGCGACCCAAGCAAGGACGTTATTTATTTAGGTGAGTACTACGTTAAAATGGACGTGGACAAGGACGGTATCTCTGAGCTTTGGCAAGTATTTTACGCTAATGGGAAGGTGCTAGAAAAAAACAGGGTAGACTCTCACCCATTTTGCGCAGGTGTTCCCATTCCGATGCCGCACAAAGCTATTGGAACCTGTCCAGCGGATCAAGTGGCAGACCTTCAGCTTTTGAAAAGTACTCTTGTTAGGCAAATGCTCAACAATATCTATGCGACCAACTTTAACCGAGTGGTTGCGAATGAACGTGTAGAACTGGACGACTTATTGACCCCAAGGCCAGGAGGGGTTGTGAGAGTAGACGGAACTGGGCCCATAGGTGATGCAGTCTATCCCCTTCAGACCGTCTCACAAGTGCCCGACATTCTCCAGGGCATAGAATACACAGACACTATGCGAGAAGTCAGAACAGGCGTCACAAGGTACTCGCAAGGTATAGATTCAGAGATACTCAATAAAACAGCAGAAGCCTACGCAGGGCAGCGCTCAAGCTCTCAGAAGCGAATTAACATGATAGCTAGGATATTCGCTGACACGGCAATTAAGAGAATCTTCGAGAGGATCGTAGAGCTGGCTTCAAAGTACCAGTCAGAGGCTATGCAGATGGTTGTTCATGGCAGGACTTTAGTAATCGACCCGACCCAATGGCGATACAAAACCCACTGCCATATCAATGTTGGCATTGGCACAGGTGAAAGACGAGAGAAGATTCAAAACTTGAACTACTTTATTAACGAACAAAAAGAGCTGATGCAGTTAGGCGCTCCAATAGTTGACTTTAAGAAACTGTACAACGCTTATGACAAGCTGGTCACGGAAGTAGGATTGAAAGAAACCTCACTCTACTTCAACGATCCCGAGATACCTCAGGAGCTACTCATAGCGGAAATTGAACGCCTCACAAGAGAGAACCAAGCTATTCAACAGCAGCTACAAAACCCACTAGCAGAGGCCGAGGCTATCAAGCAACAAGCGACCACGGAAAGAGAAATAGCCAAGATTCAGACCAAAGCACAATTCGACATGATGAAAGCTCAGCAAGAGCAAATGCAGCACGATGACAAGATAGCTGTTGAACTAACGAAGATCGAAGCAGACACAAATAAAAACGTCCCAGGGGCTCTTATTTAATGGGCGAAGTCGTACAGCTAGACGACTACCGACCGCACTACGTTTTAGAAATATTCTGTAAGTGTGGTAAGTTTTGGGTGTGTGTCTGCCCTGTTACGAATGACCATGTTGAGTGTCCAGATTGTAAAAGGAAAATTAAAATCAATGAATGATCGAGTCAGAAAGGCCAACATTGCCAATGAAACCTTGAATAACAGTTTTATCAAGGAAGCCATAGAGGACATTAAAAAGCATTGCCACAGGAACATAGAAACAAGCAAGCACGAAGAACAAGAGAAGCGAGAGGACATGTATTATATGCTCAGAGCGGTTGACTGCTTTGAGAACATTTTAATCAAATACATAAACGACGGAAAACAAGCATTGTCCGGCATTAACCAAACCGAAATTAAAAGACTAAAGAGGTGATTTATGGATGCCAACCCTAACCAGGGAGCAACCGTTGCAGGCGCAGCCAAAAGGATTGCGTCGTTATTCTCGGAGCCACAAGAGCCAACCGAGCCGAAGGCCAGCCCAGAGCCTCAATCTAGGCAGGCGGAAGCGCCAGCAGAGACTTTAAAGGGGACGGAGGAAACGCCACAGAGCGACACAAAGCCCGAATCCAGACGAGTCAAAGCAAAGCTAGACGACTTCGACATAGAGTTAGAAGTACTGACGGAAGGTGTTGATCTTGATTTAATTCCAAAGGGGTTAATGATGGAAGCAGACTACCGTAAGAAGACTACTGAAGTCTCAAACCGACGGAAAGCCCTAGAAGAACAAGAGCAGAAGTTACAGGAGCAACTCAAAGACCTTGAATCTATGTTGTACGGTGAAAAGGCAGAACTAGAGTCTCCTGAGATGCTTGAGTTAAAACAGGACGATCCTGGGGAGTATCTTAGACGAGTTGAGAGCTTTAATAAAAAGCAAGAGAAAGCCAAGAAGTACAAAGAGCAGACTCAAAAGAAGCTACTCGAAAAGCAGAATGAGATTATCAAAAAGGAAATAGAGAGTTATTCCGAGATAATCCCAGAATGGCACGACGAGAGTGTTAAAAACGCAGACTTTAAAGAAATGGCCAGCTACTTAAAAGAAATTGGCTTTTCTGACGAGGAATTGGGTTCAATATACGATCGCAGGCTAGTGAAAGCTTTTCGAGATGCTGCAAAGCTCAACAAAGTCAAGAAGGCTCAGATTGAAAATAAACGCGTCAAAACTGCCCCCAAAACACAGAGGCCAGGAACTAGCGACAAACCTGTTCAGCAGGACACAACAGCTAGAGAAAGGCTAAAGAAGACAGGCAGAATCCAAGACGCACAACAGGCTTTTAAGCAATTTCTTGGAGGATAACAAATGACAGTCCCAACTAATACAGTTACCAGTCACAGCACGATTGGTAACAGAGAAGACCTAACAGATATGATCTACGACATATCACCAACCGAAACCCCATTCATGAACGGCATTGCTAGAGATTCAGCAAAAGCTGTATTTCATGAGTGGCAAACAGACGTACTAGAGGCGGCGGCGGCCAACCGAGCAATTGAAGGTGACGACCCAACAGCCAAAACGTTTGCGGCTACAACTCGGGTTGGGAACTATTGCCAGATTTCACAAAAAACCGTGATTGTATCTGGTACAGCTTCCGCCATTGACCAAGCAGGCCGAGCTGATGAACTGGCCTACCAAGTAGCTAAGCGAGGCAAGGAACTCAAGCGTGATATGGAGTTTGCCTTGACTCAAAACCAAGCTTCAAGCGCTGGTGGTGCTGGCACTGCTCGTTCTTTGGCTTCTTTAGAGTCATGGTTAGCTACGAATAAGACCTCACTTGGTACAGGTACAGCACAAACAACCCCGGGTTATGCGTCTGGCGTTGTTGCAGCTCCAACTGATTCATCAGTGGCGGGGACTTTCACTAAGGCTTCTCTTGATGCAATCATAAAGGAGTGCTGGACCCAAGGAGGTGATCCCACTGTGATCATGGTAGGCCCACATAATAGAACCGTTGTCAGTGGATTTACTGGCATCTCAACTCTTGAAACTAGAGCTGATGGTGGGTCAGACGTTACCTTGGTAGGTGCTGTTGACTTCTACAAGTCTAACTTTGGAATCCTTAAAGTAGTTCCTAACAGGTTCCAGAGAGACAAAACAGCTTTTGTCCTTGACATGGATTATTGGTCAGTAAGTTTCTTGCGGCCAATGCAGTTAAATCCATTAGCTAAGACAGGAGACTCTGAGAAGCGTCAAATGCTTTGTGAGTACACCTTGAAAGCTAAGAACGAAGCTAGTTCAGGAAAGATCACTGACCTAGTAACCAGCTAAACAACCAGCCCCCTTCGGGGGGCTTTTTGAGGTACACATGGGCAGATTACTAAGCTATGACCCCTACACTGGAATAAAAGAAATTTTCGAAGGTGAAGGCAACGGAAAGTTTAAAATTCAAACGTCGCAAAACTGTGACCGAATTGTTAGATTTAATAAGGCTTGTCAAAATGAGCCCTTATTAAAACAACGAGGAATTAAAGAGGAAATGTACCACTTTGCGCGTGTTCCTCTGACTGTTTTATTAGAGTGGAAAACAAAATATAATATTGACTGGAACAGAAAAGAAGACCTTCCAAGGATAGAGAAATTACTCTCTAGCCCTGATTACAAATACCTAAGGACGGTGGATAGGATTTGAGGCCAGAACTAAAAAGAGCTAAGGACTTAGCAGAGATTGAGCCTGATGAGGCTTTAAGGCTTTGCAATAAAGTATTAAACGAAGAATTCGACACAGAAGACGCACAGATAGCCCTTTTCATGAGTGGCTATTTAATGATGCAGGCTGAGCGGTACGGCTTAGCGTTTAACATTTTCCAAAGGTGCGCACAGTTAAGGCCTAATCAATCGGAAATATGGTCTAACATGGGAATGTGTCTCGAAGAAAACGACAAATTACGATCAATTGAGTTATTTGAGAAAGCAATAAAATTAAATCCTAAGAATGAGTCAGCTATTGCAAATAAAGCTCTCATGTTGCTTCAAACTGGCAGACCGAAAGAGTGTGTCAATCTTTGTAAATTGGCCCTTGAGATAAAGCCAGACCTAAGAAGCGCAATTCACAACATGGGATTGGCTAAGCTCATGTTAAGGGACTGGAGCGGATGGAGGGAATACCACGATACTCTCGGAGTCAAGCACAGAGAGTCAAGGGATTACGGTTTGCCAAACTGGAGCGGTGAGCCAGGACAGGTTCTAGTATATGGCGAACAGGGAGTTGGAGACGAGATCATGTTTTCTTCTTGTCTTGAAGACCTGCAAAAGACCAACGGCATAGTATTCGACTGTGACTCAAGATTAGAGAGTATCTTTAAGAGAAGCTTTGACTTTCCAATTTACGGCACAAGGTTTAAAACCAGTACTCCATTGCTCGATAACCACAAGCCAGACTATCAGTGTGCAATAGGCCAACTGCCCTACTACTTTAGAAAGAAAGACTCAGACTACCCAGGAAAACCGTTTTTAAAGCCCGATCCTGAAAGGGTCAAACAGTGGGGTTCGATACTAGGAGAAGGCCCACGAATAGGAATAGCTTGGAGTGGTGGAACGCATAACACAGGGTTTAAAGAGAGAACCACAAAGCTAGATACCTTCTCTGAACTGTTCGGAGAGAACCTAGTTTGTCTTGAATACAAAGACGTTGACGAAGAAAGGCTGAAGGCTTGCGGAATTAAGTACTGGCCTAGAGCGGTAAAGAAAGGCTCAGACCTTGAGGAATTACTAGCTTTAATAAGCTGTTTAGACGTTGTTATTACTGTGTGTACAACGGTGGTTTATTTTGCTGGGGCTCTCGGTGTTCCTTGCCATGTGTTAGTTCCAAAGTGGCCAGGTTATCGGTATCACATTAAGGGCGATTCGTTCCCTTGGTTTGATAGCGTGAAATTACATAGAGGTGATTTTAAGGAATCAATAAGGAGAATTAATGCTCAAGATTTACATAGGATTCGACCCACGGGAAACGGTAGCTTATCACGTTCTATGCAACAGTATAATGAGGCATTCGTCGGGGCCTGTTAGTTTTACCCCTATTAACAAAAATAACATTCCAGAGTTTACAAGAGGTATTGAGGACGGAAGCACAGAGTTTTCATTCTCTCGGTTCCTAACTCCATACCTGGCAGGGTACAGCGGCCAAGCGGTATTCATGGACTGCGACATGCTGGTCAGGTGTGACATGTACGAGTTATTAGAATTAAGCTCTGGAATGCACGACGTTTATGTTGTTAAACACGACTACACACCTAAAACACAAGATAAATTTCTGGGGAATAAGCAGCACGTTTACCCTAAAAAAAACTGGTCTAGCTTGATGGTTTTCAATTGCTGGAGACAACCAGTAAGGAACCTTACTCCTCAGGTTGTTAACACTGCCAGCGGAAAGTACCTGCACCAATTTGAATGGGCAAGGTCGGTCGGTGAGCTGCCAGTGGAATATAACCACCTTGTTGGAGAGTATGACCCAAACCCAAAGGCTAGGATTATACACTACACTTTAGGCACGCCATGTTTTGAGGGTTATGAAGATCAAGAGTGGGCTAACGAATGGTTCGACGAATTAAGGAAAATAAATGATTAACTACGTAACCTGCATGAGCAAGGAAATATACGACACATATGGTAATAAAAATGTAAGCTCTATTTATTCTGAGGATTACCTAGAGACGGAATATAACGCACTTCAGATGGTTGATGGGTGGGAGGATTTCTACGAACAAACAAAGCACATTACCCCTCATTCGTTCCTATTCGACGTTAACAGGTTTTGCCATAAGGTGTTTGCTCAGCTTGACGCATTTGGTAAAAAAGAAAGGTATGTGTGCTGGCTTGATGCGGACACAGTTCAGAAAGCAAAACCAGATGACCAAGCATTAATTAAAATGCTAGACGGACACATGTGCGCCCATTTGGGCAGGAAAGGAAGCTATTCAGAAACAGGCTTCTTATTGTTCGACACTCAGCATGAAGACTTCCCTTACTTTTATGTAAAATACAAGGAAATGTACACAAAGAAATACATTTTTTTAGAGGACATCTGGGTGGATTGCAGGGCTTTTGATGTATCAATTAAAGGTTTATCTGCAAAGAACCTTACCCCATGGGGCAAAGGGTTTGAGGATGTTTTCTCACAAAGCCCAATTTCTCTTTACTGGGAGCATAAAAAAGGAGCCAGAAAGCATGAGGTATAAGGATTTATTAGACATAGTAAGAGAACTAAACCCCTATCATGTGGTTGAGATTGGAACATGGAACGGAAAAAGGGCTGCTGAGTTTATGGCAGTGTCAAATTGCGAATACACCGGATTTGACCTGTTTGAAGACGCAACAAAAGAAACCGACAAGCACGAATACAATGTAAAGCCACACAATAACATTATCGACGTAGCTTCAAGGCTTGAGGGGCTAGGTTTTCACAACTTTACTTTGGTGAAAGGCAACACAAACGACACCCTGAGAGAGTGGCCAAAGAGTAATTTTGATTTTGCTTACATTGATGGTGGCCACAGCATAGAAACAATTAAAAATGATTTTGACTTTATTTATGAAAACATAGACGAAGGCGGGACAATAGTACTGGATGATTACTATTTTCCTGAAATAGAAGGAATGGGCTGCAACTTCCTTGAAGATATGGGGGAGGTTATAAAGTCAACAGACAAAACAGATCAGGGGTTCGTTTACTTACTTAAGGTTATCAAGAATGGCTCTGGATAATTACGCAAACTTAAAGCAATCAATAGAGAGATTCTCCCACAGGACAGACATAAGCGATGTTATTGACGACTTCATTGACCTTTGTGAGACTCGTATCAACGCCAAGCTTCAACTGAGGTCTAACGAGCAAAGAGCCACGGCTAGTTTAAGCACGAGATTCTTGGCCCTTCCTGACCTTTTTTTAGAAATGAGACGCCTAACAATAACTGGCTCACCTAGTTATGACGTTAAGTACAGAACGCCAGAATCCATGCAGATACAAACCACTTCAGGTAGACCAAGGTATTTTACTGTTACCTCACAGATAGAATTTGATCGGGTTCCTGATTCTAGCTATACAGTCGAAATGAGCTACTACGCAAAACTAGCTACTCTAACGACCTCTAACACGACCAACGATGTATTAACTAATTACCCTGACCTCTACCTATACGGCAGCCTTGCAGAGCTTCATAGGTGGGCTAGAGACGAAGAAACAGCTAACTACTACGACGGTCTATTCGAAAACAAATTAATAGACGCGCAGAAACAAGAAAAACGCGGGCGTTATGGCCCTGCTCCTTTCATGATGAATGAAGGAACTACCCCTTGAAGACAGTACCAGTTATTTTTGTGGGCAGTGATAACCAGTCTCGATCAAGATATTGGGGCTCTGAGTCTACGATAAACTTTTACACTGACTACCAAAGATCAGGGCGAACAGAGAGCGCTCTACTACCTTGGCCAGGAGAAAAGGCCTTTTCTGCTTCTGGTACTGGAACATCTAGGGGTATGGTTTGCCATAATGGGCTTGTTTACTTAGTCGAAAATGAGGAGCTAGTAGAGATAAGTTCTACTGGAACTAGAACCAGCAGAGGTGCTATCCGAGGATCAGGCAGGTGTTCTTTCGCCTCAGACGGCACTAATCTAGTCATAAGAACAGGTGCTGAAACTTACCTATATAACACGACACTATCGACAATAACTGATCCAGACCTTGAAAACGCTCAAACAGTCGCTTATTTAAATAACCAATTTATCTATCAAGGCACAGGCGGCAGGTTCGGCGTGAGTGACGCAGGCGCACCAGCTTCGATTGACGGGTTGAACTACGCCACAGCAGAAACCACAGGGGACTCATTAGTTCAGGTTTATTCTTTCAAAGAGCGAATTTATCTAGGAGGCTCGGAGAGTATCGAAATGTGGTACAATTCAGGCGTAGGAAGCCCACCTTTTGACAGAGTTCAGCAGAGCTCAATTAACCTCGGGGTGGCCTCCCCTTTCTCGATGGCAAATTCTTATGATTATCTCTACTTTGTGGGTTCTGATAAATTAGTCTACAGAATGAGCGCATACCAGCCAGAATTAATTACACCTAGCTCAATAGCAAAAGAATTGAGACAGTCTGAGGTATTCGATGCCCAGGGGTATGTTGTTAAGCTCGACGGCCAGACGTTCTACATTGTCCAGCTTCCAACTAGCAACAAAACCTTTGCTGTTAGCGAACATACAGGAGACTGGATAAGACTGGCGACCGGCGTTAGTGCTGGGAGACATTTAATAAACGGATACTGTTACGCTTTTGGAAAACACCTAGTCTCTGACTATAGAAACGGGAATGTTTATGAGTGGGACTTTGACACACATGAGTCCAATTCAACTACTTTAATAAGACAAAGAGACTCTGCACCCATTAACGGCATGGCTTTAGGTGTTCCAGGCTCTCGTTTAGTAATGAATCGGTTCGAGCTAATAATGGAAACTGGTGTAGGTAATCATTCTATCCCTAACCCAAAAGTCATGGTATCAGGCTCTGTTGATGGTGGTAGAAGCTGGTTTAATGAGGACTGGATCGAGTTAGGGAGAGAAGGCGAAAGCGTCAAGCGAATTGAGTGGTACGACGTGAGGACGTTCTACGATTTAATTGTAAGGGTTCGGATAAGCGACCCTGCTTTTGTTGCAATTCACGGAGCGAATATTGACCTTAAAACGGCGGGGTGGTGATGGCTAAAGTTAACCCCTTTATAGCTCCTATTCCTCAAAAATTTATGGCAGACCCTGAATTGAGGGGCTATTTTGAATACCTTACTCAGTTTTTACATGACCTATTGCAAAGAACTGGTGGCGGCAATGACGACATAGCAGACCTCGAGTTGGCAGTAGTATCTCAAGATGGTGGAAACAGGACTTACAGGTTTCTAGAGGACGAAATACAAGACCTTAAAGCGTCAATTGCAGAGCTAAAGAGGAAAAACCAAAGACTAATAGACGAATTACAATTGTCTCAAGAACCAATTAAAAGAAATACCAGAACTCTTGAGCAGAAAATTAACGAGCTTGAGGAGCGTATAGACAGTGGCACTTGATTATCAAAGTAATTTGTTTGACTCAGCTATTGTATCGACTGGGGCTAATGACGATCTATTCACCCTGTCGGCTGGTCAGAGTGTAGATAACCTTACTGTAAGGTTCACCAATTACACAGCGGCAGCGGCTAAAGTCACAATGTGGGTTCAGGCTTCTGCAGGTGCAGAGGCTAACGCGGATATTTGTCTTAATGAATATACTATCCCAGCGGACGACTACAGAGACATAGACGTGCCTAGAATGGTTGGGGGTGGTAACGCTGCAAAGCTAACTGTCACTTGTGACACGGCCACAGCGGTAACAGTTCAGCAAATATCAGGTATAAAGCGATCTTAAAAGAAAACTGCACTCTAAAAGAGATTAATTCTGTCTTTTGTTGCCCAGAAATAACGGACTGGCTTAGAGAAGACGGCATAACCTCAGAAATAACTCAAATATTACCAACCCATACCTTTTTGAAATGCGCCGAGGGTGACGAAATAGCTGGAATTATTTGTTTTGTTAAGACTGGCGTTTATTCTTGTGAGGGGCATTATGCTTTTTTGCCTAAGTATTGGGGCAAAACATTGAAATACGGAAGAGAAGCCATTGAGTGGGCATTTAAACAAGGTTATAGAAAAATAACGGGAAAGACCCCTATTGATAACAAACCTGCAATAGCATGGGCAAAACGGCTAGGTTTTGAAATTGAAGGAATTAACAGAGAGTCGATAATGATTAACGGCGAAATGATAGATCAAATTTACTTCGGACTGAGGTGGTCACAATGGGCGTAGGCGCAGTTATTGGTGCAAATATTATAGGTGGTGCAATAGGCTCAAGAAACGCTAGAAAAGCGGCACAGAGAGCCACAGACGCACAGACAATGATGCAGCAGAAAGCTATTGATGAACAAAGGGCAGGTTTTGACTATGCCGAGGAGCAGTTAAGCCCTTTCGCACAGTTCGGTCAAGAGCAATTAGGAGCTTTGAGCGGCGCATTGTCTCAACAGCCACCAGGTGCCGAGTTTGCTCTACAAAACCCACTTTTACAGGCAATGCAGGAAGACGTCACACGGAGACTTTTTGCAAACCAGGCGGCTAAGGGTAAATTAGGTTCTGGCGGAACAGCAGCAGCATTACAGAGCGCACTAATTCCAATGGCTTTAGACTTTAGACAGCAAGAAATAAACAACAGGCAGCAGAACATAGGAAACCTGTTCAGCGCTGCACAGTTCGGAGGTGGCTTTGCTTCTGACCTTGCTACAAGCAGAATGAACCTAGCTTCTAACATTGGAAACCTTCAAACCGGCCAAGGACAAGCAATGGCCCAGGGGAAATACGGAGAGGCGAATGCTAGGAACCAGATGATAGGCTCAGCTTTGGGCGGACTTAACGCATACAAACAGCCGATGATGAACAGATACTTTTCTCAAGGCTCAGGATTCCCCATGAGCCCAAGCGGGAGATACTAAAATGAGCGATCCATTTTTAGGCTTAGCTCAAGGCCAACAGATGTTCAATCAAATGTTCTACGTGCCTCAGCTTCAACAATTAGACATGCTGCAGAAAAGAGCCCAGATAAACCAGGCTATGGGACTTGATCCTGTATCACAGTCTAATATCCAGGCTCAACAGGCGAATATTGACCTAGCTAGACAACAAGAAGCGAGGCTCCAAGAGAAGCAGGCGCAAGAGTCACAATTGAGTCAAGTAAATATGCTTGGCGCGCTTGCGTTCGCTGGCTCAAGTTTACCTCCTGACCAGCAGGAAAGGTTCTTTAACACGGTAGGGCCGGCTCTAGGAATATCGGCGGAAGAAATAACCCCAGAAGCAATACAAAGCTACTCATCCTTGTATCAAGCAATGAACCCAAAACAAAATCAAGTAGGCAGATATAGGCAAACTGTAGTTGGGAATAATTTAATAACCATTGACTCAGTGACAGGGGCTCAGACCGCAACTAAATTTGGCCCAAACGTGCAGGCTCCAGAAGGATTAAACCCGCAAGAACAAAAGCTTTTCCAGTCTCTAAGCCCAGAGCAACAGCAAAACCTAATTAGCAAACAGCTTGACCCAGCTACACGAATTAAAAATCAAGACAAAGCAAAGCAAATAGAAAAAGCGGATCAATTCAAAAAAATATCAGTTAATCTTATAAATAAAATAGAAAATGCCAAAAAACTAGCTGATGTTTTAGGAACCATTGAGGGTAGAGTTGATTTTAGACTAGATTCAGACGAAGCCTCAATAATTGCGGACATAAACGAACTGCAAGACATACTCACATCAACAAACCTCGATTTAATGACAGGTGTGTTAAGCGAGACAGACATTCAAATAATAAGGAATATCAGCTCTGGGGGGTTAAATAGGACTAGAAGCAAGAAAGAATTTTTATCAAGGATAGCACAGCTTAGGTCTGTTCTTTCTGGTCAGTCCCCTAAAACTGTCACAGATGAAACACCACCCACCATTGACTTTGAACTTCCGCCAGGCGTAGAAAGGGTTGAATAATGGCTGTTTATAAAATTGGCAAAGCAAAATACAAAATAGACGACAGCATTCAAGGCGAGCAATTAAGCGAAATCCTAACAAGGCTGTCAGCGAATCATGCTGAGGAAATAAAGCCTGACTTCATGACAAACCTTGCCAGGATGGTTAATCAGGGGCTTACCCTTGGCTTTGGTGACGAAATAGAGGCAGGAATAAATTCTTTAATCTCTGCCGGTGGTTATGGTGACTTTTTGAAGTCTATCAGGGGGGAAATT
>Ga0129351_1000767_pt1 | contig 12310 bp, 9 predicted proteins | sample CPBDNA_8_FD_94423 | JGI IMG/M metagenome (GOLD analysis project Ga0129351, IMG submission 94423) | Freshwater to marine salinity gradient microbial communities from Chesapeake Bay, USA - CPBay_Sum_27_0.2_DNA | ecosystem: Environmental > Aquatic > Marine > Coastal | place: USA: Chesapeake Bay... | reverse complement strand
GTCATTCTTTGCTCTTCCAATATTTGATGGGCCAGATGAATAAAAAGCAGCTATATCTTTAAGCTCTTTATCACTTAATGAGTTTAAATATGGTATTACCGCCATCATAAGTACATTCTCTCTTTCACCGTCTTTAAAGTAATTTAGTTGTGCAAGCAAATATTTTTCACTTTGACCTGCTAGATTAGGCCAATCAGTATTAATGCTATTACCATCAGCACCATGGCAAGCAGTACATGTTGCAACTAAAGCTGATCCATTAGAGGCATCTCCTGGGGTATATACCTCTGGCATTGCTATCTCATCAGCTGCAAAAGCAGCTATTGAAATTGATGTAAATAATATAAAAATCTTTTTCATTGATAAAAATACGAATATAAAGAAAGTGTATTATAAACAAAGGTTGATATGATATAAACGTTTAAATGAAAAACCTTTTTAAAAATACAGAATTCATGATGGGGGTAACTAAGTACAAAAGCCTTCCAGATGATATGGGTACAGAAATCTTGCTTTCAGGAAGATCAAATGCTGGCAAATCGAGTGCGCTTAATGCTCTAACTGAAAATAATAAGCTTGCAAGAATAAGCAAAACACCAGGCAGAACAACGGAAATTAATTTTTTTAAAGTCAATGATGGTCTTAAATTAGTTGACCTTCCGGGCTATGGTTTTGCCAAATCTGCAAAATCTCAAAAAAAAGATTGGGGGCCATTATTAAGAGACTATTTTAAAAAAAGACAAGCTTTAAAAGCTGTAATTATTTTTATGGATATTCGCCATCCTTTAAAAGATAGTGACATTGAAATGATAAAACTCTGTACAAAATCTAATGTTGACTTTATCCCCGTGCTCACAAAAAGTGACAAGCTTTCAAATAATAAAATTATAAAAAGCATTAAAGATGTAAATAAAAGATTGGTTGGTTGCGAAGCAATTGCTATATCAGCAAAAGATCAAAAAGGCATTGATCTGCTTTCAAAAGAAATTATAAGATATTGTAGTGCTTGATTATCAAAAACAAAACTGCGACCTGACTCTCAAAGAGGGAATAAGTATTTACCACAGCTCATTCCCTGATGGGAAAAAAATATATAAAGATAAATCTGAAAAGAAAATCTGGAGTTCTCATGATGCTACTCATGTTATTTTTGGCATGGATATCTCATTGGAGGAGGAGGCTATTCTTGATACCTGGACTATATGGGGTACGGATATCTCTCTCTCACATTTCTTGTCCTATATTAAGCTTCCTGAGCTAAAAGAGCTTCAAAATAAACTTCTTTCAGAAGTAAAAATATCAGGATTTCTTAAATTATATAAAAATGTTTTTATAACAAAAATTAAAGTATTAAATAGAGCCTGGAAAATGAAAAAAAAATGGCCCTACGAATTCCCAAATGAATTTTATGATAGAAAGATAAACGACCTGAGAAAAGAATATGGTATTAGTATCCTGAAACCAGAAGAAAAAGAATTTCAAAAGTTAATATGGTCTGGAGCTATTGAAGATAACTAGATATCCTTTGCACATAATTATCTATAAATTCCCTTTGACGGTCTGAATTTGAATATTTATATGCTTGATTCAAATAGTATGCTGTATTGAAAATATCGCCTTTATTTGCAAAAACTAAAGCAAAGTATAAATATGAATTGTTAAATAAATCATTATATATGCCATCATTTGTATCAAGATATTCAAAAAAAGATTTTTCAAAATCTGCTATCTCGTCATACAAGCTTAGTTGATATAACGATTCAAGATAAATTATGGCTGAAGCGATTCCAATTTCAAAAGGCACATTAGGGTTTTTAGATTTTGCGTAGTCGATATAATTTAAAATATTCTCTCTGGCCTCTTTAAAGTTTTTAAGATTAAGCTCTGCCTGAGCAATGAGCACATAAAATAGCTCATCATATTTTAAATTTTTAGTGGCAAGGACCTTGCCTTCTTCATATTTACCAGTCTTTATGTTTCTATCCGCCTCAATAAAAGCCTGAAGTTTATTTTTTTTAATAACAAGAGGTGCTTTACCATCTTCAGCCATTAAAAAAGTAAACCTATGAGCTGAATCAAGCATATCAACGTTTTGACTGTCATATTTTGCAGGAATGTAGCTTAATTGACGTGCAGCATTTAGTGCTGAGGCATTAAAAATATTGCAATTATTCAAATCACTAAAAACATATGTAAAGCGACCACAAACTGATTCTTTAATTTTATGATTAGTTGTTTTACCTTCTTTAGAAATATCAAATGAAACAATTACATATCCTTCCATTTCTCTTTGTCTTGCAACTTCTGGATATCTAACTTTTGGTCTATAAGATCTTGCTGGTGCTTCAAAACCTTCAATTAAATTTATTATTTTTAATTTTTTGTCATATAAAGAATAATAAGCTTTTGAAAGATTTTTATTTATTTCACATTTAGTATAAATTTTTTTTTCATTTTTTAGGCCCTCGTTATCTATGCAGTCTTGAAACATTTCTTTTTCGCTTTCATATGTCATAGCAAAGTAGTCTCGAAGTGTAGAGTTTGTATATGCCTCTATATTTTCAATAAAAAAAAGAACTAATAATAAAGAAATAAAATTTTTCATATCTTTATAATGTATATATTTACTATTAAATAAAAAATAGAATTTACATATAAAAATACATATTATTAATATATCTAAAAAACGAAGGTAACTTTGATGCTTAAAAATAAATCTATATTTTTTCTGGTTGGTATTTTAACTGTTTCATGTTCAGATCCTAGCTTGAATAAGCCACTGACACACTCAGATGACCTAGTAGAGGTAATACATGGCAAAAGTATTGCAGATCCATATAGGTGGCTGGAAGATTTTACTTCTAATAAAGCTAAGTCATGGGAGGATAAGCAAAATAAATATACAAATACATTTATAGAATCAACAAAATATAAAAAACTTATTAGTAAAAACTTAGAAAAAGTATGGAGTGGTGAATCAGTGGGAATGCCATTTAAGAACAACGAAAATACTTTTTATTACTATAATCAAGGCCCATGGCAACACTCTAAATTAATGATAAGGCGCTGTGAAGATTGTGCTGATGAGGTTCTGATTGATCCAAATAAATTTTCTGAAGATGGGACTATTTCTCTGGGGGGAATAAGCATAAGTCCTGATGGCAATATAATCGCTTATTCTCTTTCTGATGGTGGTTCTGATTGGAGAACATGGAAATTTCTTAATATCAACAATGGTGAAATTTTAGAGGATACTTTAAATTGGTCAAAATTCTCTGGAGCAGTATGGGAACCAGATAGCTCAGGAGTATATTATCAAAAGTATGAAGAGCCGGCAGGTGAGCTTTTGGCTGAGCTAAATGAACTGCCTAAACTAATGTTCCATAAAATTGGCGACCCACAAAAGTTGGACACTGTGGTTTATGAAAATCCTGATCAGCCAAGATGGGGTTGGTCAATATCAATTTCAGAAGATGGTAATAATAAAATTCTATCAATCAGTGATGGCACAGAAGAAAAAAATAGAATTTATATAAAAACTAAAGATGTCGATGTGTTTATTCCAGTCATTGATGATCTTATTGGAGAATTTACGTATATAACAAGCAAGGATAGTTTTTTGTACTTTTATTCAACCTATGATGCTCCTAATGGAAAAATAATATCATTGGATATTAAAGACAATTCTTTTGTATGGAACGATGTTGTTAATGAATCCTCTATGCCTATTAGATCAGCAAATATTCTTAATAATAAAATTGTTGTTAACTACTTAAAAGATACTTTATCTGACATTAATATTTTCAATTTAAATGGAGAGTTTGAAAAAAATATTGATTTAGGGCTTCAAGGAACTTTTTCTGGTTTTGGTGGCGGCATTGATGATACTGAAACTTACTTTAGTTTTTCAAACTATATTACTCCTACAAAAATTTATAAGTTTAATCTGATTGACTATACCTATGATTTATTTTGGGAAGAAAAACTTGATGGTTTTGATTCTAGTAACTACTCAACAGATCTTAAATTTTATGAGTCTAAAGATGGCACTAAAATTCCTGTTCATGTAAGTCATAAAACAGGTATAAAAATAAATACTACAACACCTGTTTTATTATATGGATACGGTGGTTTTGATATTTCTATCTTGCCAGGCTTTAGTAAAAGATTTTTAGCCTGGATGAATCAAGGAGGAGTTGTTGCAGTGGCTAGCATAAGAGGTGGCTCAGAATATGGAGCAAAATGGCATGAAGACGGAATGCTGTTTAATAAACAAAATGTCTTTGATGATTTTGCATATGCAGCAAAATTTTTACATGAAAATAATATTGGTTCTCCAAATTCAACAGCAATTCAAGGAGGTTCAAATGGCGGACTTTTAGTTGCTGCAACCATGCTTCAAAATCCAGATTTATTCAAAGTTGCTATTCCTGCAGTCGGCGTTTTAGATATGTTGAGATTTCATAAATTTACAATTGGCTGGGCATGGACAAGTGATTACGGGTCTCCAGAAATAAAAGATGAGTTTTTGAATTTGCTTACCTATTCTCCCTATCATAATGTTGTTGATGGTGAGTGTTATCCAACTACTCTAATTACAACATCTAATAGAGATGATAGAGTGGTTCCTTCCCATTCTTATAAATTTGCTGCAAGACTCCAAAAAGCTCAAGCTTGTGATAATCCAATTTTGATCAGGATAGAAGATAGAGCTGGTCATGGCGCAGGAACTCCAAAATATAAAAGAATAAATCAGATTGCTGAAGTATATGGTTTTGCTCTAGATGAAATATTAAATTAATGAGCGTCGTTCCAGTTCCCTGCAGCCTGAGCTTCAACAATTAATGGAACATCAATAATGACTGCATTTTCCATATGAGTTTTAATAGCCTTAATTGCATCTTTTTCTAGATCTTTACTTACTTCAAAGATAAGTTCATCATGAACCTGCATTATCATCTTTAACTCTGGCATTTCATCTTTTATAAATAGGTCAACATCTATCATTGCTTTTTTGATTATGTCCGCTGCTGAACCTTGAAGGGGTGCATTAATGGCGGCCCTTTCCGCTGCCTGTCTTCTTAGACCATTACCAGAATTTATTTCTTTAACATACAGCCTTCTTCCCATAATAGTTTCGACATACTCTTTTTGTTTTGCAGATTGTCTAATATTTTCCATATAAGTCTTTACACCGGTATATCTTTCAAAATAAGTATCCAAATATTGCTGAGCCTCTGCTCGAGAAATATCTAGCTGTCTTGTGAGACCGAAAGCAGTCATACCATACATTAGACCAAAATTTATTGCCTTTGCGCTTCTTCTTTGGTCTATTGAAACTTCCTTAAGATCAACACCAAAAACTTCTGCCGCTGTTGAGCTATGCACGTCAATATTGCTTGTAAATGCATTCAAAAGATTTTTATCTTTGGATAGGTGCGCCATTATTCTTAATTCGATTTGAGAATAATCTGCAGCGATTAGCGTGTTTCCTTGCTCAGGAACAAAAGCTTCTCTTATTTTTCTACCTTCAGCTGTTTTTATCGGTATGTTTTGAAGGTTTGGTTCTGTCGAAGAAAGTCTTCCCGTTGATGTAATTGCTTGATGATATGAGGTATGTATTCTTAAGGATTTAGGATTTTCTAGTGCTACAAGACTATCAGTATAGGTTGATTTCAATTTTGCGAGCGATCTATATTCTAATATTACTTTTGGAAGCTCGTATTCCTCAGCAAGCCTTCTCAAAGTTTCTTCGTTTGTAGAGGGTTGTCCTTTGGGTGTCTTTTTAAGAATTGGTAGGCCTTGTTCCTCATATAAAATTTCTAGTAATTGTTTTGGTGAATCTAGATTAAATTCTCTACCTGAGATTTTATAAGCCTGTTTAGACAAGACATCTATTTTTTTTCCAAGTTCTTTTGAGTAATCAGTAAGTTGTTTTTTGTCTACCTTTGCACCATTACTTTCTATTCTTGAAAGAACTCTTGCCAGAGGATACTCCAAAGATTCTAGTAGATGCTTTAGTTCTTTTTTTGAATCAAGCAAGTTATCTAAATGATAGAAAAGCCTTAGAGTTATATCTGCATCTTCAGCGGCATATTCACAAGCAATAGCCAGCTCAACTTTGTCAAAACCAATCTGCTTGGATGCTGTACCGGTTACATCTGTATATTTTATTGTTGTTTCACCTAAGTAGAATTCAGCAAGCCTGTCTAAACTATGTCGTGTGGCAGTACTGTCATAAACATATGACATAAGCATAGTGTCTGCTTTAAAATCAGTAATTTTTATCCCATGTCTTTTAAGAACAGGGATATCAAATTTTAAGTTTTGCCCGACAATTTTTGATTGATTTTCTTCTATAACTTTTCCAAGTTCATTATTTACTATTTCTAAATCCAGCTGATTTGGGCAGCCATCATATGAGTGAGCAATTGGTATATAACAGGCCATATTTCCTTCAACAGCAAGAGAAATTCCAACTAAATTAGACGATAAGATATCTAGAGAATCTGTTTCTGTATCAATAGCAAATGCATTAGATTTTTTGATTAGATTGGCCCATTTCTCAAGTCCACTTTTATCTGTTATTAATTCGTAATTTTTATTTACTTTGTGAGGTTTGCTTTCCTCTTTCTTGGGTGTAGAGCCTCTAAACTCTAGATCGCTAAAAATTCTATTTAGCTCCTCTTCATCACCTTTTGCATCTAGAATTTCTTGAAATGATTTGCCTAAGTCTACATCATCTTTGAGGGATACTAATTCAATGTTGCGTGCTAGTGATCCTGAGAACTCTCTTAAATTATCGCCTACAACACCTTTAATATCATTTTGATTTTTAATAATATTTTCAATATCCCCATAAGTTAAAAGCCATTTGGCTGCTGTCTTTGGTCCAACCTTTGGAACGCCTGGAATATTATCTGAACTATCTCCTGTCAAAGCTAATAAGTCTCTAACTTGGTTTGGTTTAACTCCAAATTTTTCTTCTACTTTTTCCTCATCAAAAATTTTATGCTTCATTGTATCCATCATAGTTATATGCGGATCTTCAACCAATTGCATGAGATCTTTATCAAGAGAAGAAATTACAGCTTTATATTTTTCTTTCTTTGCAATTTGGACGAGTGTTGCTATAACATCATCTGCCTCAACGCCTGAAATTTCAATCAGCGGAAAACCAATAGCGCTACAAATATCTTTTACTGGTTGAAGCTGAGATCTTAATTCATCTGGCATTGGTGGTCTATTTTGTTTATATTCTTTATAAATATCATTCCTAAAAGTTTTACCTTTTGCATCGAATACAACAATAATTGGAGAGCCCTCGCTTTCTTTTTTTAGATTCATCAACATATTTGTGACGCCTTTAATTGCACCAGTTGGCCTGCCATCAGAGGTTGTTAACGGTGGCAATGCATGAAAAGCTCTGTAGAGATATGAAGACCCATCAATTATAAAAATTCTATTTTTCATTTATTTATTTGTTATTTTTTTTCATCTAATTATTGATACTATATGATCAGATGATAAATATTATTAAAACACTTTATCTAAAGTATTTCGAATTAACTTCAGCAATATGTGCAACATTAATTATAGTGCTCGCAATTTTGATGGAAAAGCTATTATATTTAAATGCATGTAACTTATGTATTCTTGCAAGATTTGCATTTGCAGGAATAGCGCTTGTTTCATTTTCTGCTCATTTCTTTAAAAAATATCAACTTGCTCACAAGTTATTAAACATATTTTTTTCTCTTAGCGGTCTTGTGTTTATGGGCAGACAGATCATGCTTCAAAACCTTCCTGAAGAAGAAGTAATGATGTTAGAGGGTTGTGGCTTACCTTTATTTACCACATTTGAATACTATGGTGTATTTAATGGCATCCTGATGGCTCTTAAGGGCGGATCGAGTTGCGCAAAGATTGATTGGGAGTTTATTTTTAATTTTGCAGAATGGGGTTTTTTGTTTTTTAGTATTTATTTAATTACAAACCTACATAAAATCTTCTCAAAATAACATTAAATTGTAATAAAACTACAAAAGTAACCCTCTAAAATAGGCACAAATAAAGGTTTTTTTATTGAATTGACAAAAAAATAACAATATTTTTTACTTCACTACATAAGCTAATTTATTAATGTAGATAAATATAAATTTTATACATATAATTTTAGAAGTAAGAAATAAATATGAATCACGCTGCAAACCTTTCCAATCAAGAATTAATTTCAGAAGCGCTCAGAAATAATGAAGGCGTTTTGGCTGCAAATGGTGCTTTGAGTACAATTACAGGTCTTAGAACTGGAAGGAGCCCTCATGATAGGTTCATTGTTAAAGAAAGTTCTACCCAAGACCAAATTGATTGGGGTGATATCAACAAGCCTTTTGAAGAAGATAAATTTCATGCCCTTTGGAATAAAGTTTCAGATTATTTAAGTAACAAAAAAACATATATTACTAATGTTCATGTTGGATCAAATGATGAGCATTACTTACCCGTAAAAGTAACAACTGAAACTGCCTGGCATAGTTTGTTTTCTAAACTTATATTTATAGTCCCTCAAACATATAACCCTTCCGATAAAGATGAATGGAAGATTCTAAGTGCAGCAAATTTTGAATGTGTGCCAGAGGTTGATGGAACCTATTCAGATGGCTGTGTAGTCATAAACTTTAAAGAACAGAAAGTTATTTTGGCTGGAATGAAATATGCAGGAGAAATGAAAAAATCAATGTTCTCAGTTCAAAATTTTTTACTTCCTGCAAAAGGTGTTTTACCAATGCATTGTTCTGCAAATGTAAATTCACAAGGAAAAGTTTCTCTTTTTTTTGGCTTATCAGGAACTGGAAAAACAACACTATCAGCTGACCCTACATGTTTTTTAATTGGTGATGATGAGCATGGTTGGGGTGACGGCTCCGTTTTTAACTTTGAGGGTGGTTGTTATGCTAAAACCATTGATCTTTCTCAAGAAAATGAACCAGTTATATATAACGCTATTAAATCTGGAAGTATTATAGAAAATGTATATTTAGATCCTGATGGTGAGCCAGATTATACAAACACCTCGTTATCAGAAAATGGAAGGTGCTGTTATCCAAGAAGTCATATAGATGATGCTGTTCCTGAAAATTTTGCTGGAGAGCCTAAAACAGTAATATTTTTAACATGTGATTTAACAGGCTTAATACCACCTGTTTCAATTTTAAGTAAAGAAGCTGCCGCTTATCATTTTCTAAGCGGATACACTGCAAAGGTAGGCTCAACTGAGATAGGCTCTACTTCTGAAATAGAATCGACTTTTTCTACCTGTTTTGGCGCTCCGTTTTTTCCAAGACCGGCTGGGGTATATGCCGATCTGCTTATTAAACGGATTGAAGCATTTGATGCGAAAGTATTTTTAGTCAATACCGGTTGGACTGGTGGTCCGCACGGAACAGGAAAAAGATTCTCAATACCTACAACCAGAAGAGTAGTTAATGCTATTCAAAATGGTGAGCTTGATAATGTTGAAACTAAATTTATTGAAGGTCTTAATCTAAATGTACCCTTACATGTAGAGGGTGTTGCTCCAGAATTGCTAACACCTAAAGAGACATGGGATAATAAAGAAGCATATGAAGATTATCTCAAAGACTTGGTACAAAAATTTCAAGACAATATTAAAAAATTTGATATTAGAGAAGAAATCATTAAAGCCGGTCCCGGTTTTTAATGCCTGAAGATTCATTACGATTAAAACTCAATCATCTTAAAAACAAAGGTTTTTTTGAAGATCTAGTTGTGCTTAGGGGAATAGAAAAAGAATCATTGAGAGTTGATGGGAGTGGTGTAATTAGCGCCAAAGATCACCCTGAGTCATTAGGTTCTAAATACACCAATCCTGAAATTACTATTGATTTTGCCGAATCCCAAATTGAGATGGTGTCGCCTATTTTTAATTCTGCTAAAAACATGATTGCCTATCTTGAAGAGCTGCATGCATTTGTTTTAAACAACCTTGAAGAAGATGAAAGCTTATGGCCTCTTTCGATGCCTCCCAGAGTTACAGATACATCTTCCATACAAATAGGTAAATGGCCCCTAACAAATAATGGAAAACTAAAAGAGTTATACAGAGTTGGTCTTGCTAATCGTCATGGCAAAATTATGCAATGTGTTTCAGGTATTCATTATAATTTTTCAATAGACTCAAAAAGTCTAAAAATTTTAAATCCAAGCCCATCAAATGCATATCTAGGATTGATAAGAAATTTTAAAAGAATTTTTTGGCTTGTATTGACTGAGTTTGGAGCTTCGCAGGTCATAGATAAGTCTTATCCTAGTAATATAGAAATGAGCAAACTAAATTCTTCAGACCTTTATTTAAAAGACGCTACTTCACTTAGAATGAGTAATATTGGATATGTGAGTTCAGCTCAAGCAGACTTGAACCTTGACTATAATTCTCTTGAAGGATTTCTAAAAATACTAAAAGACGCCCTATTAAGACCTTACGCTGATTACACAGAGATAGATAATAACAATCAATCAAATAAAAGACTGCAAATCTCGGATTCAATAATACAAATTGAAAATGAGTTATATGATTCTATTAGACCAAAAAGATCGCTTGAAAAAAATTATAGGCCTTATGAGCTTTTAAAAAATAAAGGTATAGAGTATGTCGAAGTTAGAGGTATAGATCTTGATCCAAATAGCCCAACTGGGATTGATATAAATAAAGCCTTATTAATAGAGTTGATTTTGCTTTATTGCCTAATTAATGAAAGTCCTTTTATTGATTCAGATGAAAAAAAATTAATTGCATTAAATGAATCAGAGGCTATTTTTAATGGCAAAAATAAAGATGCTGCAATACACATAGAAAACAAAAGCATTAATATGAATGATATAAAAAGAAATATTTTTGATGAACTTGAGTTGCTAGCAGAGCATTTAAAGAATGAAGATTATAAAAAAGCTCTTCAATTTCATAGAACGGCTGTTCCTGAACTTCAATCAGATGTTATTAATTCAAGCAATTTAACATTTCATGAATATGGGCTTGAATTGATAGATAAGCACTCATCGCTAAAAAATAAATTTTCTTCAGAAGATTTAATGCCGTATAAATCGAGAGCTCTTGAATCATTAGAAAAGTTAAATAATATAAATTATGATGAAGGGATTAATTTTGATAACTTTTTAAAAGACTTTAATTCAAAACTTAATATTTAATAATATAAAAGAGAGGTATTATGAAGGCATTACAGTGTATTGAGCTTGGCGGGCCAGAAAAACTAGTAGTTAATGAAATAGAGGATCCAAAAATTCAACCAGGCCACATAATTATTAATGTAAAAGCAGCAAGTGTTAACTTTCCTGACGTATTAATGATCCAAGGTTTATATCAATTTCAGCCTCCTATGCCATTTATCCCAGGTGGTGAATCAGCCGGTATTGTTTCAGAAGTTGCAGATGATGTTCAAAACTTTAAAGTGGGTGATAAAGTTTTTGCTATGAGCGGTACAGGTGCATTTGCTGAGAAAATCCTTGCACATGAAGCGAGTGTAATGCTTATTCCAGAATCTATGAATTATGATTCAGCTGCTGCCTTATCTATGACATATGGAACATCATTATATGCTCTTAAGCAAAGGGCTAAATTAAAAGCTGGAGAGACGCTTTTAGTTTTAGGTGCAGCTGGAGGAGTTGGCCTTGCTGCAGTTGAGCTAGGCAAAGCAATGGGCGCTAAAGTTATTGCAGCTGCATCAACTCAAGAAAAAGTTGATCTTGCTAAAAAACATGGAGCTGATGAGGGTTTTGTTTATCCAAGTGGCAAGTTAGATAAAGATCAACAGAAAGAATTGTCAAAAACTATTAAGGAGTTAACCAATGGTCTTGGTGCAAATGTAGTGTACGATCCAGTTGGTGACAATTATGCTGAGCCTTGCTTGCGATCAACTGCTTGGGATGGAAGATATTTAGTTATTGGATTTGCTGCTGGTGAAATTCCAAAAATTCCACTAAATCTAGCGCTATTGAAAGGGTGTAAAATTGTTGGGGTTTTTTGGGGCGCATGGGTAGGACTTGATCCTGATGGAAATAAAGAAAATTTTAAAGAATTATTTGAAATGCATGCAGATGGAAAAATAAACCCTGAGGTCTCAGATGCATTTGATTTAGATAATGGAGCAGAGGCCATTAATCATCTTGCTAGCAGAAAAGCTAAAGGCAAAGTAATTATAAATATATAGATAATTTAATTAAGGCTTGTAATAGACTGATAGGTCAAAGACAGCCTGGAAGTATCAAAAGGCGG